>ERZ772978.290-NODE-290-length-20312-cov-10.876_pt1 | contig 20312 bp, 17 predicted proteins | sample MGYA00511675_ERZ772978 | MGnify/ENA primary metagenome ERZ772978 (study PRJEB29015, sample SAMEA2738092) | human oral metagenome | biome: human oral; feature: human-associated habitat; material: saliva | place: China | collected 2156 ... | reverse complement strand
GATCGTCATGCTCATCGACGACACCCGGGGCGGCAGCGACGTGGACCCCGAGCTCAACGCCGTCCTGGTGGTCTTCAACGCTTCGGGCCAGACGCTCACTCAGCCGCTGCCCGAGCTGGCGGGCCGGGACTTCCGCCTCTGCCCCATTCAGGCCGAGGGGGCCGATGAGGTGGTGCGCCGCACCGGCTTCGACCGTGCCAGTGGGACGGTCTCGGTTCCCGCGCGCACCGTGGCCGTCCTGGTAGAGCCCCAGAGCCGCTGAGGCGACAACCGCTCCCGGCCGTGGCTCACCATCCGGGAAACTGTCACTATTGGCGACTATTCCCCGGCTCTGAGTGCCCCGCCGCAACCAGCACACCGCCCTGATCTGGGCAGATGCTCACAAGCCACGGAGGACCGAGGAGGCGATCAGCCCTAAAAGCCGCCCACAGTGACACAAAGCGGCCCCGGGCGGCGAGGGCTCGGACACGGATCGGTGGGCCACATCGCAGGTGCGATGTGGCCCACCGGTGGTTCATCCGAGCGATCCGGATGGAGCGTGCGCCTCACTTCCAGCGCATGAGTCGGGTGGCGGTCAGGAAGAGGGCCAGTCCAGCAGCGGCGGTGATCCCGCAGCCGATGAGCGCGTCCTTCATCTCGGCCACCCCGGTGAGTGACCAGCGCAGGGAGTCGAGCAGATAGGTCAGCGGAAGGAAGTCCGAGAGCGTCTGCACCCAGTTCGGCAGGACCTCCAACGGCATCATCGCGCCGGAGGCGAAGCCCATGGGCACAACCACCAGCGTGACGACGAGGGACACGGCGGAGACGGTTGGCACCGCCAGTCCCACGAGCACGCCCAGGGAGTAGAAGAAGAGCGTCCCCAGGAACACCGGTACGGCTGACAGCACCGCCCAGGTGGCCAGGTTGATGCCCACCGCGGGGATGAGCCCGACGCCGACGACGAGGACGGCCTGGATGAGCGCGGTGACAATGGCGACGGTCAGGGCTGATGCGAGGATCGAGCCGACACTCATCGGAGCACTGCGCAGGACGCGCATGACGCCCTTCTCACGCCACTCGGCGATATTCATGGCACCGGCGAACATACCCACGAAGGCAATACCGAAGCCCATGACATTGGGGCCAATGGTGTCAATGAGGGTGTGTCCGTTCATTCCGGGCAGGTCTCCCATACCGATACCGAGCGCCAGGAGCAGCACCGGCGGGAAGACGAACGAGAAGAACAGGGTCACGGGGTCACGCATGCAGGTGCGTGCCAGTGAGGCGGTCAGTGTCTTGTAGGCGATCATGACGCGTACTCCTTTCCAGTCAGCTCAATGAACGCATCCTCCAGCGTCGGGCCATGCACCTGCGCTCCCCCAACCGGCACACCCGCCGCGTTGAAGGCCGCAAACGCCTCACCCACGTCACTCACATGGGCCGTGAGGCCATCGGCCCCCAGCTCAGCACTGGCAACCGGCCCCAGCCCCCGGACCACGTCCAGGAAGCCACCGGCACTGGGCAGCAGCACCGATGCGCCACCGCCGGTACCCGCCACCAGCGACGACGGCGAACCCGTGGCCACGACTCGACCCCCGTCGAGAACGCTGACGACGTCGCATAGGCGCTCAGCCTCCTCCAGGTAGTGAGTCGTGTAGACCACCGTCGTTCCCTCTTCACGTACCGATCCCAGCAGCCCCACGAGGTCGTGGCGCGCCGTGGCGTCCAGAGCCGCCGTCGGCTCATCCAGGAACAGCACCTCCGGGCGATGCACCATCGCTGAGGCCACCGCCAGCTTCTGGCGCTCCCCACCCGAGAGCTTCTCCACACGCGACTTGAGCACGTGCCCCAGTCCCATGAGCTCGACCAGCTGCTCGGCGCGGGCGGCTGAGGCTCCGAAGATCGAGGCCACCGTCAACAGGTGCTCCCACACGGTGGCCCGTGTGAAGAACGCCGTGGCCTGCGGCTGAATCCCGACCCGCGCCAGGAGATGCGGGTCCCTGGGCAGCGGCGCCTGCCCCAGCAGCTGCACGCTGCCGGCCTCGCACCGACGAACCCCCTGAACAATCTCCACCAGGGTGGTCTTACCGGCACCGTTAGGGCCGATCACGCCGTGGAAGGAGCCCCGCTCCACAACAAGATCCACTCCCCTGAGCACCTCACGCCCCCCATACGACTGACGCACACCACGGACGATCACCGGTGCTGCGGCAACCTCCGAGACGGTCTTGGAGGCACCAACGGGAGCAGTGTTCGCCCTGCGGTGGGTTGAGGCCCGGGGCGGACTCTCCGGGGAGTCCACCGACCGGGAGGGGGCCGGACTTGGATGATCGAGGACAATAGTCATGCTTGTCTCTCCTCTACTCGGCGACGGCGGTACACCGTCGATCTGTGTGATGACATCAGAGTCCCGCATCGACAAGGCCTATGGATTCCTGCTTTCCGTCCCAGGCCGTTCCTCCTTTAGAAGGAGCCGAGCAGAAGTCGGCCACTCGTATCGCCAACCTGAGCCCGAAATACGTGTTAAATGCTCTGTGTAGGCCCCTTCATTGGGAGGACTGAACTGATGCCTGTGCACACTGACGGCGCCGGGGGATCACTGGTGCCGTATCTGTCGTCGCCCACGCTGCGCCACGCCTACACCCGCCTGCGGGCGGCCTGGAGCGCCAACTGGGGGCTGTACACCCTGACGACGATCAGTATCGTCCACTCGATCCTCGACGCGAGCCTGTCCGGCTTACACACCAACCAGATCCTTGGTTTCCTCGCCTCGGCCGCGTTGCTGCTGGTACCCCGCTTCCCGTGGACGGCCGTCACGGTCATCGTCCCGAGCGAGGCGTACAACATCATGACCTCTCAGTTCACCGGCGCCACGGTGGCCACCTGGTTCGCAATCGGCCACCTCATGTACCGACGCCGCTACCTTCAGCTCTTCCTCGCCCTGCTCACCCTCGTCTGCACGAACCTGGTCGCCTGGCTCATGGGTCAGGAGGTGGGGCCGCACCTGCAACACCTCACCATCTTCACGACCGTCTGCTTCGGGATAGTTGCTGTGCTGCGCCGGGCAGACACGAGCCTGGCCAAGGCCGAAGCCACCCGCATCGAGGCCCTCCACAACCAACGAGCCCTCATCGCACGCGAGCTCCACGACACCCTCGCCCGCGCCAACACCCACATCGTCCTACTCGCCCAGAACGCCCGCAACAACCCCCACGACCACCACCAGACCACCACCGCCCTGGACGACATCATCACCACCGGACGACAATCCGTCACCGACCTACGCACCATGCTCCGCCTCCTACGACAGGACACCAACACCCCACTGGACCCCACCCCCACCGCCAACCTGCACACCGCCCTAACCCAGACCCAGCACGACCTGACCACCGCCGGACTACACACCACCATCACCCACGAAGGAGACCTCACCACCCTGTCCCCCACCCTGACCACCACCCTGACTCACATCCTCCACGAGTCCACCGCCAACATGATCAAGCACGCCGCCCCCGACGCCCAGTGCACCATCCAGCTCGACATCACCGACACCCACGCCGAGCTCCTCGTCATCAACCCCCTGGCCAACCACCACCACGACCAACAGCTCTCCTCCGGACTCGGCCTCCTCGGCATCCAAGAACGCAGCCGAGCCCTAGGAGGCACCACCACCATCACCCCCACCGCCCACCAATGGATCCTCCACACCACCCTCCCCCTCACACCCAAGGACACCCCGCAGTCCGAGCCCCCCGTCCCGCACAACTCCAGTGACCCCACTCCGCCATCGCCTCCCCAGTCCGAGCTCGACGAAGCATTCAGACCTCAGGCCACGCCACGCGCCGAAGCGCCCACCCATCTCCTCACCCGCCTGCGGGCGGCCTGGAGTGCCAACTGGGGGCTGTACACCCTGACAGCCACCGTCCTGTGCCTCTCCGCCTCATCACTCCCCTCTCTGCACTTCGGAGTCCTGACCCTCCTCGGGCTCCTCGTCCCCTGGACGTTGCTGCTGGTACCCCGCTTCCCGTGGACGGCCGTCACGGTCATAGCGCTGGGCGCCGCCTGGACCATCAGCACCGGCACCTTCACCGCGACAGTAGTCACCGCTTGGCTGGCCCTGTTCCTCCTCCTGAATGACCATCACTATCCTCAGGTCCTCGTCATCGCCGCAGCCACCGCGGGCGGGAACCTACTGGCCTGGCGCGCAGGACGGGACATGGGAGTTTTCATGACGCAACAGGCGTCGTGGGCACTGCTGTGCTTCGGGATGGTTGCTGTGCTGCGCCGGGCAGACACGAGCCTGGCCAAGGCCGAAGCCACCCGCATCGAGGCCCTCCACAACCAACGAGCCCTCATCGCACGCGAGCTCCACGACACCCTCGCCCGCGCCAACACCCACATCGTCCTACTCGCCCAGAACGCCCGCAACAACCCCCACGACCACCACCAGACCACCACCGCCCTGGACGACATCATCACCACCGGACGACAATCCGTCACCGACCTACGCACCATGCTCCGCCTCCTACGACAGGACACCAACACCCCACTGGACCCCACCCCCACCGCCAACCTGCACACCGCCCTAACCCAGACCCAGCACGACCTGACCACCGCCGGACTACACACCACCATCACCCACGAAGGAGACCTCACCACCCTGTCCCCCACCCTGACCACCACCCTGACTCACATCCTCCACGAGTCCACCGCCAACATGATCAAGCACGCCGCCCCCGACGCCCAGTGCACCATCCAGCTCGACATCACCGACACCCACGCCGAGCTCCTCGTCATCAACCCCCTGGCCAACCACCACCACGACCAACAGCTCTCCTCCGGACTCGGCCTCCTCGGCATCCAAGAACGCAGCCGAGCCCTAGGAGGCACCACCACCATCACCCCCACCGCCCACCAATGGATCCTCCACACCACCCTCCCCCTCACACCCAAGGACACCCCGTGACGCAGCAGAACTCAGCCGGAACGATCCGAGTCATCGTCGTCGATGACGACGCCATCGTGCGTGAGACGCTGTCCTCGATCCTCGACTCGGAACCGGACATCGACGTCATCGCCACCGCGGACAACGGCGCCGAGGCAGTCGCCCTCGTCCACGAACGCACCGTCGACGTCGCACTGATGGACATCCAGATGCCCGTGCTCGATGGCGTGGAGGCCACCTCCCGGATTCGGAAGACCAGCGAGAGGACCCGCGTCCTCCTGCTCACCACCTTTGACGAGGACACCTTCCTCGATGGCGGGATTGCCGCCGGGGCCTCCGGTTTTCTGCTCAAGACGACGCACTCGTCGGAGATCGCGGGAGTGATCCGCACCATCCACGCCGGCGGCAAGGTTCTCTCACCCGGTCCGACGAAGCGGGTCCTGGAGCGATACATCCACGGCCAGATCCCCAACGTCGGCACGATCGCTGACCTGGACCTGTCCGGCCGCGAGCAGCAGGTGCTTCACCTCCTGTGCCAGGCTCACACGAACCATCAGATCGCGCGCGAGATGAACGTCGCTGAGACCACCGTGAAAACCTATGTCTCCTCCATCATGCGGAAAATGGACGTGCGCAGCAGGCTCGAGATCGTCGTCGAGGCGCACAAGCGGGGTATCAGCGGCTAGCTAATGGTCGCCAATCGCACTCGTCCCAACGGCCGCCTTTCCTCCAACGAAGGAAGGAGACTGCGAAGAACCAAGTAAGGAATCACGCACTCGAGTGAATCAGGGAGGGTAGGTCCATCCCACCGGGATGACAAGCAACCCACCTGGACAAGGAAGTTCACTCTCATGCGTTGCACTCTTCGCACCCTCTCCGTTCTCTCTCTCACTGCCTCATTCCTGGGACTCGCCGCCCCCGCGACGGCCGCCCCATCGTCCCCGACATCAGGCCCACGGGACGTATCATACTCAGTGCCCATGTCCCACATGATTTGCTTCTATATCTGGGCTTGCTGAAGCTAGTTCGGATAATCGATCACTCATACCCTCACCGCTGTGCGGGCTCGTCCTAACCGGATGGGCCCGCACAGCGCGTTTCCGGCAGGCGTCGCCAGGATGAGGACGTAACCGAGATCCACGACGGCCATCATCCACCCACCCTCGACCCAGCCGGAGTGCCACTGGCCCTGTGCCGTCAGAACCACCGACAGGCCGGCGGCCACCCATGAGGCGGGGACCAGGAGGAGATCCGCCCTCCGACGCGCCCAGATCAGAAACGTCGTCAGATGGATTGAGACCGTGCAGAGCACGAGCGGGAACCACCATCGCCCCTGCCCCACCATCATCAAAGGGACGAGGGGCGTCGTGGTGACGATTCCCTCCATGGCGGAGGTCACCTGGGCCCATAACGCACCCCGGTGGCCCAGCCTGGTGGGAGGCAGTGTCGGCCGGGTCCTGGTCCAGCACCAGAGCGCCGCGATCGAGATGAGCACGGTCACCACAATCCCGACAGCCCCCGAGAGCACCGCTCCCGGAAGGGACAGGGCGATCGCGCTGCAGGTCAGGATGACGAGGGGGCCGTTGGAGCCGGCACCGGGGCGGGCGGTTGTCGCATTCATGGGTCTTCCTCTCAGGAGAATGGGTGAGGACGGTTACTCAGGTGGTCGGGCACGACGGAGCCAACGTTCCGGGCGTAGTCGAATGGTCGATGCATGGTCAGAACACGTTGACGGTGCCAGCCGAAGTCGAGCGGGGCGAGTCCCGGCGCCAGGACCGACCATGTCTCCAGTCCCAAGGCCGACTCAACCGGCGCGGTGCAGCGCACTGCGAGGGGCTCAACTCCGATGGACTCCAGGGAGTCCACCATGGCCTCCAGGAGCCCGCTCGCCCCCATACGGGCCAGAGGACCGGCAGCCACCACCTCATCAAGTGGCCCGGTGGGGCCGTCCCCGAGGTAGTCATCGAGGTCCTCGGCTCCCTCGGGAAGCAGGCACTGAAGCGGATGGTCATCAATCTCCCTGACCAGCTCAGGGTCTCGGCGCATGTCCAGGCAGCGGGCCCGGTCGGCCTCCACGGCCTTGACGCGCTCAGGCAGGTAGGTCCACGCCTCCTCGACGGCCCCTCGTGCTGCACGGGCAGGCTCGGGATGGGCGGCAGCACCGACTGCGGCGGCGCTTGCGGCACGGGCGACGGCGACCATGACGGGAAGGCCGGTCTCCGAAGGCACCCAGAGCAGCTCGATCCGGTGGCCCAGAAGCGAGGCCCGGTTCAGGAGCGGACGCAGTCCTGGAACGGATTCGACGTCGATGCGCCGACCGGGAACTCGCGCGTACCAGCTGTTGACGAAAGCATCCCGCTCGATGAGCTCCATGAGGCCGAAGGCGATCGCCTCCTCCCGGGTCGAGCCGGTGGCGACGCCGGATGAGCACACCATCGCCCAGCGCGAGGTGGACAGCGACTGGCCGAAGAAGGCGAGGTCCCGCGGCACCAGAACGGCGCGGCGGTCGCGCAGGGACTCGGAGGCGACCCACTCGTGCAGGTCGTACGGGCAGAAGGGGACCATGTGGTCCCGGTATGCGGCAGGCCCGTAGTCCCCGAAGTCTCCGGGCACCCGGTGCTCCCTGCCTGCGGCAGCGAGGTCGGCCTGAGAGGCCAGGACAGTGGTGCCCGTGTGCTGGCGGGCGCCGACGAGCCTCTCCAGGCTCTCCAGCATGGCCGCCGTGCGGCTACGGGCGTAAGAGGTGGCCTGACCGCTCCAGGTCAGAGGGCGAACGCGGCCGTCGTTCCACACCGGAGTCTGTCCGGCGACAGGGGCCGTCGTGTCCCAGTCGAGCCGTTGATCGGCGACGGCGCCGACCATCCCGCAGACGGGATTGATGAGGATCTCAGGGATCAGAGGCAGGTCGTCAAGTCCTCGACAGCGCAGCGGCCCGGAGTGGTCGGAGCGCGTCGGCGCACTCTCCCCGACGACGACGGCGAGCTCTCCCCGGCGGATACAGTGTGTCACGATATCGAGCTCCCAGACGGGTACCTGCCATCCCGTGCCGAGGCGGACGGGCCGCGGGCTCAAGGTGTCCGCCATGGCTTGGAGAGCCTCCGTGTTGGGCCGATGACGCGGCACGAGGGTCCGCCTCCCCAGGAGCGGGTTACCCAGGCTGTACTGACCCTGGACGATGGGCGGCCTGGTGGCGGCCCATCGGCTGCGCAACATCGCGTAGGCCGCATGGGCGTCGTCGATCTCGGCGGCCCACGCGGGCCAGACGAGCAGGGTCCGCTCGCTGCGGAACACTCTGGTGCCCGGCGGTGGGGCCTCCTGGTTCTCCAGGTCCCAGACCACCGGCTGCGCCCCGGTCGAGGCATTGGAGCCGAACCGCCACTCGCTCGCCGGGGAGGTGGTGAGCGTCCTATCGACAGTCATGCCCTGTGCTCCTTTCATGATCGTGTTTCATGTTCGCGGTCATTCGATTCAACGGTTCTGCTCGTGTGGGCGATGGCCTCCCGGGTGCACCCCCGACTGGGGTGACGTGCACCCGGGGGACCATCGGACGCCAGGACAGCATCCCGGCAACCGCCCGCATGTTGCTCAGGCGGTCGCGCAGGACGACGTCGAGGAGCAGGACGAGGACGATGACGAGGACGATGAGCAGGTAGACCCGAACACCGTCTCGGTGTAGTCCAGATAGTCTTTGACCTCGAAGGTCTCGACATCGAGCTCACCGAGCTCGCCGGCGATCTTGGCAGCGGCTGAAGCAGCGTTGTTGGTCATCATGGTTTCCTTTCAAGAATCCGGTCACCGACCGGAGAGGGGGTTGGATGAGTTGGTGGGATGAGTTGCTTGACAGGCGACGATCACCGCCTGCCGGTTCCGGACAGACGCTCAGGCGGTCGCGCAGGACGACGTCGAGGAGCAGGACGAGCAGCTCGACGTGGACGAGGAACAGGTCGATCCGAACAGTGTCTCGGAGTTGTCCATGTAGTCCTTGACCTCAAAGGTCTCGACATCAAGCTCACCGAGCTCGCCGGCGATCTTGGCAACGGCTGAAGCAGCGTTGTTGGTCATCATGAATTCCTTTCAAGAATCCGGTCACCGACCGGAGTGGGGTTGGATGAGTTGCATGACAGGCGACGGCCACCGCCCGGCACTGGACGGAGAACCGAAGACGCTCAGAAGGTCGCGCAGGACGACGTCGAGGAGCAGGACGAGCAACTCGACGTGGACGAGGACGATGAGCAGGTAGACCCGAACACCAGCTCGGAATAGTCCCGATAGTCCTTGACCTCAAAGGTCTCGACATCAAGCTCACCGAGCTCGCCGGCGATCTTGGCAACGGCTGAAGCAGCGTTGTTGGTCATCATGAATTCCTTTCAAGAATCCGGTCACCGACCGGAGTGGGGTTGGATGAGTTGCATGACAGGCGACGGCCACCGCCCGGCACTGGACGGAGCACCAAAGACGCTCAGGCGGTCGCGCAGGACGACGTCGAGGAGCAGGACGAGGACGAGGATGACGACGATGAGCAGGTAGACCCGAACACCGTCTCGGTGTAGTCCAGATAGTCTTTGACCTCGAAGGTCTCGACATCGAGCTCACCGAGCTCGCCGGCGATCTTGGCAGCGGCTGAAGCAGCGTTGTTGGTCATCATGGTTTCCTTTCAAGAATCCGGTCACCGACCGGAGTGGGGTTGGATGAGTTGCATGACAGGCGACGGTCACCGCCTGCCGGTTCCGGACGAACGCCCGGAAGTCTTCGGTTGAGCCGGAAGGCTCAGGTCAGTGACCTCAACAGGCAGGTGACCCAGGTCAGGGCCACGGACACGGCCACGATGGCGAGCAGCGGGTAGGCCCGTACCGCCAGACGCGTCGTCGAGGGAAGGGAGGCGGGTACGCGCCCTGCCTGCCTGAAGCGGGCTGAGGCGATGGGCAGCTGCCGGGTCCCCGTGAGGATCTCCAGCCCCCGTGTCATGTCGGTGTTGGGGAAGGGAGACAGGCTCAGGATCACGATCGTGAGGTCAATGAGGAGGCTGATCGCCCCCCACGTCGCAACAGCGTTACCCGCCGGGGACCGCACAACCGCGGTCACTGGAATCGCCGCGAATGCCAGCGTGAACAACGGCCCTGCGGCGACAACGACCAGTCCCCGCCATCTGGCCGACAGGAGTCCCAGGCCGTCCAAGCGGGTGGAGGGCATCGGGATCGGGCCCAGGAACGTCAGCGACAGGACCGGTCGGCGCCCGCCACCGAGGCCGACGAAGGCCAGACCGTGGCACAGCTCGTGCCCCACCTGGGAGATCATGTGCCAGGCAACGACGCCAAGCACGACCAGAAGGATCCGCGGAAAGGACAGAGAGATCAGTCCACCCGCCGCCGCCGAGACCTCGGCCCAGCGGGTCACGGTCCCAACGAGGGTGAGCCCTGCCAGCACAAGCCCTACGACGCCGAGCACCGGCAGCACAGGAGTCCGAGCCACCGCCCATGCGGCCCTCGCTGCGCCGCTCCAGGGGGCGGAGCGCGGGGGGCCGGCTCGGAGCCCGCCCAGGGGTGGCGGGGCGATCCGCCGGGGTGTGCTCTCAACAAGGCCACGCAGGGCGAAGGCGGTGATGAGCCCGTTCACGGTCTCCCGAGGCACACGCACTCCGGCTCCATCCTCGACGCGATCCTGGACCTGTTCGGGGGTTCCGGGCCGTCGCAAGGCATCGAGGACGAGGGTCTCCAGAGGACCGAGACGGTAGATGCTTCCGCCCTCCCCGACCGCGACCTCGGCCACGAGGCTCTTGCCATCCCAGCTGGCCGATCCCATGCGCAGGTTGGGCACGGCGACGGTATGCACGACCAGTGCGTCGGTACTCATGCTGCCGTCTCCGTCGCACTGGCCTCCATGGCCTGGAGGATCTCGAAAGCGAGATAGGCCTCGTCCTCGATGGAGACCATGAGCCGATTGTTGGTCATGTGGATGAAGGACGTGCCGAGCCTCCATGCGGCGTTGGAGGGGTGATCGGGCCGGGTCTCGTCCCCGTTCTCATCGAGGAAGACGATGGCCCGCTCGGCCACTGCCTCCTCGATGCGTCGGCGGTAGCCGAGGCAGATACGAGCCCAGTCGCCGAGGAATCCGGGGAGCTGTTCGCCGGTGCCCGCCAGGACGGACTCGATGACGGGAACCACTGCCTCCCGAAGAGAGTCGACGATCCTCCGGTAGCGGGGCTGGTCGGTGTCCTCGGCGTAGGTCGACTCGACGCCGTAGCTCCCGGCCCACCGGGAGTGGTAGGCCCGGAGGAAGGACGTGATGACGTCGCGGTCCTGGAGGAGCGCGGCCACCGTGACCGCCATGACCTCGGCCCCGATCCCGAGCAGGATGGTGCGGGTGCCGGTGTTGCCCAGATCGATGACCTCACGCGCGAGCCGGGTGGAGTCGGCGAAGAAGTCCTCCGAGATGACCATTCCAACGGGGCCCCCGTAGCGTTCCAGCTCGGGCTCGTACTCCCGGCGCTCCACGGTGTTGTTCGGCCTCAGGAGCGGCCGGCCCTCGGAGTCGAAATAGCGGGGGCGCAGTTCCTCGCCGTACTCCAGAGCGAAGAGGTCGTCGTAGTAGGAGCGGGACTCGATCCGAGCCATGGGGTGCATGGAGGGACGACGCACCAGGTAATCGCTGACGTCGGCCACGACCCGTCGGTCGATCTCATCGCGAGCACCCTCCTGTGCAGGCAGGAGGCGCAGGCGCACGTGCCCTCCTTCGAGCCAGTAGTTGATGTAGAACGACAGGCGCACCAGTCCCTCCTCCTCCAGCTGGGCCGCCAGCGGCAGGAGGCACTCCTCGAGCAGAACCTCGGGGTTGCCGCCGTAGAACACGTGGTAGGCCATCCAGCGCCGTTGGGAGGCGGCGGCGAGAACATCCGGGTTGGTGGTCATGAGACTGCTCCTTCGGTAACAGGGTTCGTGAGGTCGAATCCAAGGACCACCTCATGGATCCGGTGGTCGTCTTCGCGGTTGATGACGGTCTCGCTGAGATCGGGCAGTGCCTCGGCGACGTTGAGCCAGCCGTCCTGACCACTCCACTCGTGGCTGGAGACGGCGAGGTTGACCAAGCCGGAGACGTCCAGGTAACGGGGCTTCCCAGGGGGCCTGCCGTGACGAGTGGCCAGGGAGACGTAGCAGTGCTCGGGAAGGCCGGTGTCCCGCCACCACCGCACCCACTCCAGATAGCCCTCCGGTGTCGCAGGATCGGACTCGGGTAGGAGCGTGGTGGGGATCTGGGCCGTACGGCGGCGCATGATGAGCGAACCGATGCGCACCCGCGGCAGGACCCGCATGCCAGCGCCTTCAGGAAGATCAGGCACGAAGGAGGTTGTGACGTTGGAGGCCGGCGCCAGCAACGAGAGCAGCTGAGTGGGCAGGGGCGTGGCCGACAGGACGAGGTATCCGAGGTAGGCGGGCTGCACCTCCTCGCCCTCGGAGGTCACCAGGGCGAGCCGGCTCTCCTCGGGGCGGTCCTCCAGCACGAGGCCGTCGAGGTCCACACGGTTCGGTGCGCTCGATCCGCCGGGATCTCCAGGTTGGATGATCTCGGTGTCGAGAAGCGGAGCATGCAGGTTGAGGTTAGTGAAGGCGGCGCCCCCTGAGACCTCAGCGAGACGGACACCAGAGCGGCGGGCGCGCTCCTCCTGGTCCCGGGCGACTCGGGCGCCCTCCGTACCGTGCATGTAGGCGAATCTCGACAGCCCGAAGCCGGCGTGCCCGAAGATTCGGTTGACAACCAGCGATCCCGCCGAGTCCTCGGGCAGCACCTGGGCGAAGAGGAAGAGGTGCCGGTAACGGTGCCGAGGCAGATCCAGCCCTCGGAGGAGGTCGGAGTCTTCAGCGAGCACCGACATCAGGTCCAGGTCCTCCTCCTCGGACTCGATGAGTGCCGTCAGCGCCCTGCGGGCCTCCTCCCATCTCCAGGCGTCTCCCCACCTGAGCCAGGGGTCCTCACTCGCCTTCCCCTGCGGATCCAGGGTCCGTGTCTTGTGCGAGTCGTAGAGGTCGGCGTCGAAGGAGCGCAGGAAGCCCGCGACGTCGGTGCAGCGGCCGCCTTCTCCCACGGACTCGATGAAGTAGCCCCGCATGAGAGCGCGGTCGGTCTGCGTGGGATCCAGCAGGGTCGCCAGCACCCCGAGGGCGCAGCACTCCTCCTCGTTCCACCGCAGCTGCGGCCCCCGGTAGACCCCGCGGCCCAGGGCACAGTCCTCGTAGACGACGGTTCGCGGCGGCTGGGCCTCCAGGCCGGCACTCCTGTAGAGCTCCTCCACGGCGTCGCGCACCCGAGCCACCGCCTGCTCCCGCTCGGCACCGGTCATGTCCCCGACCAGGGAGGCGGCCTGCTCATAGCAGTCCAGTGCCCGGGCCAAACCGGCGTCGTCGTCGCCGGCGGCGCACAGGGTCCGGCGGGCGGTACCCGCCCGGTGCGCGGTGTGGGGGTGCAGGTCCAGGCCATCGACCTCGACGAGACCGAGCCTGACGAGTCGGGCAAGCGCCTCGCCGGCCCGCTCCTGAGTCAAACCGGCCCGCTCAGCCAGGGCGGCGACGACCTCCTCGAAGACGAGCACACCCTCCTGGAGCATCTCGGTGACGATCCTGCAGACCTCGGACTGGCGGAGCCTGACGACGGACTGCTCGCACGTCGCATAGTCCTCCCCCCGGTGGCTGTCCTTGTAGTCGTAGACCGCCCGCACGACATCGAGCCCACCATCGGAGCGGGGCTGAACCGTCCGGGACAGTCGCAGCGGCAGTCCATGGAGTCGACGACGGTCCTCACGCAGGTTGCCCAGCGCACGAGCCACCGGATAGATGCTCCACCGCGAGTGGCGTCGAGGACGAGACGGCAGGTGCTCCCAGCTGGGGGTGCCGGAGGTGAAGGTCGTCAGCGCCGTCGGCGTGAAGGTCGAGAACGGTGAGGCCTTGGCCGTCGCGCGCATGGCGTAGGACATCAGGGAGCGCTCGCACTTGCGCATCTGCTTGTTCGGCTTGGTCACAACGCCCTTGCGGGGGTAGTCGCGCAGCAGGCGCCCGGCACCGGGGACGGCGACCGCCAGCCCATCGGAGAAGTCCTCATCCGTGAGCAGCGAGGCAAGATGACGACGCTCGTTGACGAGCCACTCGGGGAACCTCGCCCGGCCCGAGTCCTCCAGCTCGGCCAGCTCGGCCTCGGCGTACCGCACCGGCTCGATGATGGCGGACACGGCCTCGGTGAGCCCGCTCGGCAGGGCGGCGATCGCCCGGTCCGCACGTCGACCGTTGAAGACGGCTCGACGGATCTGAACGAGTTCCTTGCGCACACCATCGGGCGCGACCCTCACGTGCTCAGCCAGCTGGTCGCAGGCGGCCTCACGCAGCCGGGCAACCCGTGTCCGGGCGCGTAGGACCTGTTCAGCCCATTCCAACGCCCCAGGAGACGCCAGGTCACGTGCGGTCTCGACGGGGAGCCCACCTACCCGCAGCTGAACGATCTCATCAACGGTGACAGTCATGATTTCCTCTCCAAGGTGTTGAGACGGCCCCACCAGGCACCGGAGGTCCCGGTGTCATGGCCCGCCAGGAGCATGAGCATGGGTTTCTGGGGGACATCGGTCAGGCCTATGCCCGTGACGTGTCGGGCGGCATCGAAGCCCAGGGCCGCCCCCAGGCCGATGCCCAGCCGGGATGCCTCCAGGCTGAGGACCTGGCAGACGGCACCGGCGGCGGCGTTGATGATCCGGTAGCCCCGCACCCCGAGCTCCTCGGACAGTCCCACGACGTCGCCGGTCAGGATGATGGTGGCCGCGGCCCTCTGGCCGTCGTAGTTGTGCAGGAAGTACGACGAGGCCAGGAGCTCCAGGTGACTCCCCTCGTCGACGATCCTGACGCCGCCCTCACGCGGGTCCGCCTCATAGAGTCCCGGCTCCAAACCGGTGACGTCCTCGATGAAGACGTACTGACGCACGCAGTGCGCGGCGATCTCTCCAAGGTTCGCGGAGACGAGCTCACCGGCCTCGGCCGCGGCGGACATCATCGTGAGCAGGTCCTCGCGGGCGATGGGCGCGCCGTCGAAGCGACCGAAGGAGGTCTCCCGGCCGACGACGGCGCGGACCCGGTCCTCCACCGTCACCGCGCCCGAATGGGGCAGCGGCGCCACAGTCGGTCCGGGCAGCGACCGGGGGCGGCCGCCGGCAGGCCTGCGCCGGGCGGGGGTACCCACCATGGCCCGCTGCATCGCGCGGGTGGTGGGGAACGTCTGGGCATCGCGGGAACGCTGCTGACCGGCGACCTCGATGCGCCCACCTCGCCGCCTGGCCTCATGGGGACTACCGATGTCGACGACGGCGTAGACGCCCTCCTGCTGACGGTCGATGCCCAGCAGCTCGGCGAGGGACTCCTCGTTCACCCACATGTCGGGAAGGACATCGTCCCGCCGTTCACCCAGGAGATATCGCCAGGTGCCGAGCAGGGTGCCGATATCCATGGAGGTGGCTTGGTAGGCGAAGTCGTTGTACTTGAAGCCGGACTGCCAGTAGTCGATGGTCAGCAGCAGGTAGTCGTCTCCCGTACTCGCATAGCCCTGAGCGGCGGCCACTGTCGCGGTGTGATCGCCCAGGGCGAGGACGTCCCAGGCGTGGTGCAGGGGCGAGTAGTGGTAGATCCCGGGAGCCAGGTCGGCCTGGCGGCCCACGACGCGGTAGACCGAGACTGTGTAGCGGCCACCGCCGGAGGCCGCTCCCCTGCCCCACCGGTAGTGCCCGGCCTCCGCCAGAACCTCCGGGTGGTCGTTGCAGTTGACCCGGGAGCGCTGCGAGAGCAGGCCGTAGGACAGGTGAAGCAGATCGGCCAGAACGTCTGCCCGCTCCGGTCCCCTCAGGCCTTCCGCATCGCCACCCAGCAGGCCTCGGTCGGGGGTCGGCGTGGGCAGGACGAGGCGTTGAGCGGACGGATAGACCTTCTGGTCCGTCGGGGCGTCATCCCAGTTGATGCTCCAGGAGTCGGTGGGCATGCGACGCTCGACGCGGTTGATAATGAGGTCGGCGTAGGCGGCCGCAGCCCGTTCGGCGGGCATGGCGTCCCAGAGAGCAACAGCTTGCCTGGTCATGGTCAGGGCTCCTTCACGGAAACGGGTGGGGCACGGGGGCGGGTGCTGGACAGGGGGTGGCGAGGCGGTGCCGGGATCGGTAGTGCTCGGCTCGTTCCCGGGTTCGGGGCATCCGCAGAGCTCGCTGGCGGTGCCAACCGAAGTCGATGGGAACCAGGCCGGGCACCAGCACCTTGACGCCATGCATGCCCAGGGCGCGTTGGGTCGGAGAGGTCTGCTCGACGACGAGGACGTCGAGCCCGGGGTCGAGCAGCTCCAGACACAGGCGCAGGTCACCACGGACACCGGCGCCCGCTCCGGGGACGCTCAGAGCTCCCAGGTCGCGCAGCGAGTCCCGCTGCGAGTCGAGCAGGAAGGAGGCCAGGGGGCGGGCATCCGGGTGGAAGAAGAGGTCGGCGTGGTCCTCCATGACTCGCACGCGGGAGAAGTCGGCGAGCATGGACTCGATGCGGCCTCGTCCCCGCTCAAGCCGTACTCGGGCCACCACGTAGTCGGAGGCGACCTCGCTCAGCGCTGAGGCGAGTGCCCGTTCGGCGTCCGGATGGGCCCCGGCCCCGAAGCACAGTGACCCCGTGGTGAGGGACTCCGCCACTGCCGTGACGGTGGGAATGCGGGTACCCGTTGTGGAGTCGAAGAAGCGAACCCGGTACCCCAGCAGTCTCATGCGGGCCAGCAGCTCGCGGCTGGACCTGTCGCGGATGGTGTCGGGATCGATCTCATCCAGCGCCAGGGCTCCGTACCAGCCGATGAGGAAGGCGTCGCGCTCGACGGCCTCCAGCAGTCCGTAGAGAACCGCCTCGGCGAGGCTTCCGCCGCACGCACAGCCGTTGGACGAGTCTTGGACGAGCTGCCGGTAGCACCCGGCGTTCTCCGGTCCCCCAGGCGCGTCGCCTCCTCCCGGGTCCTCGGGGAGGTAGTAGGCGACATCACGGGGCACAACCACGTCGGCTCCATCGGAGAGCCGTGTTGCGGCGACCCAGCGCGTCGGGACGAGGTCGGCTTCGGTCTTGAGGCCGAAGGCCGAAGGCGGGTAGACCGGTAGGGGCAGGTCGGCGGCGGCGCCGAACCACGTGGAGGCGCCCACCGGTGGCCGGGCACCGGCGATCCGCTCGAGGCCTTCCAGGAGGCCGATGGCGTGGGAGCGCGTGTAACGACTCGTGTGACCGCCCCACGGGCAGGTCCAGACGGAGTCCGCCGAACGGCTGACGTAGGCCCCAGACACTTTCGCAGTGGTCTCGATCTCCAGGTCCCGCACGGCGTCGGCGCCGACTCCGGAGCAGAAGGGATTGGCCAGGCCATCGATATCGCGGGCCACCTCGTCGAGGGACACGGCTCGGTACTGCGGCCCGTCAGGACGGCCCAGGTCGTGAGCCAGGCGCTGCGAGAGCCCGACGTCGGGAACCCGCCTCCCGCAGGAGCAGCGCTCCGAGGGACTGACGGGGACGATCATCACCTCCAGGTCGTCCCGGGAGAGGACCCGCACGCGGGGGAAGCGCCCCTCCGCCTCCAGCGGCACCTCCAGGAGCTGCTCCGCCAGGCGGATCACCGCCCCCCATCCATCAACCGCACCTGCGCACTGCGTACCGGGGCCTCGATGCCGCTGGTGACGGGAGCGTTGAAGCCCGTCGAGCAGACAGCCCAGGCACAGCCCGGACTCGGTGCCATCAACGAGAACGGCGGAGTCCTCGTCAGTCACGAGCAGGGGCGGTACGAGGCGATCAGTCTGCTCCCGGACGTGCCCCGGGGCGGCGGGCGACAGAAGAGACTCGACCTGCTGCAGAGGTATGACGGTCAGCGGCCGGTCAGGTGAGGAGACGGCTCTCATTGGACAGTCCCCTCACCGGCGTCCTCGGTGAGGACCTTGCAGGCCACCAGACCAACAGCGTCGAGTTCGGGGCTGGTGATATCGCAGATGAGGATTCGCGGCTCTCGCCCCACAGGCGCCCCGTCCTCGGCGACGGCGATGGACGCGCCGGTCAGGCCGGGGTGAGACAGGGACGTCCAGGTACTCGTGCCGTCAGCGCGTTGAAGGGCACCGATGAGCCCGGTCAGCGCCGCGGCGACAGCGCCATCGGTCGTGTCTTCTGCTGCCGCCTCCCACAGGGGGCCGCTGGGTGAGTCCGCTCGGGCGACGACGACGTGCCGTCCCAGCCAGACACCAAGATCGATGAGCTCGGGAACGATTTCCATATCCCGGGCGCAGGAGTAGAGGAAGGCGGTCTTGTCATCGGTGTCCTGCTCGTGGAGGACTACTCCGGCGCCGTCCGTCGTGGCTGCGTGCAGCGCCAGCTCGACGGCGGCCGAGGCCAGGGCGTCCTCGACGGCCTCCCGGACGTTGTGGCCCACCCCGGTCCCGCCGCAGGAACGCACGTAGGCGCTGGCGCTGTTGGCCGGGGACAGGGTGGCAGTGGCCGCCGCCCGCACGGACAGGGTGTCACCGGTGGCCACGTCGATGGCCGAGACAGTGGGGCCCGTCGGTTTCAGGTCGTGACGCAGGCGGGAGTCGAGCGAGTCGACGACGGATGCAGAGGGTGGGGCCTGCCCCTCGCGCACCGGTGCCCAGTGCTCCAGGTGAAGCGCCAGTGCCCGCCTGACCGCGTCGAGCCGGGCTCCGGCCACGTTCCACAGGTCGGCGCCACCCACGTTCACCGGTTTGGGCGGCCCGTCAACGAGTCTGGCGGCGCTGACCTTGAGCGGCAGCTGCTCGAGATCCTCGTCGAGGAACTCGCTGATCGGGAAGGTGCGTTCACCCACGAGATCCGTGTAAGCATCGAGGTCCTCCGGGAGGATCCGGCCGGCCGGCTCCGGGGGCCTCGCAAGAGACTCGGCCGCGGCTCGGGCCATCTCGGCCAAACGCTCGGAGTTCTGGGAGACGGTTCGCAATAGCCTGTTGGGCAGGACTCGGTGACGGCGGGTCTCCCCTGTGTGACAGTCGAGGACGAGGATGGACTCACCGGTCTCGGGCTCCATCGCACCGGTGGTGGCCTTGAACACTTCGAAGGCCGCGATGACCGCGATCATCCGCTCAACCGCCGGGACCCAGGTCGTCTCGCGCCCAGTGGGCATCCCGGCCCAGGCTCTCGACCAGAAGAGGGAGCTGGCGGAATCAGTGTCGTGCGTGGTCAGTGACTGGACGGCATCGGCCCAGCGGGGGCCTTGGGAGCCTGTGCCGCCCCAGTTGACGGGGCCGACGATGAGCTCGTCCCCGAAGGCCCACACCGGCAGGACCAGTCGTCCGGGCTCCTCGTCCACTCCATGCAGAAGGAGATCACTCGAGGCAGCACAGGGAGTCAGGATGAGGACCTGCGCCCCCTGGAGGATGTCGTGGTCGGTGCGCGGGTCACCACGCACGACCCTGACCTCCGGCGGCGCGTCGACGGGGGGCTCGGCGTCGGAAGTCGGCAGGACGAGACGCACGTCGCCGGCCCCGTTGTCGGTCAGGGCGCGTACCAGGGCGCGGGCACACTCCCCGTCGCCGACGACGACCAGGGGGGCGCTGCGGAAGCGGGAGAAGGCACGGCGGGGCTCGTCGGTGTAGTGGGACAGGAAGTTGAGCTGATCATCGAAGCGCATCTCCGTTGCGCCGTCGAGGACGATGTCCTCGCACGGGTCGACCAGTCGCAGGTAGCCGTGCTCGCGAAGCGGGCCGATGAAGATCTGGAGCCGTTCCCAAGCCTCCTCCCCGAGAGCCTCCCGCAGCTCGGCCTCCGTGTACTCCCCCTCCAGAAGGGGATAGACGGCACGAAACGCTCGGTAGGCGTGATCCCCGCAGATCTCAAAACCTGAGGTGGAGTTCGAGAAATAAATCCCCTGCGAGGACTCGCTGAACATGGTGTCCCGGCGCAGTCGGTAGCGCTGCCCTGCGGTCTCGATCATGGCCTCTCCTGTCGATGAGGCGGGACCACTCAGTCACCGCCCTGACGTTTTCCTGTTGACGGGAAAAGCATCTCGAGAACAGACCGGCTCAGAACTCCTGCGCGGAGGTGTGACGGCTTCCTTCTTTGGACCGTACGTTCAGTACAGCACCCGACCGAAAGTATGAATGCTCATGACCTGCGGATGAGTGTGCACCGACCGCGATGACACAGCCCACCGTTCAGCAGCGCCCCGGCACCACCGGTGGTGCGAGGTGGCCGGCCACCGTGGACCGCGCATCCGCCTCACGCCCTCCCCAGGACGTCGGCGGGGTCGACGACACCGCCGCGCAGGGCCAGCAGCACGAGCTGGATACGGTCGCGGCAGCCGGTTGTGGACAGCAGGTGGCTCACGTGAGTTGTGACCGTGGGCATGGACA
>ERZ772978.289-NODE-289-length-20319-cov-114.491_pt1 | contig 20319 bp, 18 predicted proteins | sample MGYA00511675_ERZ772978 | MGnify/ENA primary metagenome ERZ772978 (study PRJEB29015, sample SAMEA2738092) | human oral metagenome | biome: human oral; feature: human-associated habitat; material: saliva | place: China | collected 2156 ... | reverse complement strand
TCGCGGTCTTGATTGATGACGCCGTCGCGGTCGAGGATGATGAGTTTCATGGTGTTTTTTTAGATAGTGAGGGTCAATATTATATTAAAGATTAAAGAGTGTGCCTACGCTGTGTTATTATGCCGTCTTGTTTTAAGAATTCTTCTGATTGTGTGCTGATAGAAGCCTATTAATAAGGGGATAGCGTCATGTTTGCTTATATTTTCCTATTTTTGTTTGTTTCAGTAGCAGTAGTACTGATTATAAAGTCGCACTATCGGTGGACCTATTTTTTTGCTTCAATGCTATTTGTGTTTTTGGCAGCTGGTATGTTGATGTTTACAGGGCAGTGGCAACGAGCGTTGAATTTTGCATCAGTATGTTTTGTCGTGTTTGCTTTGTTTCATAGATTAAAAATTCATTATTACAAACAACCATTGTTGATTTCAGACTTCCGACTCATTGTCGATTGGCGTAACTGGGAGACATTGTTTCATTATAAGGAGGCTATCGTTGGCGTACTGGGATTAGTGGTATTGATTGTTTACGCCGTGTTTGGTTGGTACGATGCGGAGCCTATGGATATAGTGTGGCAGTATACCGGTGCAATCATATTCATAATGTCATTTTTTGCAATGTGGTATTTTTCAAAGCATCCTGGAGCAGTTAGAACATGGCTGGATTCGTTGCCAGATGATGGTAGGGATGTATTTTTAAATTTGCCGATGTCTTGCAGGGCAGTATTTTTCCAAGTGCCGATGTTTGAAGGTAATGGACAGGAATTTGCTGAGAAACTGTTAACTGAAAACATATATCCTGAAACATTGGAAAAACCCGATATTGTCATTACGCTGATGGAATCGACGCTTAATCCACATCAATTTGATTTCACGTCAGCCGATATTCCTAAATTAAGGATGTTTGAGCAGCAGATGGATACCGTGTTTGCTTCTCCATTGCGCGTACATACGTTTGGTGGTGCAACATGGAAATCTGAATTTGCGTTTTTAGCAGGTGTGCCGTCTACTGACTTTGGCGCATTGGCTAGCGGGGTATTTTATTCAGTGGTGCCACATTTACAGACTGGGCTTATCCGAAATTTGCGTGAGCATGGTTATTTTTGTGTAGCTTTGTCGCCCTTTACTAAGGGTAACTATAATGCCAAAGCCGCCTATGATCATTTTGGTTTTGATCTTATGTTACAGCCTCAAGATTTGGGGTATCCCGCTCCGATGGGCAAAAATTTATGGCACATTTCTAGCGAAGAAATGATGCAATATGCTCGGATGATTCTAGAAAAACGTCATCCTAGTTTAGTAGATGTACAGCAACCGATGTTCGTCTATATTTTAACTATGAAAGAACATGGGCCTTACAGGACAGACATGGATAATGTGTTTGGGCTGGACTCGCCAGATTTAGATATGAAAACTATTTCTGCAATCAACGACTATATCGAGCGTATTGTCGATTTGGATAAAGCGACAGAAAGTTTTAACCATTATTTGCATGAACGTAACAAACCGTTTGTGTTTGCTTATTTCGGTGACCATCAGGCATCATTTGATGGCGTTTCTCCTAAGAAAAAAGGAAATTTTGCTTATCCTGACTATATTACACAAATTGTGGTTAGAAGTAATATTACCTCGGGATTTAGACAAGAACAGGATTTTCTTGACCTTGCTTTTGCTGGAGGAATGTTAATGAATGTGGCAGGTCTTTCTCCTACAGACAATTTCATGAAAGCAAATATGACCATGCGAAGTTTAAGCAATGGTAGGCTTGAAGATTGTTACAATAGTAAGCTTGTTAATGATTACCGAAATTACTTATATAGCATCCTGAAAATTGTACGTTAGGCATTTAACTTAAATAATAAGACGTATGCTTCTAGAAAAAGAGGTACAACGAGAATCTACGTAACCATACATCATTTGTTTATATAATTTGTAGTGTAGTTTTCATGAAGAGACGGGCAAGAATGCCCGTCTTTAAGAGACGGGCAAGAATGCCCGTCTTTTTGTAGTTTGAGATCTTTGCAAAACTCTCCTAAAACTCCTTAAACGCCCATCAAGATTATTCATGGGAGTGTTCGTGAGCATTTCAGTAAAACTCTAAAGACATAATAGCTAAACACACATCAGTTACTTCGCTTTGTTGTAGTTAGAGCAAGTGCTTGATTGGCAGCTTATTGAGCATTAACTGTATTATCAAAGAACCCGTTGCTTCTGATATTACATGCGGATGTCCTGAATATTCTACCGTTATCTATGTTTGAAAATATTTCACTTGGCCAATGGCACAGCCTTTCTGATTTCTAACTTATCCTTATCACCCGCATTGATTTCAACCTGTGTTTCAAAGCTCTCAATATCTTTAGTGAAGTATTATTCTGATATCTGTCAGTATAGTATATTGAGAGTCTGGTCGATATGATGTGTTAATGTAGGATTATAGGTTAATGCCTGCATAGGGGAGGTAATTTTGTGTTTTCCCTGTTGTTTAAGCGAAACTGCTTGCGTGATTGCTTGTGCCAGTGTTTCTGGGTTTTGACGTGAGAAAAAGAAGCCTGCATTTTCGTTCATGACTTCGGTACATGCCATATTGTCGGAGAAAACAACTCGGGTTCCGCACAAAATAGATTCTATGCCAACCAGTCCGAATGGTTCGTACAGTGATGCCATAATGGTGAAGTCAGCAGCTCGGTACTGCTTTTCCATTTTTCAAAGGCCGTCTGAAAAACGGGTGTCAGTTTGGCGAAGGTTTCCGGGGTGTTTTTGACGTGGTAGAAGCCGCCGAGCGAGGGCGTGTCGAGGGCGAGGACGTAGTCTTCCATAAATGCGCCGTAGCCGTCTTCTTCGTCGGTGTAGTAGAACTCGGTAAACCGTTGGCCGAGTTCGGTAAAGTCGTCCGCCGTCAATGCGCCGTCCATATGTTTGAGCAGGAAGTGCCGTCCGCTGATTGTGCCTGCGGTCATGACGGCGAAGTCGGCCGCGGTTTCGGGGGCGGTTTGCCAGACGGGGTTGACGAGGCCTGATTTCGCCGCCTACTGCCAGTACATGCCGATGTGGGTGGCGGCGTTTTCGGGCGGGAGCTGGTCGGGATAGTCTTCGTCGAGGTGGAAACGGATATTGTCGTACATGGACGGTGTTCGTTGGGGGAAAGGGGGTATTGTAGCGGAAAATAATGAATTAGGCCGTCTGAAAGAGGGTGTTTCAGACGGCCTTAAGGGAATTTAACCTTTAAATACGGGAACAAGCTCCAGTTGGCTCAATATTTGGGCGGCAATGTTGATGATGCCGAAGAGGAAGACCCAAACCATCAGCCAGAATCCGCCGTAAACTTTGTAGTTTTTGCCGGCGCCGAATTTATGGCGCGAGCGGTAGAGCAGCATGGCGGGGATGATGCCGGTCCAGATGGTTGCGGCCAGGCCGACGTAGCCGATGGCGGTAACGAAGCCGGTGGGGAAGAGCAGGCAGGAAATCAGGGGCGGCAGGAAGGTCAGTGCGGCGGTTTTGGTACGGCCGGAAATGCTGTCGTTCCATTTGAAGATGTCGGCGATGTAGTCGAACAGGCCGAGCGTTACGCCGAGGAAGGACGTTGCGATTGCCATGTAGGAGAACAGGGTCAACACTTTGTCCATATTGCCGGTTTGGGCGAACTTGGACAGCGTTTCGATCAGGACGGAAACTTGTCCTTCTGCGGCGATAACCGGTGCGAACTCGCTGCGCGGCAGGTTGCCTTGGATGGCGATTTGCCAGAGGACGTAAATTACCAAGGCAATCAGCGTACCTGCCCACAGGGATTTGGCCACTTTGGGTGCGTCGCCTTTAAAGTATTTGAGCAGGCTGGAGACGTTGCCGTGGAAACCGAATGACGCAAGGCAGACGGGCAGGGCGGTGGCGGCATACATCCAGTAGTGGGTGCCGGCAGGGGCTTGGGTGTCAAACAAAACAGGCATTTTGGCGTCGGCAATCAGGCCGCCGGTTGCCCAAATAAAGGTCAATACCATGCCGCCGATGAGGATGCTGGTGAAGCGGTCAACCAAGCGTGCGGATGCCCAAACGCAAAAGGCGAGGATGCCGAAGAAGACGAGTTGGCCGACGGAGAGCGAAATTTCGCCGCCTACCGCGCTGCCGATGCCTTTGGCGGTCAGGTCGCCGCCGACGAAGATGTAGGCGTAGGTGAGCAGGTATAAAACGAAAGCGACGGCAACGCCGTTGATGATGTTCCAAGCCGGGCCGAGCAGGTCTTTGACCATGGTGTCGAAGCTGGCGCCGTGCGGATAATGGGTGTTAACTTCCAAAATCATTAGGCCGCTGGAGAGCATGGAAAACCAGGTGTACAGCAACACGACCAGCGAGCCGGCAAACCATACGCCGGATGTGGCGGTCGGGTTGGCAAGCATGCCTGCGCCGATAATCGTACCGGCGATAATCATCGCGCCGCCGAATAGGGAAGGGGTTTTGGTTGACATTGTTTATCTTTCTTCTAGAAATGCGTGGTTGTCATTATGCCGTAAAGTGTAAGAAAAGGTAAAGCAAAGGCCGTCTGAAAACCCGATTGTCGTTTTCAGACGGCCTTTGATGTGTATAAATGCAACTGATTAAATCAATTTTCGCAGTTTCAATTCGTTTTTCAGATAGGCGTAATAAACCGGCGCGACGATGATGCCGCCGATGCCGAAAATGCGTTCAAAGACGACCATTGCCACCAGCAATTCCCACGCGCTGGATTCGATTTCCGAGCCGATGATTTTGGCGTTGAGGAAATATTCGAGCTTGTGGATGACAACGAGAAAAACCAGCGAGGCGAGTGCGACGTAAAGTGATGCGCCGAGGCTCAAAATAATGATGATGGTGTTGGAAATCAGGTTGCCCGCCACCGGAATCAGGCCGACGATAAAGGCGATGATCAGGACGGTCATTTTAAACGGCAGCTCAACGCCGAACAGCGGTAAAACCAAGTAAAGGTACAGGCCGGTCAGGAAAGTGTCGATCAGCGAGATTTTGACTTGGGCGAGGAACACGCGTTCAAAGCTGGTTTCAAAAGTGACGATGCGTTGCACCAATTCGGCTTTAAACAGCGGCATTTTATGGCGGTTTTTACGCATTTTCAGGCGGTGGAAGCTGAGCATGGCGCCGATGATGATGCCGATGAGGATGTACACGAAGGACGTGATGCTGTTTTTACTGATACGGGTCAGCGCGGCGCGGTATTCGTCAATCAGCTTGATTGCCGAGGCTTTGATTTCGGCCATATTGTTGGGCAGCATATTGAGAATGGCCGCAGGCAGGTCTTGGCTGTTTTTGGTGTCTTCCAAAATCGCCGCCAGTTTGGCCAGCATAAAGCCGACATGGCCGCCGTGTATCAGGTGGTAAATGCCCAAAGACATCATCGCAATGATGCTGAACACGATGGCCAGCGTCAGCGTGGTGGAAATCAGGTTGATATTGTGCGCGTTGAGCGATTTATGCAGCCGCGTGTTGCGCGGTAAAACACGGCGGCGGAGTTTGAGGATGACGCCGTTGGTGCGCGTAATAAAGATATAGGTCAGGATAACCGACAGCAGCAGCGGCAGCAGATGGTAGTGCAAGACAATCAGCAAAGCCAAACCCATCAGGATATAGGAAGCGTTGCGGAAAGTCGGGTTGTCGGTGTGGGAAGCGAGTAAGGACATGTGAAGCCGATAAGGTAAAAAAACAAAAAACAGGTCAGGCCGTCTGAAAACCATGTTCAGACGGCCTAATTTAATGACAGTGATTAATCGTGCAATGAGGCCGCGTGTAGCGTGTTTTCCAACAAAGTGGCAATCGTCATCGGGCCGACGCCGCCGGGAACGGGCGTAATCATGGACGCACGTTCTTTGGCAATGTCAAATTCCACGTCGCCGCACAGGCTGCCGTCTTCCAAGCGGTTGATGCCCACATCGATAACGACGGCGCCGGGTTTAACCCATTCGCCTTTGACGAAATTCGGAATGCCTACGCCGACCACCAAAATATCTGCGGCCGCAACTTCATCGGCAAGGTTTTGCGTGGCGCTGTGGCAGATGGTTACCGTCGCGCGGGACAGCAGCAATTCCAACGCCTGCGGGCGGCCGACAATATTGGACGCGCCGACAATCACGGCTTTTTTGCCTTTCGGGTCGATGCCGTAGGCTTCCAACAAAGTCATCACGCCTTTGGGCGTGCACGGGCGCATCAGCGGCATTTTGACGACCAGGCGGCCGACGTTGTAAGGGTGGAAGCCGTCCACATCTTTATGCGGCACGATACGTTCCAAAACCGCCTGGCTGTCGATGTGGGCCGGCAGCGGCAGTTGCACCAAAATACCGTCGACGGCAGGGTCGCCGTTCAATTCGTCCACCAGTTTCAACAAATCGTCTTGCGTGGTTTCAGACGGCAGCTCGTAAGAGCGCGATTCGATGCCGCTTTTTTGGCAAGCCAGTTTTTTATTGCGTACATAAACCGCGCTGGCAGGATCGTCGCCGACCAATACCACCGCCAAACAAGGTGTGTGCAAACCTTTTTCCTGACGCGCCTTTACCGCCTGCGCGACCGCCTCGATGCGTTGCTGAGAGATTTTTTTTCCGTCTATAAGTTGAGCAGTCATGATTTTCCTTCTAAATAGGGACAAATATTGCGTTCAAATTATCGCATTTTTCAGACGGCCTGACACAAAAGAGTGACCTCGATGACGAAACATAAAAATAAATAATGATTAAAAATAATAAGATAAATAAAAAATAGAAAAATAAAGCAAAGTAAGTGTTGACCGGGATGAAAAGGGTCTGTATAGTTCGGGTCTTCAGTCGGGGCGTAGCGCAGCCCGGTTAGCGCATCTGCTTTGGGAGCAGAGGGTCGTGAGTTCGAATCCCACCGCCCCGACCACAAAATTCTAAGCACGAATCGGCATGAGCGCCCGTAGCTCAACCGGATAGAGCACCGACCTTCTAAGTCGGGGGTTACAGGTTCGATTCCTGTCGGGCGTGCCAATTTTTACGGTGGCTGTAGCTCAGTTGGTAGAGCCCTGGATTGTGATTCCAGTTGTCGTGGGTTCGAGCCCCATCAGCCACCCCAGATGAAAGCCTGCATATTGTATGCAGGCTTTTTTCCGTTTATGCCCTGAATTTTATTCAAGTTTATTGGTTTTCAAAAACAGTATTCGTCAAACCGTTCTATCATGGCAGCGGCAAAAACGGCGTCTGCGGTGTCTGTCAAATGCCGATGAATACGCAGTCAAGCCCGAATATCGTACCGTTCGGTATCTTTTTATGGCGTTTCGCTGTTATCCTTTATAATACCCCGATTATTTTCTGTTTTATTCCCAAAGGAACCGCATCATGTCCGAATGGTCAGCTCCAGAATTTGAATCCAAAATTTGTCCGCCCGAAAAGCTGGCGGAGCGTTTGGCGGCATTGCCCCGTCCGCTGGTGTTTACCAACGGCTGTTTCGATATTCTCCATAGGGGCCATGTAACGTATCTGGCGCAGGCGCGGTCGGCCGGTGCGGCTTTGGTGTTGGCGTTGAATACCGATGCTTCGGTGCGCCGTCAGGGCAAAGGGGACGATCGTCCGATTAATCCATTGGAAAACCGTGCGGCAGTGGCAGCGGCATTGGCGAGCGTGGATTTGGTCACATGGTTTGATGAAGATACGCCGGCCGCGTTGATTGAAATGGTCAAACCCGATGTATTGATTAAAGGCGGCGATTGGCCTGTGGATAAGATTGTCGGTGCGGCCGAGACGTTTGCGCGCGGCGGCAAAGTATTTTCGATTCCGTTTTTACATCAGACTTCGACCACCAAAACGTTGGCGAAAATCCGTGAAGCCGGAGGAGGCGCATGACGGATTTGAACAGCCGCCATTGGGCCTTGCTCGCCGCGCTTTCAGACGGCCTGCCGCAACACGTTTCTCAGTTGGCGCGAGTGGTCGGGATGAAGCCGCAACAATTAAACGGATTCTGGCAGCAGATGCCGGGCCATATCCGCGGTTTGCTGCGCCAGCACGACGGGCAATGGCGCTTGGTGCGCCCATTGGCTGTGTTTGCCGAAGAATCTCTGCGACAAATGGCCGGGAAACATGGTTTTCGCGCGCAGTTGAAACACGAATGTTCGTCCAGCAACGATGAAATCATGGCGTTGGCGCGCCGGTCGGCAGGTTTGGCGCATAAGGCCTTGTGTGTGGCGCATTTTCAAACCAAAGGGCGCGGACGGCAGGGGCGAAGCTGGGTCAACCGACAGGGCGAATGCTTGATGTTCAGCCTGGGCTGGGCGTTTGACAAGCCGCAGTATGAGCTGGGTTCGCTGGCGTTGGTGGTGGCATTGGCTTGCCGCCGTGCGCTTGCCGATATTGGTTTGGACGTGAACATCAAGTGGCCGAACGATTTGGTCGTGGCCAACGATAAATTGGCCGGTGTGTTGATTGAAACAACGCGGGTAGAGAATAAAACCGTCGCCGTCATCGGCATCGGCATTAATTTTGTATTGCCGAAAGAAGTGGAAAACGCTACTTCCGTACAGGCCCTGTTTCAGACGGCCTCTAAGCAGGGCGTAAGCGTCGAAGCCTTATTGAGTGCGGTATTGGCGCAACTTGATGCGCTGTTGAACGAATACGCACAAAACGGATTTGCATCATGTGTCGGCGAATACGATGCCGCCAACCGCGACACAGGCAGGCCGGTCTTGCTGCTTCAAGAAGGACGTGTTGTCCACGAAGGCGTGGTCAAAGGCGTGGATGCGCAAGGCGCGTTGCGTTTGCTGACGGGCGAGGGTGAGAAAACCATTGTCAGCGGCGAAATCAGCTTGCGCCCGGATAACCGTCCGGCACAACCCGCCGCCGCCAAGCCGGAACGCTTTTTACTGCTGGACGGCGGCAACAGTCAGTTGAAATGGGCGTGGGTGGAGAACGGCACATTTACCGAAGTCAGCCGTGCGCCGTATCGTGATTTGGCCAAGCTGGGCGAAGAATGGCTGCGATTTGCCGATGAAGATGTGAAGATTGTCGGTTGCGCCGTGTGCGGTTCGGTCAAAAAAGCGATGGTGGAAGAACAATTGACCCGTCCGGTCGAATGGCTGTCTTCCATGCTGCAGGCTTTGGGCATCCGCAACCATTACCGCCACCCTGAAGAACATGGTTCCGACCGCTGGTTCAATGCGTTGGGCAGCCGCCGCTTCACGCAAAACGCCTGCGTCGTCGTCAGCTGCGGCACCGCCGTAACTACCGACGCGCTGACGGAAGACAATTATTATCTCGGCGGCACCATCATGCCCGGCTTCCACTTGATGAAAGAGGCGATGGCACTCAAAACCGCCAACCTCAACCGCCCCATCGGCAAGGTATATCCGTTCCCAACCACAACGCCGAACGCTATTGCCAGCGGCATGATGGATGCCGTTTGCGGCGCGCTGATGATGATGCATGGCCGTCTGAAAGACAAAACGGGCGGGGGCAAACCGGTCGATATTATTATCACGGGCGGCGGTGCGGCCAGAGTCGTGCAGGCCTTGCCCGAGGCATTTGTTCATGACAATCAAGTGAAAATCGTCGATAATCTCGTGATTCACGGGCTCTTACATTGGATTGCCCATCGCAACGGACAATAAAAAGGAAAACGCATCATGAAATGGCTGTTTGCGGTCTTGGTCGCACTCAACATCATTGTTTTTGGCAGCATGGTTGCCTATCGGACACAACATAAAACCGCCAAACCCGAATCTGCTTTGGAAGGCGGTACGCACGAATTATTGCGCCCGTCTTCTTTGGACGCGCCCAAAGCCGAGCCTCAGCAGGCATCGCAACCCGATTGGGTGGCGGATGAATCAGACGGCCTGATCATGGCAGAACCTGAATCCGAAGAAGCAGAAGCCTTGCGTAAAAAACAAGAAGCGCAGCAGTTGAAAGAGAAAAAAGAAAAAATGCGCCGCGAGAAAGAAGCGCAAGAACGCCGCGCCGCCGAAGAAGAGATGGACGCGGCCGGCGTGGAACGCTTGTGTACCAGCAGCGCCACCGTGGTGATGGATGAAGACGATTACCACCGCATCAAAGGCCTGTTGGGCAAATGGCCTCATGCGGCCAGCCGCAGTATCGAAAAACGCAACGGCGCATCCGGTGGCGAAACTTCTTCCAAAACCTTCCGCGTAGTCTTGCCTGCCGACGGCGACACTTCCGCCCAGCTTGACGCCTTGGGCAGCCGTGGCTTTAGCGGCAGCATTCACAACGGCGAAATCAGCATTGACGTAACACGCAGCCGCTCTTCCGCCCAAGTTTTAATTTCACGCTTGTCCAGCGCAGGTTTCGGCGGCGCGCGCATTGTCGAACAGGAAGACAGAAGCGCACCCGATACCGGTTTGAGCGTAGCGCGCATGACCGTGGTCTTTATGGCGGTCGACGAGCGCGATGCCCAAGACATCAGAAACATTGTCGGCCGTTATGGCAAGTTGAACATGAAAACCTGCCGATAATCAGGCCTGTTCGGTTTCAGACGGCCTGATCAGCAGTCGGCCAAGCCTGATAAACCGAACGCCACAAAACACGAAACCCACTGTATCGGCAGTGGGTTTCATGTTTTTCGGTTTTGAGTATCTGATATAAAGGGGAACAGGTATGTTTCGTATATGCGCACTCCGAGTATCAAGAGATAATGGGGAAGAGGGGGATAAAATCTGTCGTTTAATGGCTCGGATTAGGACGTCTTCCGAGTGGTTTTGATTATACGCTAATAATAACTATTATCAATAGCAAAATTGAAAAAATAATGGGTTTTGTCGTAATAATTTGTTTTGTATGGAAATTAAATTTTGTCATCGGCTCTGCCGTGATTGAAAAGGCCGTCTGAATAAAGACGGCCTTTTGTCTATTAGAATTTAGGTAGTGAGCAACCTTCGTTTGCAACGATAGAACATTGAGAACTACCAGACGCTTGACATTGCCTTAGTGCATCAGCCTCCGCAAGACCAGGGCCTGGTTGTGCACTTGGAAAGGCAGTCCATTTTTTACCAGACTTACCTTGAGCAACTGCAATGCAACCATTCCGAACCCAAACAGCTACTTTACATGGCGCATTACGACCACCTTGTTCACAGTTTTTGATGGCTGCTTTTTCTGCTGCCGCACGGGAATTCATATCAATCGCACCACCTGAAACCCCAGTTTTATTGTTGGTAGCCCATGCACCGTATCTTGAAGGAACATTGATATTAACAATTTCCGTAGGTTGATTTTGTTGATACTGACGAGACGACGTACAGTTGGGATTATAGCCATACTGACACAGCGCCGGATTGTTTTGTAATGCTCCTCTGGTTGCGGGGTCAGCAGCATAAACATTAAGGCTTACCAGTCCTAGCAATACAACAAGTAACTTTTTCATTTTAATTCCAATCTATTTATTATTTGAATCTTTATCAGCCTGCGCTGCATCAATCATACGATGATTTGTTATCTTCTCTACGCGGCTGACGTTGAACTAGGGTAAAGCAAACATTTCGACCCTATATTTCAGACGGCCTTTTGATTTGTTTCAATCACTCATAAACCCAAGCAATCAACATATCCAAAGCCATATAAAATACCGTATAATCAAGGCCAAATTAACTTTGCCTGCTTGTCAGGCCGTCTGAAAAATTATGCAACAAACCTATGCCGCTGTACAGCGAGATTTGCTCGAAGCCAACTACCTTTCCCCCGATTTGCTCGCCCAAAGCCTGAGCATTATCGGCGCCAACCGTGTCGATTATGCCGACATCTATTGTCAGCGTACTGCCTATGAAAGCTGGCATTTGGAAGAAGGCATCGTCAAATCGGGCAGCTTCCAAATCGATCAGGGCGTGGGCGTGCGTGCCGTTTCGGGCGATAAAACTGCTTTTGCCTACGCCGACAGCCTGTGTATCGATTCGATCAACCGCTCTGCCAAAGCCGTTCGCGTGATTGGTGCGGCCGGCGGCGAAGCCAGCGTCAAAGTGCCGACACCTGCCTACGGCAAGCCTGTCCACATGGCGATTGACCCTATTGCCAGTCTCGATTCTGCCGCCAAAGTTGCGCTGTTGAACAAAGTCGAAACGCTGGCCAAAGCTGCCGATCCGCGTATCGTGCAAGTGATGGCCGGTTTGACTTGCGAATATGATATGGTGTACATCGCCCGTTTGGACGGTAAACACGCTGCCGACATCCGCCCGATGGTGCGCATGAACGTTACCGTCATTGCCAAGCAGGGCGAGCGTCGCGAGCAGGGCAGCGCGGGCGGCGGCGGGCGTTATGATTTGGCGTATTTCGATGAAAACTTGGTGCATCGGTTTGTCGATTCCGCCGTCAAACAAGCGCTGACCAACCTCGAATCCCGTCCTGCGCCTGCCGGCGAGATGACCGTCGTTTTGGGCAACGGCTGGCCGGGCGTGTTGCTGCACGAAGCGGTCGGACATGGTTTGGAAGGCGATTTCAACCGCAAAGAAACCAGCGTTTTCTCCGGCCGTATCGGCGAGCGCGTGGCCGCCAAAGGCGTTACCGTTGTGGATCAAGGCGATATTGCCGACAGACGCGGTTCGCTCAATATCGACGACGAAGGCAACGAAACCCGCCGCACGGTATTGATTGAAGACGGTATTTTGGTCGGCTATATGCAGGACGAGACCAACGCCCGCCTGATGGGTACGCAATCGACCGGCAACGGCCGCCGCGAAAGTTACGCTTCTGCGCCTATGCCGCGCATGACCAATACTTTTATGGAAAACGGCGGCTATGATCCGGAAGAAATCATTGCGTCCATCGACAAGGGCATTTACGCGGTCAACTTCGGCGGCGGACAAGTGGACATTACCAGCGGCAAGTTTGTTTTCAGCGCATCCGAAGCGTGGTGGGTGGAAGGCGGCAAACTGCAATATCCTGTCAAAGGTGCAACCATCATCGGCAACGGCCCCGAAGTGCTGAAACACGTTTCCATGATAGGCAACGATTCCGCGCTCGACAGCGGCATCGGCGTCTGCGGCAAAGAAGGGCAGAGCGTTCCCGTCGGCGTCGGACAACCGACCCTGAGGATTGATGCCGGACTGACCGTCGGTGGTAGCGAAATTTAAACGGCAGGCCGTCTGAAAGGTTTCAGACGGCCTTTTACATTAGGATAAAACCATGCAGGAAGAGAATCGGAAATCAAGTTTTCCCATAGTGATGTTGCTGGTGTCGGTTGCCCTGTGGATAGCGTCTTTGTCCAATGTTGCATTTTATTTGGGCAATCATGAAAGCATGAAGGGTTTGACCGTTTTGATTTTGGGGTCGATATTTGCTTCTTTGGATATCAGGTATTGTGCGGCCTATGCGAATTATGTTTGGTTGGCGGCCATTGTGTTGCTGGCGTTGCGGAAGAAGGTCGTGCCTGTCCATGCGGCACTTTGGGGTTTGGCGCTGGTGGCTTTCAGTGTGAAAGCCGTACACGTCGATGAAGCAGGGAATACGGCGGATATCGTGCGTTACAGTGCTGGATTTTATTTGTGGTATGCCGCATTTGTGGTTGCCACCATTGGCACGTTTGCCGGAAAGAATAAGGAAAGAAAAGCCGCAACGCTGGCAGATGGGACGAAAAATGACGCTTGATGAATGGTTGCGCCAATCGGCACTGCCCAAAAACGAAGCGCGGATGTTGTTGCAATATGCGCTGGGTTATACGCGCGCGCAGTTGGTGACGCGCGGTACGGACGATTTGGCAGACTCCCCCCTGCAAACCTTGGAGGCTTTGGCTCAACGCCGTCTGAAAGGCGAGCCGATGGCCTATCTGTTGGGCGAACGCGAGTTTTACGGACGACGCTTTGCCGTCAATCCGCATGTGCTGATTCCACGCCCTGAAACCGAGCATTTGGTGGAAGCCGTGCTTAAACGCTTGCCGCCGCAAGGCCGCGTGTGGGATTTGGGAACGGGCAGTGGCGCCATTGCCGTGACCGTCGCGCTTGAACGCGTTGATGCCGATGTTCGCGCATCCGACATCAGCGTCGGTGCTTTGGATACCGCCCGTCAAAATGCGGCAGAATTGGGCGCAAAAGTCGAATTTGCGCAGGGTTCGTGGTTTGATACCGACAGGCCGTCTGAAGGCCGATACGATGTGATTGTTTCCAATCCGCCGTATATCGAGGATGGCGATGAACATTTGTCGCAAGGTGATTTGAGGTTTGAACCGCAAAACGCGCTGACCGACTTTTCAGACGGCCTCAGCCATATCCGCCACATTACCCAAGAAGCCCCTAAATACCTGAAGGCCGACGGCTGGCTGCTGTTTGAACACGGCTATGACCAAGGCGAAGCAGTACGGAACATTATGCTGGAGAACGGTTTTGCCGAAGTGGCAACCGAACAGGATTTGGCTGGATTGGACAGGGTAACGCTGGGGCGTTTGCCTGCTTAGCGGGCATGGTTTGCTGGAATATAAAAAAAAGGCGTGTCGATCACGCCCTTTTGGTTTTCCGGTTTAGCTGTTCAGACGGCCTGGTTTAACGCCAAGCAGCGACGAACTCCGCCCAGTGTTGTTTTTCTTCGGCTTGTGCGGCCAGATAATGTTTGATGCGTTTGATTTCGACTTCGTATTCGTCGGCGTCGAGCGCGCCGCTCATCATGCGAAAGCGCATGTACATCAGGTAGGTATTGGCGGCATCGGTTTCGCAATAGTCGCGGATGTCTTTCAGACGGCCTGCATGATAAGCGTCCCAAACCTTGCTGCCATCCATGCCCAGTTTGCCGGGGAAGCCGCAGAGTTTGGCCATATCGTCCAAAGGCACGCTGGCACGCGGTTGGTAGAGGGCGAGCAAATCCATCAGGTCGCAATGACGGGTGTGGTAGCGGCTGATGTAGTTGTTCCACTTAAAGTCGCGGCTGTCGCCAAAATCGCCGTCGCCCATGTCCCAATAGCGGGCGGCGCTGATGCCGTGTATTAGGGCGCGGTAGTGGAGGACGGGCAGGTCGAAACCGCCGCCGTTCCAGCTGACGAGTTGCGGCGTATAGTTTTCGATGACCTCGAAGAATTTGGCAATCATGACTTCTTCGCTGTCTTCAGGATCGCCGATGGTGCTGACGCGGATTTTGTCCTGGCCCCAGCGCATACAGCAGGAGATGGCGACGACTTGGTGCAGATGGTGTTGCATAAAGTCGCTGCCGGTTTTGGCGCGGCGTTGCTGTTGGGCAAACAGGACAACTTCGTTGTCGGGCAAATCGGCAGGCAAATCGTAAAGCAGGCGGATGCCGTTTACGTCGGGAATGGTTTCGATGTCGAAGGCGAGTATCGGGGTCATGGCGTGATCGGGTTGGATAAGGAATGATGCCATTGTGGCATGACGGCGCAGATAAAAAAAGAGGCAATCCCCCACAGGATTGCCCCAATACCTCAAATCAGAGATTTACGCTTCACAAACAATACAGGCTTTCACCTGCGGCTTTACAGATGCAGCTCAACTCTGCACCGGTAAACTTTCATTTCGGGCATTGCACCGAAATCCTCTAAAAATACTGCAATTGCTTGCAATATCAGAAAACTGCTTACAAAAACATCTAAAACCAGCTGAGGCCGTCTGAATGCTTTGTAATTTGATGTAGTGAAATTTACGCGAAATTTTACAGTTTGCCAAGTGTTTTTTTCTGAAGGTTTGGTTCGGGGTAAATTGCAGTTATTGTCATATTTTTGCAATTAAATTTTATAATTAATTTAAAATTAGATGTTTATTTTATATTTCTTGCTTTAAATTTAATTTAATTTCATATTTCGAATGATTAAAATTTGTTTTATTTTAAAGGCTATTTTATAACATTTTGTTTTTAAATGAAATTAAATTTAACATATAAATGAAAAGGGTATTGAATAGAGCATTTTTTATTTGAGAAAAAATATAAGGTTGTTTGAAAGTTTCAATTGCCTTGAAAAAAGTTGTTTTTAAAGCATTTAAAGTAGAATTTGATTTGATTGTTTGAAATTGAAGCTGAGCTTGGGTTTGATACAATTAAAATGAAAAAGCGGCAAAAGAAAGGTTTTGCCGCTTTTTCATGCTTAAATTGTAATTTTATGTAGTCAGTAAAAGCTGCTTTCGCCTTCGGGACGGGTTTTGAAGCGTTTGTGCAGCCAGAAATATTGTTCGGGATGCTCGCGTACCCGCTCTTCGATGAAGTCGTTCATGCGCTGGGTATCGGCTTCGACATTTTCGGTCGGGAAATTGTCCCAAGCCGGATAGAAGCGCAGGGTTACGGTATTGTCGGCTTCGCGCGTGGGGATGGCGGGAATGATTTTGGCTTTGGTCATGCCGGCGATACGGCTGAGGCCGGTAATCGTGGCCGTCTGAATGCCGAAGAAATTGACGAAAATGGAATCGTTGCGGCCGAAGTCTTGGTCGGGCAGATAAAGAAAGGGCGCATCGCTTTTGCGCAGGTGTTTAATGATAGCGCGCAGGCCTTCTGTGCGGCCGATCAGGAAAACATTGTTGTAGCGGTGGCGGCCTTTCAGGATTTGCTCGTCAAGGGCTTTGTTTTTTTGGTGCGAATACATGCTGGTCAGCGGCACATCCTGGTTGAGCGTGTAAACCGCCATTTCAAATGCGGTAAAGTGCGGATAGAGGATGATGACTTTCTCGCCGGCAGCGAGGGCTTCGTCAAGATGGTGTTTGTCTTGATAGTGTACCAACGAGCGCAGCTTGTCTGCAGGCGCGTACCAGTAGAGGCCGTATTCGAGCATCAGCTTGGCCATGTGTTGGAAATGGCGTTTGAGCAGGGCGGTGCGCTGGCTGTCGTTTAGCTCGGGAAAGCATTTTTTGAGGTTGACCTCGCCGACTTTGCGGCGCGGTTTGACTGCGTAATAGGCGAGAATGCCGATCGCGTCGGCAATCTTGTGCAACACGCAAAAAGGCAGCAGGCGGATGAGGTAGAGAAAAAGGAAGGCGGCTTTCATGAAGGCTCGCTGTATGTGGGCAAAGGGCTATTATAACCGAAAGGCCGTCTGAAAACGGGCTGGAACACGATTTCAGACGGCCTGAATGTCGGCTTACCATTGGAAACGGCCGCGCTTGACCTGCAGTCCGTCGGGATTGAGTTGCGAAGCCAATCCGTGATTGCGCAGGGCATGGGTGAGGGCGACGGCGAGTCCGTCGGCGGCATCGGCTTGCGGCGTGCCGGAAAGTGCGAGCATTTGGACCACCATATGCTGCACCTGCTCTTTGGCGGCCTTGCCCTTGCCGACCACTGCCTGCTTGACCTGAAGCGCGGTGTATTCAAACACAGGCAAATCGTGCATGACCAAAGCGGCAATCGCCGCACCGCGCGCCTGACCGAGCATTAACGTCGCAGCCGGATTGACGTTGACGAACACTTGCTCGATAGCTGCTTGATGGGGCTGATAGTGGCGGATGATTTCGTCGATATGGCGGACAATCACGGCGATGCGTTCGGAAAGCGACGCGCCGGTCGGCGTTTTGATACAGCCGGAAGCAACATAATGATGCTCGCGGCCGTGGACATCAATCACGCCGAAGCCGGTCACGCGGCTGCCGGGGTCGATGCCGAGAATGCGTGTGGGTTGGAACTGGGACATAGTGCGTGTTTAAAGTAATCGGTGTTTCAGGGCAGGCAGGCGTGTGCGCACGCTTTGCAGGCGCGCGGTATCCAAATCGGCACAAATCACACCTTCGCCTTCCGGCAACGTTGCCAACACATCGCCCCAAGGGTCGATAATCATACTGTGGCCGAATGTGCGGCGGCCGCTTTCATGCAGTCCGCCTTGTGCCGACGCGATGACGTAGCATTGGTTTTCAACCGCACGGGCGCGCAGCAGCAATTCCCAATGCGCCTTGCCGGTCGTGTAGGTAAACGCGGCCGGCAACAGCAAAACATCAAACGGCTGCTGGGCGCGGAAAAACTCAGGAAAGCGCAAATCGTAGCAGACACCGGCCGCCAGAGGAACATCGTCCACGTTTAACTTCGGCACATCACTGCCTGCCAGTATCGTATCGGCTTCGGCGTAGCGTTCGCCCAAACCGGAAAAGCCGAAAAGGTGCATTTTGTGGTAAAGCCCGATTCGGTTGCCGTCGCGGTCAAACACAAGCATCGTGTTCATCACCTTGCCAGCGTTTGGGCTTTGCAGCGGAACCGTGCCGCCAAACAACACCACGCCGCATTCCCTTGCCGTTTCGCTTAAGGCCGTCTGAAAACGGGTGTCGCAGGTTTCGCCAACGCTTCCATCGTCCAAAGGCTCGGCAAATGCCAGTTTGTCCGTGTCGTTTTTGCCCATCAGCGGCCAATATTCGGGCAGCAACACCCAATCCGCCCCTTGTTCGGCCGCCTCGCGGACAAGGCGTTTCATTGTGGCAATATTGGTTTCGGGGTCGGTGGACGACACCATTTGCACAGCGGCGGCGCGTAAAGAGCGCATCATCAAAACTCCTGTCAGATTTTGCAAGAATTGTAACTTGTTTACGCACAAGGCCGATACAATCGCCTCACAATTCCTCTCCAAAAAAAGGATAAACCATGAACTTGAAACTTCTCCTCACTGCCGCACTTTCCACCTCCGCACTGGCCGCACATGCCGACGTACAGCTTTACGGCAGCATCAAAAGCGGCATCGAAACCTCGCAAACCCGTTTCGGCGGCCAAACACGCAGCAGCACCGCCGTTGCCGACCAAGGCAGCCACATCGGCCTGCGTGGCTCGCATCCGATAGGCGGCGGAACGAATTTTATTTGGGAAGTCGAACAAGACACACCGGTCGGCAAAAGCGGCTCCATCCGCCAAGACTGGCGCGAACGTCGAGACAATTTTGGCCGTTAAAGGAAAGATTGGATAATTAAGGCCGTCTGAAAAATCAGGATAACTGGTTTTCAGACGGCCTTTGTTCTTATAATAGCGGTTTATTGTTTTCACGCACTCAGCAACGGAGTTTCCATGCAGTTTTCAGCATTCGGCGAAAAATTCACGCAACACAGCGGCATTTTGCAATTGATGGACGATTTGGGCGACGCGCTCAAAAGTGACAAGCCTGTCAATATGCTTGGCGGCGGCAATCCGGCGAAGATTGCGGAAGTCAATGCGGTGTTCGCCGATGTGTTTTCCAAACTGGCGGCGGAACACGCGGTTGAAAATATCGGCAATTATTCCAATCCGCAGGGCGATGCGGCGCTGATTGCGGCTTTGACGAAGTTTCTCAACCGCGAATACGGCTGGAACCTGACGGCGGACAATATCGCGCTGACCAATGGTTCGCAAAACGCGTTTTTCTATTTGTTCAACCTGTTCGGCGGCAAATTCAATCTTTCAGACGGCCAAACGGTTGAAAAAGCCATTTTGTTGCCGCTTGCGCCTGAATATATCGGTTATGCCGACGTGCATGTCGAAGGGCAGCATTTTATTTCGGTAAAACCGAAAATCGAAAATGTCGAACACGAAGGTGAAGCGGGCTTTTTCAAATACCGTGTGGACTTTGACGCGCTGGAGAGCCTGCCTGAATTGAAAGCGGGCAAAATCGGTGCGATTTGCTGTTCGCGCCCGACCAATCCGACCGGCAATGTGCTAACCGACGACGAAATGGCGCGTTTGGACGCGTTGGCGCAGGAACACGGGATTCCGCTGATTATCGACAACGCTTATGGAATGCCGTTCCCGAATATTATTTACAGCGATGTAACGCTCAACTGGCACGAAAACATCATCCTCTGCTTCAGCCTTTCTAAAATCGGCCTGCCCGGCGTGCGTACCGGCATTATTGTCGCCGCTCCGGAAGTGGTCAAAGCCGTCAGCAGTTTGAATGCGATTGTGAACCTGTCGCCAACCCGTTTCGGCGCGGCGATTGCGGCGCCGCTGTTAAACGACGGCCGTCTGAAACAGTTGGCCGACCAAGTGATTCAGCCGTTTTACCGTCGGCAGGCGCAAACGGCGGTTTCCCTGCTCAAACGCGAATTGGGTGCGTATCCGTTGAAAATCCACAAGCCTGAAGGTGCGATTTTCTTGTGGCTTTGGTTTGAAAACCTGCCGGTTTCGTCGCAAACCTTGTACGAAATGCTCAAGGCTGAAGGCACGCTGATTATTCCGGGCGAGCATTTCTTTGTCGGCATCGATACGCAAGATTATCCGCACGCGCACGAGTGCATCCGCATGAGCATCGCTCAGGACGCTCAAACGCTGGAAAAAGGCATTGCCGTGATCGGTCGCGTGGTGCGCAGTTTGTACGATAAAAAATAAATGCTTTGAATAGGCAAAGGCCGTCTGAAACGTGGGGAATCGGGTTTCAGACGGCCTTTTTTATTGGATTCAAACGTGGTGGATAACCAGCTTTTTGCCTTCGTAATCGAGGACGTTGACGTCCATATCGAATAGGGTTTTGATGTTTTCGG
>ERZ772978.288-NODE-288-length-20352-cov-21.3438_pt1 | contig 20352 bp, 10 predicted proteins | sample MGYA00511675_ERZ772978 | MGnify/ENA primary metagenome ERZ772978 (study PRJEB29015, sample SAMEA2738092) | human oral metagenome | biome: human oral; feature: human-associated habitat; material: saliva | place: China | collected 2156 ... | reverse complement strand
TCATTAAATAAAACTAACGAAATGACCACTAATCTGATTCGAAGGAACAAGACAGGTGATCCGCATTAAAAGTTAATGGTTCATCTATAAAAACTACTAATCCTTATACTTTGAACTTTGAGGTTTGAACTTTATGATATGTACCTTTTTACCTTTGAACTTTGAGGTTTGAACATTGAACTTTATGATATGTACCATTAACGACTACGAATGTCACGAATACAAACAGAATGTGGATGAGTAGACATGGTATATGATAGAAAGATGAAGTATGAGGGTAGAATAAACAAGGTAATGATGAACAAAAGGATGGGTAATAGAAAGACAAAGTAACAGAAGAACAGAAGGAGAAAGGTAAAGAGTCAGTAACAAAGCCTTTAACTGCTTCTTTGGTAGAAAGGGAATTACAACAATCTCTTAAATTACGAATAGGATAAACTTAAAAAAGAAACCCCACCACAGTAGGACTTGCATCCGTATGTGGTGGGGTTTATAGTGCCTTGCTTTTATACGTATAAAAGCATAAACTTAACTTTCTTGTTAGGCTTTAGGCAAGCCTTGAAGTGCGATGCAATTGCCTTATTTAATGTTAGCAAATGGTGCATAAACAGGGTCCTCTTGATCATCATCATGAACCAATACAGGGCGGATAGGGCATGCCTGACCCTTTGGTGCTCTGTCAAAGTTCCACTCTGAAGGACCAAAGAAGAAATCATAACACATTATTAAACTTTCAGAACTCATATACTGTCCATAAGCTCCTCCGGTGTACAACATGTCTCTAAAGCCTATTTCATCTTGTCTTGCAAGACGTCTACCAGTAACAGGTAGGAACAATCCCTTATTAGCACGGACTAATGCTGTTACATTAGTGTACTTGTCAAATTTCTTTGCTTTTGTTGGGAAAAGTTTCTTCTGTCTTGCAGCATCTGTACTCCTATGGGTAGTAAAGAATCCGCCATAGACTACTGTGCCCTTATCTGTATAACAATATGCAGGAATAACATTTGCTTCGTTGAAAAGCTTTTCTAACTCCGTCTTATTTGGCATACGGTATTGTCTATGCTTATTTCGAGTATAATACCAAACAATATCACCATATTTCCCGTCAGGGCTAATCTGCTGGGAGATGTCACCAGTCTGACTCCAATAGTCTCCACCATCACCGATTCCTGTAAACTTAAGTGCTTTAGCAATAGAGCCATAACGGAAGAGATCAACGTCTTCTTTTGTCTGAACTGGAGAACTTGCAAACTGTGATGAAACGAGTTTATCACCAGTAGCTACCTCCTTACGTTGACTATTTACATATATAGCACGTTTTGAAATCCACCACTGTGCAGGAGCAATACCCCAATACTCTTGTCCATTCTCCTCATAGTGGATGAAATTACCAGTAGCCCATTTAATACCCTGTACCTCAACATAAGCCTTCTGCTTAGTATCTTCCATCTTCAATATATCTGAGCGATAGATTTTACCAGTCTCGAAATTGAGTGAGTTATATGACCTTTGTAGAACTTTTCCACCTACGTAAGCTGTTACAACAACATTAGTGTATGTACCAGGGATAAAGGCTACATAAGTATATTTGCCATCTTTAGAGCTAAATTTCGTACCTGTTTTTGGTCGGAGGACGATGTTCATAACCTCGTCTTCTTCGTTGTTATCAATATACTCTCCGCTATTGAGGTCGAAGATGTCTGAACCTTTTACGTTTGAGATATAGATTGAATCGATGTTTTCAAGAGGACGATTGTTCTCGTCAGTGAAGCGTAATCCCCAAATGGTAACGATACGCTTTAGCTCGCCAAGGCTTACGTCTACCTTCTTTCCTTCAACCTTCTTTGGCTTCTGCTTAGTCCATTGGAAGTCGAAACGATCACCGATTGTCTCTGCAGTACCATCTTGCTTAGTAAGGTTCAACTCAACACGATCTTGTGTCTTGTTACTTGCCTCATGATAAAGACTACTTCTATCATCGCTTTTAACAACAGGTGTAATGGTTCTGTTATTGCCTTGTGCAGCCTTACCAGGATAGAGGAAAGCAATCTCGCTATTAGTAGTGAGTGCAGCACTTGATGCTATTTCACCATCAAAGCGGCTTTTACCGCCTAAATTCTTATTTGTAATATAGCTATAGTTAGCAGTATGAAGGTCATCCCCACCCACTACATAAGTTAAAATCTCATCTTGCTCACCCCATTCAGACTTAATCTTATGGGCAGCATCTTCACTTAGAGCACGTGTAGCAGGTTCCTGCTGCAGTGAGCTTGTGCCATCAGCAACGAGGCTATAAGTATGGATAGTTGTATTCTCGGCTGTAGAGCTGTCTACATCGTCATGACAGCTTGTCAGCAATGGAGCAGCCATCAAGAAGCATGCTACAGGGAATAAGACATTCTTTTTCATCATCTTCATTTCTAATCGTTAAAAATAAAATCTTTGTTATTCTTCTGATGTAAGCCAACTTGGCTGCCCCTTAGATTGTGCACCACTATTTCCGAATGGGTTTGGTGTATTACCATTACCATTGCCGCCTGTTGGGTCACCGCCCTCTACAGGGTTTGTTGTTGTCGCACTAATCACTAAAATATGTGACTCTGCCTGTACATTAACACACGTACAAACAGGCTGCAGATAAGATATTTTCTGCATTGTTACATTACTTTTCATAACTTAAATACCGTTTTGGATTTACTATGTTGTTTACCCTGATTGTTATTATTTCTTTACAAAATCTACCAATCCGTTAGTTTATCGCTGCAAAGTTACTTATTTGTCCTAATAAAAAAGAGAAAAATTGCAAAAAGATTGCGTGTGATTATTAATTAAATTAATTCTTTGATTAAAATCAATTAATTAAAAATCGTACACTTTAGCTTATCAAAATGTAAAGTGCTTATAAAACATACCTATTTCTATTGTTGTTTTCTAACACACACCTTTGAACTATTACCTTTGAACATTGAGGTTTGAACATTGAACTTTATGATTAGAACTACGAATTGCACGAATTTCTCGAATAATGTTTGCGATAATGATTCGTGTCATTCGTGCAATTCGTAGTCTTGTCGCTTTTGTCTTCGTTCTAAAATATGTCATTGAAGTATATGTCTCTATGTCATTCTGTCTTCGTGCAATTTGTGTCATTCGTAGTCTTGTCGATTCAGTCTTCGTGCAAAAATATGTCATTGAAGTATATGTCTCTATGTCATTCTGTCTCTTATCTCATTCTGTCTGTCAAATGTTTTCACAATCAGCAAGTCAGTCGGGCATAAATAGCGTGCGAATTAACGGCTTTTTGGCTTGCAAAAGGTGCCCTTTAAGGCGCTTACTAACGCCCTTTTGAAGTCCTATTAAGCACCTTTTGAAATCTGTTTTTGCAACTACCTGATAGCAAAAGACTTACAGGGACGCAGAAATAACTTGTTTTAGGTTTATTTCAATCCGTTCCCTTATTTATTTTGTAAAGATAAATTGTCTGGTTGACGAGTTAACGAGTAGACAAGTGAACAAGTTACTTGCAGCGATAAACCACAGCTAACAACGGTAATCATAATTATGAATTATGAATTGTGAATTATGAATTAACAATCCTTTGTTTGCAAAAATGTGCTTTTGTGTTTATTTTTGTTAAATACTTGATATATGATAAGTATTGTTTGCGTGTAATATGTTATCTTTGTATTAAGAACCTACAAAAAAACGGATAGGAATGTGAGAAAGCATGGATAACTTTTGAACATCTATTTGATATAGGGACCTACATTTTTAATATAGAGACCTACATTTCATATTGGACACACCTATTTAATATATAAGGCTGCCCCACATCTGTTTTTGTGCAGACCTAAGTCAGAACAAGATTATTATCAAATATAAAATAACTAATGAGAAAAGGAAAGATTCTACCAGTAAGTGTTTTCCTATCTTGCTGCTCTTTGACCGCTTTTGCCAGCAGTCATGTCACTTCGGCTGACAACTTTGGCAAGAACGTAGTCGTTGCTGCAACTAAGGTAAATACCGCAAAGGTATTGGGAACACAGCAATCAAGTGGTGACGTGAAGGTTACCGGAACTATCGTAGACAATGCTGGCGACCCAGTTATCGGTGCTACTATCCGCGTGAAGGATTCGCAGCATGGTACGACCACCGACCTCGATGGTAAGTTTGAGATTATGACACATAAGGGTGCTACGCTTATTGTCAGCTATATCGGTATGAACACTGAGGAGGTGAAGGTTAGCGGTGATGCTCCATTGAGTATCACTTTGAAGCCAGAGGCTCATCAGATTGAGGAAGTTGTGGTAACTGCTTTGGGTATCAAGCGTTCAGAGAAGGCGTTGAGCTATAACGTTCAGAAGGTAGGCGGTGAGAACCTTACAACGGTTAAGAACCCTAACTTTATGAATTCCCTCTCTGGTAAGGTAGCCGGTGTGAACATCAATGCTTCTTCTGCTGGTATGGGTGGTGCAGCGCGCGTTGTGATGCGTGGTCCTAAGTCAATTACCCGTAGCAATCAGGCTTTGTATGTAATCGATGGTGTGCCAATCAACAACACCAGTCAGGGTGAGATTTCAGGTGGTGCGTTCAGTTCACAGCCGGGTTCAGAAGGTATTGCCGATATCAACCCAGAGGATATCGAGTCAATCAGCGTCCTCAGTGGTCCTGCTGCTGCTGCCCTCTATGGTTCAGCTGCTGCGCAGGGTGTCATCATGATTACCACGAAGAAGGGTAAGGAGGGTAAGGTAAGTGTGACTGTAAGTAACAGTACACAGTTTGCTAACCCATTCATCATGCCAGAGTTCCAGAACTCTTACGTAAACCGTGCAGGCGACGTGAAGTCATGGGGCGCAAAGACGCCATCAGTCTATGGTAACTATGAGCCAAAGGACTTCTTCAATACAGGTACGAACGTTCAGAACAACGTTGCTCTGACTGCAGGTACTGACAAGAACCAGACCTATATCTCAGTAGGTACGACGAATGCAAAGGGTATCATTCCTAATAACAGCTACGACCGTTATAACTTTGCATTCCGCAATACAACAACGTTCTTGCACGACAAGATGACCTTCGACTTCAACTTCAATTACATCAAGGAGCATGATAAGAACTTGACAGCTCAGGGTCAGTACTTCAACCCATTGACCGCTGTTTATCTCTTCCCACGTGGTGAGAGCTTCGACGCTGTTCGTACATACGAGCTTTACGATGTGACAAGAGGTATCAATGTTCAGAACTGGAACTTCGGTGATGCGTTGAGTATGCAGAACCCATACTGGGTAGCCAACCGTATGGTTCGTTCAAACAACCGTAGCCGTTACATGATCAGTGCAAGTCTTAAGTATAAGATTTTCGACTGGATGGACGTTGTGGGTCGTTTGCGTTGGGACGATGCAGGTACAAAGCAGGAAGACAAGCGTTACGCTTCAACAACCAACCTCTTTGCTCACTCAAAGTATGGTTTCTATGGTTATGACAAGGTGAATGACCGTTCACTCTATGGCGACTTGATGTTCAATATCAACAAGACATTGAACGACTTCTCAGTATCAGCCAACCTCGGTGGTTCGTTCACACGTAACAAGTATAACGTAACAGGTTTCCAAGGCGGTTTGAAGGCACCATCTAACTTGTTTACTCCAAACGCAATCGATTACGGTTCAGCAACCGCTGACAACCGTCCAATCTTCACAGACCATGCACACAAGATTAACTCACTCTTCGCTAATGTAGAGTTGGGCTGGCGCAGTATGCTGTTTATGACCGTAACAGGTCGTAATGATTGGGATTCAGCTTTGGACGGTACCGACAATGTATCCTTCTTCTATCCATCAGTGGGTATGTCAGCAGTTATCTCTCAGATGGCAACACTTCCATCATGGATTAGCTACATGAAGGTGCGTGGTTCATGGGCATCAGTAGGTTCAGCTATTTCTCCAAACATCACCTCACCATGGCGTTATCAGTATAACCCAGCGTCAGGTACTTATAGCACCGTAACTTATAAGTTCCCATCAAACTTCCGTCCAGAGCGTACGAACTCTTGGGAAGCAGGTTTGACATCACGTTTCTTCAACAATGCACTTACTTTGGATGTTACAGTTTATCAGTCTAACACCCGCAACCAGACCTTCCTTCGTCCTATCACAGGTAGTCAGGGATTCTCTTCTGAGTATGTACAGACCGGTAACGTAAGAAACCGTGGTATTGAGCTTGCATTGGGTTACAGCCATACATGGGGCAACTTCGCATGGAACACTAACTTCACCTACAGTGCTAACCGCAACAAGATTGTTGAGTTGCTCAATGATCCAAACGAGGTTATCAACCAAGGTGGTTTGAATGGTGCTAACATCATCCTTAAGAAGGGCGGTACTATGGGCGACCTCTATATGACCAGTGACTTCAAGCGCGACGCAGAAGGCAATATTGCTATTAAGGATGGTAACGTATCACAGGTGAACCTTACCAACCCATCTTATCGTGGTTCAGTACTTCCAAAGGGTAACATTGGTTTCTCTAATGACTTCTCTTGGAAGGGTCTTAACTTCGGATTCGTTGTTACCGCACGTTTCGGTGGTATCGTAATGTCACAGACACAGGCGTTGATGGATGCTTACGGTGTATCAAAGGCATCTGCTGATGCACGCGACAAGGGCGGTATCGCAGTAAACAATGGTTTGGTATCAGCTGAGCAGTACTACGCTGTAGTAGGTGGTGAGAACCCAATCTGGTCAGAGTATATCTACAGTGCAACCAACGCACGTATCCAGGAGGCACACCTCGCTTACACCTTCCCACGTCGAATGTTGGGTGGTATGGAGCTGACACTCGGTTTGACAGCTAACAACCTCCTCATGCTTTACAACAAGGCACCATTCGATCCAGAGGCAACAGCATCAACAGGTACCTACTATCAGGGCTTTGACTACCTCATGCAGCCAAGCCTTCGCACACTCGGTTTCAACGTGAAGCTGAAATTCTAAACATTTAACCACTCATTTAATCGAAATATAAATGAAAAAGATTAATATATATAAGGCGGTCACAGCTTGTACATTCGCAAGTGTGCTGCTATGCTCAATGTCGTCTTGTACAGACGGATTCCAAGAGGCAAACCGTCCAGGAACGGGTGCTTCTCTCGAAGACTTGTCGCGCGACAACTATCAAACCTCTTCTTTCCTCGTACAGATGGAGAACGAGGCTTTCCCCGAGCAGGAGAATGCTTACCAGATGAACGAAGACCTTATCGGTAACTATTTGGGTCGTTACATGACCTATGCTAACAATGGTTTCGCTGAGAAGAACTTTGCTCGTCTAAATGCTCCTAATGGTTGGGTACGCTATCCGTTTAAGGATTCTATGACAAAGACGGTGTCTGCTTTCAAGGCAATTGACAATGTGACAAAGGGCGAAGGACCAGTTTATGCTTGGGCATTGATTCTCCGTGCACAGTCGTTCATGCGTCTTACAGATATGTACGGACCACTTCCTATCGGTGCTGATGCTACTGATGGTAATGCTTACTCTTCTCAAGAGGATGTTTACAAGAGCCTTATCGCTGACCTCAATAAGGCTACAGACGTCATCAAACCATTGGTTGCTTCTAACCCTAATGTTACTATTGCTGAAGAGTTAGACAAGGTTTATCAGGGTAAGATGGCTAAATGGTTGAAGTATGCGAACTCTTTGAAGCTTCGTATTGCTATCCGCATCCGTTATGTTGAGCCAACATTGGCAAAGCAGTTGGGCGAACAGGCAGTACAGGACGGTGTGATTACAAGTAATGACGACAACTGCGCTATTGCTTATACACCAAACGGACAGTATAAGACATCTGTAGAGTGGGGTGATAGCCGTGCTTGTGCCGACCTTGAGAGCTTCCTCACAGGTTACAACGACCCACGTCTGACGAAGTTCTTTACCCCTGTAGAGGGCGGTATTCGTCCAGTAATCGGTTGTCGTGCCGCTGCGAAGATTGGTAATAAGACCACAGCAGGTAAGGCTTACTCAGCTGCAAACATCAAGATAGACAGCAAGGGCGTATGGCTCACTGCTTCTGAGATGGCTTTCTGTCGTGCAGAAGGTGCGTTGGCAGGATGGAGTAACATGGGTGGTACCGCTAAGAGCCTCTATGAGGAAGGTGTGAAACTCTCCTTCGAGCAGTGGGGTGCAGGTTCTGCAACAGCCTACTTGGCTGATAACACATCAACTGAGAAGAATTATGTTGACCCAATCAGCGAGTACGGTGGAGATGTTAGTGCTGTCAGCAATATCACTATCAAGTGGGACGACTCAGCTACTGACGAGCAGAAGATGGAGCGTCTGATTACTCAGAAGTGGATTGCAATGTTCCCTAACGGACAGGAAGGCTGGAGCGAAATCCGTCGTACAGGCTATCCAAAGGTGTTCCCTCTGGCACAGTCAACAGACTATAGCATCCAAGTTGCTAACCGTATCCCATTTGATATTGATGAGGCTACCAATAACAAGGCAAACTATATTAAGGCTGTACAGCTGTTAAAGGGTAATGACGACTATGCAACCAAGATGTGGTGGCAGCGTTAAACGATATCTATCATACAATAAACATTCGATAAAAAATGAAGAATTTAATAAAGATATTCTTGCTTTCAGCCTGCGCTACAACGGCTTTCACAGCCTGCAGCGACTGGACTGAGACAGAGGCAAAGGACGGAGCTGACCTTACTCACACAAATAAGTCTGAGGCTTACTATGCTCAACTTCGCGACTATAAGAAGACTGACCACTCTGTAGCTTTCGGTTGGTTCGGTAACTGGACGGGTACTGGTGTTACACATGAGAACTCTTTGGCAGGTCTTCCTGACAGTACTGACTTCGTTTCTCTTTGGGGAAACTGGAAGAATCCAACAGAAGCAATGCTGAAGGATCTCCGCTTTGTTCAGAAGACAAAGGGTACAAAGGTGCTTATCAGTTGCCTTGTATTTGACATTGGTGACCAGATTACTCCAACTAACACAGACAAAAACCTCACTTGGAAAGAGTGGCGTCATAAGTTCTGGGGATGGGGCAACGATGAGGCTTCACAGATTGCAGCTACTGAGAAGTATGCAAATGCTATCTGCGATACTATCGCAAAGTATGGTTATGATGGTTTCGACCTCGATGCTGAACCTTCATATGCTCAGCCTTTCCAGACCGATAAGGAGCTTTGGCAGAACGCTAAGGTGATGGAGGCTTTCGTAAAGACAATGGGCAAGCGCATCGGTCCTAAGTCTGGAACTGATAAGATGTTCGTTATTGATGGTGAGCCTGACGCAATGGCTGCTCAGTATGGCGAATACTTCAACTACTTCATCCTTCAGGCTTATAACTCTTCTGGTAACAGTGATTTGAACAGTCGCTTTGCTGCTCAGGCTACTCACTTCCAGCAGTATCTCACACCAGAGCAGGTGGCTAATAAGCTCATCGTCTGTGAGAACTTCGAGAACTATGCAGGTAAGGGTGGTGTAAGTTTCCGTTTAGACAATGGTCAGTCTGTGCCTTCTCTCTTAGGTATGGCTTACTGGAACCCTGTTTACAATGGCGTAACCTATCGTAAGGGTGGTGTAGGAACCTATCACATGGAGTACGAGTATACAGTATCTGGACAGACAGGCAACTATCCTTTCTTGCGCAAGGCTATCCAGATTATGAATCCATCAATCCAATAATCAAGACATTCAAATTATGAAATACAATATTTCTAAGCTTTTCATCGGAGCCGTAGCTTTGGCTTCTCTGACAATGCTGGCTTCTTGTGAGAATGCTGAATATTCGCCTCTTTCTAATCAGGCGTATATCGCACAGACCAATACTAATGGTAACTCAAGTCAGAATATTACTATCGGTACGTCGGCTGTCACTTCTTCTGTGAACGTGCGTCTCTCTGACCTTGCTACACAGGACTACACCTTCGAGGTGGTAAGTGACACAACGGCACTCGCTGAATACAACCAGCGTAACGAGACTTCTTACAAGCCATTGCCTGCAAGTCTCTACTCACTCTCTTCTAACGAGGTGAAGATTGAGAAGGGCAAGTCGGTTTCTTCTGATGTGACACTGACGATTAACCCATTGACACAAGCACTGAAGGACAGCGGTCAGAAGTATGCTGTTGCCCTCCGTCTGAAGAGTAAAGATGGCAAGTATGACGTCTTGAACTCTGGTAGTTCAATGGTTTACATCCTCGATCAGGTTGTTTATCAGGCTGTGCCAATCATTAACGCTACACATAACATCCACTTCGCAATGCGTCAGACCTATGACCTTTCACAGTGGACTGTCGAGATGAACGTGAACATGAGCAAGCTCGGTAAGGGTCTTGGCGAACTTAACAACCAGACACTCTTCGGTGCATGGGGTAACGATGGTGGCGAGATTTATACTCGTTTCGGTGATGCTCCTATCGAGGGTAACCGTCTGCAGATTAAGACACAGGGTACGCAGATGAACAGTAAGCAGCTCTTTAACGAGAACCAGTGGTATCACCTCGCATTCGTTTGCACAGGTACAAAGCTCTACCTCTATGTAAACGGTGCGCTTGATAACTCTATGGACCTCCCTGGTAAGAGTACTAACCTCAGCAACCGAATCAACTTCGGTAACACTGATTATCTGAAGGCAAACGTGAAGGTGAGCGAGTTACGCTTCTGGACCGTGGCTCGTACACAGGCTCAGATTACTAACAACATGTACGCTTGCGATGCTAAGAGCACCGGCTTGGAGGCATACTGGAAGTGTAACGAGGGTCAGGGCGATACCTTCAAGGATGCAACAGACCACGGCAACACCGGTAAGTGTGTAGCTGTTCCAACTTGGGAGCAGAACGTAAGAATCGATGGTAAATAAGTCAAAAGGAAACTCAAATATGAAAATAAACGTATTCAAGTCAGTGCTGGCAGCCTCTTTGGTTGCTGCCACACTGGCATCTTGTCAGAGCGAGCCAGAAGTTGGTAGCACGCTCTACCCAACTGCAGAAGAGAACTACTCTGCGAAGGCTTACCTCTATACTGGTACCAGTGACGGCAACAAGTTGTTGCTCGCTGGTGAGAAGTCTGCATCATCTGTTACCTTGGCGAATGATAGTGCAAAGTTCTATGTTCGTCTTTCTTCTCCAGCAGAGAAGGATGTAACAGTAACATTGGCTGCTACATCTGATGGTGTTGAGGCAAATAGTAGCGAAGAGGTGATGAGCACTGACGCTATCAGCCTTAGCAAGACATCTGTAACCTTCGCTAAGGGTCAGCAGGTATCTGAACCAATCGTCGTTAAGTTGGTGAATGGTGATGCCCTCAAGAACTTGGCTATGTTGAAGAACGGCGTTACATCTGTTGTTATCAAGAGTGTTGACGGTGCTGAAACAGCAAAGACAAGCACGAAGGTAGCAGTAGCAACCAACTTCTCTTTCGACAACATCAATGCATCTGGTACGCTCAATGCAGACAAGCAGATTGCCTTGAACGAATATCAGATGTCAACTACACTCAGCAGTTCTAATGCAGCAAAGTTGAATGATGGCGATAACAACACCTATGTGTATTCATATACCTATTATGAACCAGAGTTTACAATGGCATTCAATAGCACAAAGGAACTGATTGGTGTTGGTATCCTTTGCAACTACACAAGCTACGGATATGGTGTGAAGAAGGTTGCTGTATCTACCAGTTTAGATGGTAAGACATGGATAAAGATGGGTACTGCCACCACAGCAACTCAGTATGATGACGAAACCCCATTCCCAATCGTCTTCAACACACCAGTAACATGTAAGTATGTTAAGTTGACAATCCTCGAAACCTTTGACACAAGCGAGTATCCTCGTTTCTTGATTGGCGAGATTGGCGCTTACGAGTATCTTGATTGGAACTTATGAGTAAGCGTTAACTTCTATCCGCTCATAGTAGCGTATACAGATTTAGCCTCCGAAGTATTCATTACTTCGGAGGCTTTTTATTTTAAAGGTAAAAGCTCAATTTATCCACCTAACATTGTGAAATATAATTACAAAATAATTGAAGAAAAGGGTTAAAAATGAGTATTTTGAGCATCCTCGTAAGCCTTTTATTATCAGATAGTTGCAGAAGTGGTTTTCAAAAGGTGCTTAATTGGACTTCAAAAGGGCGTTAGTAAGGGTCTTAAAGAGCATCTTTTGCAAGCCAAGTGGGCGTTAATTCGAACGTAATTTGTGCCCTTTACAAAAACTGATTGTGAAAAAATTAGACAAAAAGGTGAGCCTTCCATAAGGCGGGAAGTAATCACCGAGCCCCCTGTAAAAACATTTGTTTATTGTGTACATTTTGTCTTAGTGTGTCTGTTCTTTAACTTGCAATTCGTGTCATTTGTAGTTCTTTCAATCTAAATGTGTTTATTCTGTTTAAAACTTGATTATTCTGTCTTCTTCGATTGATCAAATGAATATTCTGTCTTTCAATTGTTAATCTAATGTTATACGTCATCAAATAAAGTATATCTTAAAGTTGCTACTACTTAACGAATAAGAAAAGTATTATTGTGGCACAATAGTGTCTATTTTTCTTGGAGTTGTATTATGAAATGCTTAATTTTGTAGTTAATACTTTTGGCAGAATGTTCTATAAATGGAAATGATAATTCTAATTTAATTCTTTTTAGAGTAAAAATGATTCTTCGGATATAACTACTTAAATGGATTGCATAGAGTGCATAATGTTATATTGGTGCTCAAATAAGTACAACCACTTTTGATAGTTTTATCAAGTTTACTGGAGTATAGTAAGTGGAAAATCATGATTTATAAAGCCTACATTAAGTAAGAATGCTATGGGTAAGTTCAATGAGAATATAAATAAAGGTTATGGTAATAAAAGAAGAAGTTCTTGAACTCTTGCAAAGCACAGAGACTATAGAATAGAACGTACGAGTTCAACAGGTGATATGGATAAGTTTCAGGAGGCTATTTGTGCTTTTTCAAACGATTTGCCAAATTCCCGAAAGAAAGGTTATCTTATTTTGGGTGCTTATGACAATGGGACTTTATCTGGACTAAGAGTTGATGATGCCTTGATGAAACGAATAGCGGGGATTCGCTCTGATGGCAATATCTTACCATTACCGATTATGTCAGTAGAAAGGTTTGAGCTTGAAGGTGGTGATTTACTCGTCGTAGAGGTCTCACCAGCTTTGGTTCCACCAGTTCGATATCGTGGTCGTACCTTTATTCGTATAGGACCTCGTCGGGACATTGCAACAGAGTCAGAAGAAAGAGTCCTTTTGGAGAAGAGAACATCTTATATGGCTACTTTTGATGCCACTCCTTGTTTTGGATCATCATTAAAGGATATTGACACTCAGTTTATAAAATATGAATATCTTCCACAGGTAATAGATGCTGATATTCTTAAGACGGATAAACGCTCTTTGCAAGAGCAATTGGCAGCAATCCATCTTTATGACATAGTTCATGACTGTCCTACGAATGCAGCCATTGTGCTTTTTGGGATAAATGCCTCTTTCTTTCTTCATGGCTGTTATGTTCAGTATGTGCATTTCGCAGGAGAAGATACAGGAAGCGAAATTCTTAACGAAAGGCAGATGCGGGGAAGTCTATGTTCGATACTACCTAAGTTGGAGAGTTTTGTAAAAGATGCTATTGTCACTTCACGTCCAATGCCTGTGAGTATGCTACGAGAACAGATTGTGTTTAACTACCCAGAACTCGCACTTAGAGAGCTACTGATGAATGCTTGTATGCATCGTGATTATCAATCAAATATGCCTATAAGAATTTATCAATTTAGCAATCGTATAGAGATTCTCAATGCTGGAGGCTTATATGGGGAGGCTCGTCCAGAAAACTTCCCTACGGTAAATGATTATCGTAATCCTATTATTGCAGAGGCTATGCGTGGTATGAAGTATGTTAATATGTTTAACCGTGGTATTCAGCGTGTTAAAAATATGCTAAGGGAGAATGGAAATCCAGACCCCATCTTCAATGTCGGTAAAGTAACTGCTTTCGAGGTGACAATACAGCCATCTTTGTCACTTAACTTAGTCACTGATGGAGAAAAAGTGACTAAGTCTGTGACTAAGTCGGCAGAGGTAATGAATGAGGTTATTGCCTTATGCCAACAGCCTAAAAGTCTTACTGAAATTATAACCCATTTGGGACTAAAACATCGTAACAATGCTAAAAGTCGCTATATTGACCCATTGATAAAAGGTGGATTTCTTGAGATGACAATACCTGATAAACCCAATAGTAGGAATCAGAAGTATATAAGTGTATTATCTTAGTCACTTAACTTAGTCACTGATGGAAAAAATGACTAAGTCAGCTGAGATCTTAGAAAGCCCACTTAGCTTAATCTGCCCCCCTTAGTGAGAGTCAAAATGTAAATACTGTTTTCGAATTTCTTTTCAGGTAGACAAGTGAACGAGTTGCTTGTGAAGTAGACATGGTAATATGGTTGACAAGTTGACAAGTTGACAAGTGAACAAGTTGCTTGTGAAGTAGACATGGTAACATGAGAACAAATTTCTTCTTTATTACAAGTAACTTGTCTAACTCGTCCACTTACTATGTTACTTTGTCTTTGATACAATCAACTCGTTCACCCGTCTACTCGTTCACTTGTCAACTCGTCAACTTACCTTGTTACTCTGTCTTTGATACAATCAACTTGTCAACTCGTCTACTTGTTCACTTGTTCACTAACTGTTTATAAATGTTAAATATTAAAGTTAACATAAGTATTATTAGCATTTGAGTTGTTTGGAGTATAGGTGTCATTAGACCAATCTTAAAGAAGGAATACGGAGAAAGGTGTAAATGACTGTTTGTTAACGAGTTGTGGGAATGGGGATGTAAAGCCTTCGACCACAGCAAGACAGTTATAGCCTAAAAACCTAAGTAAAGCGAACAAGAAGCCCCAAATAACCGATGCCTTACTATATAATAAGGTGTAACAAGATGGAATATTGACAATACCTAAAATCAATTGCAACAAAATTAGGAAAATAAATAAATAAAAGTTTAAAACCTAAACCTGATGAGAATCTTTAAAGAATCAAAGCAGAAGCATCTGTACTTCTCGGCTGCCTTTGCTCTATCATTAGCATTGGCACCAACAGGTGTCTACGCGGGTACAAACACCAGCACTGCAGTACAGGCAGTACAGCAGAATGGTAATCACAAAGTGACCGGTCGTGTCGTTGACTCAACCGGCGAACCGCTCATTGGTGCTACTATCCTTGTTGAGGGTACCACTAATGGCACAGTAACGGATATTGATGGTAACTATACCCTCAATACCACTGCAAACGCGAAGCTCGTCTTCTCTTACATCGGTTATGCTGCACAGACCATCCCTGTTGGTGGTAAGGGTACGATCGACGTGACATTGAAGGAAGAGGCAAACACCATGAACGAGGTAGTTGTTACCGCCATGGGTATTATGCGTAAGGAAAAGTCTCTCACCTATGCAACGCAGCAGGTGAAGGCAGAGGACCTCATGAAGGTGCAGGATCCTAACGCTGCTAACTCACTCGAAGGTAAGGTAGCTGGTATCACTATTACGCCAAGTGCTGGTGGTGCTGGTGGTGCTTCAAAGATTGTTCTTCGTGGTAACCGTTCTATCCTCGGTAACAGTTCTCCACTCATCGTTGTTGACGGTGTACCAATGAGTAATGGTATTCGTGGTCAGCAGGGTATGGGCGCAGAGGGTTTCGGCTCAACTGGAACTTCTGAGGGTTCTGACCCATTGTCATTGATCAACCCAGACGATATCGAGTCAATCAATGTCCTCAAGGGTGCTAATGCTGCTGCGCTTTACGGTTCACGTGCTGCCAATGGTGTTGTGATGATTACCACCAAGCGTGGTCGTGAGGGTAAGGTTGATATTAACGTAACCTCAAACATCACTTTCGATTCTCCATTGTTGACACCAAAGATTCAGAAGACTTATGGTGCAGCTTATGACAAGACAACAGGTGCATTGTCATTGAACAACTGGGGCGGTAAGCTCGCAGACCGTGCAGATAACGACCTCGTAGTACGCACTCCATTAGACGAGCGTTGGGTAGGTTATCCAGAGGAGCAGATTGGTACAGACGCAAGTGGCAATCCAATCATGGCACGTCGTCATAATGTTTATCTCCGCAATCGTGCAGGTAACGATGTAGACAACTTCTTCCGTACGGGTGTTACAACAAATAACTCAATCTCACTTTCTGGTGGTACAGATATAGCACGTACCTACGTGTCTGTAGCAAACAGCCATGCAACAGGTATGATGCGTAACAACTCATACAACCGTAACTCTATTAGCTTCCGTCAGACTTATAACTTCTTCAAGCGTTTGCATATTGATGCATCGATGAACTATACAGAGTCAAAGACAAAGAATCGTCCTGGTGGTGGTACGGTAGGTAACCCTCTCTACCATCTCTATACCGCACCTCAGAACATTGATATGGATTACTATCGTGACCATTACATGAACGCTGAGGGTAAGTGGTTGTCAAATCCAGGTTCATATTACAAGCTCAATGGTTCAAACTTTGCTTGGGCAGCTGGTCAGCGCACAACTCTGACTGGTCCACAGCAGGAGTGGGCATACCTCTCTCATCCTAACAACAACCCATATTGGTTGATCAATTCGGGTAACAGTCAGCAGAAGGAGAGCCGCCTCTTTGGTACCTTGCAAGCAAATGTTGACATCTATGATGGTTTGACTTTCCAAGCACGTGTCAACTATAGCCAGATTCGTTTCAAGAATCATGCAACTCGCTTTGCTACCACCTTCCTCCCTGCATCTATGGAAGACTACGGTCGTCTTTGGGATTCAGACGAGAAGACAACAGAGTTCTATACCGACTACCTCTTGTCATATAACAAGACCTTCGGTGACTACTCAGTATCAGCAACAGCAGGTTATGTAGGTCATACTATCAAGGGTGAGTCAAAGGGTACAGACGCCGTTGCAACTTACTACGACCGTCTTATGCGTAAGCTCCCAACAATGGTTAACTACTTCGAGACCAGCGCAGGTGGCTATGGCGTAACAAGCACTTCAAAGAGTTCAAACTGGGACCGTTCATACCTCTTCACAGCACAGTTAGGTTGGAAAGAAACCGTTTACTTCGATGCTTCTTATCGTCGCGACTGGTATCGTCCATTCCGTTACTTCAAGGAGTTGGGTAAGATTGATACCGATAACTACGGTTACTTCGGTGTTGGTGCCAATGCTATCGTAAGTCAGTTGGTGAAGTTGCCAGACTGGTTTAACTTCTTGAAATATCGTGTTTCTTACTCATCAGTAGGTAACTCTATCCCTAATAAGGCATACGGTGCGATGAGCCGTAACCTCCAGACAGGTGCATTGTCAGGTAACAAGTTGCTCGACTTCTCACCAGTACCAGAGGAGACAGGTTCATTCGAGACAGGTATCGAGTCATTGTTCTTGAACAACCGTTTGAGCTTCGACTTCACCTTCTATAACACTATCGTTCGTCACCTCTACATGGAGCTTGGCTCATTGGGTGGTAATACCGAGTTGCTGAACTCTGCAAAGGTACGTAACACTGGTTTCGAGACAACTGTTGGTTACGACTTCAAGTTCGGTAAGGACCTCCGTTGGCGTACATCTTATAACCTCTCATACAACGACAACAAGATTCTTGAGACAGGTTATGATAAGGACGGAACATCACGTAAGTATCAGCAGACTGTAGGTGAGGCAAAGGTAATCTACCAGAAGGGTGGTGCTATTGGTGACATCTATGCAGGCGACTTCATGCGCGATGCAAATGGTCATATCGTATTGACAGCTAAGGGTGAGCCAACATTCGACAAGACAGGTTCAAACGACCGCTTCCTCGGTAACATGAACTCTAAGTGGCAGATGGGTTGGACCAATACCTTTAACTATAAGGAGTTCCAGCTTTCATTCCTCATCAACGGTCGTATCGGTGGTAAGGTACTCTCATTGACAGAGTCATATCTCGACTATATCGGTGCTTCAGAGCGTACAGAGGCAGCTCGTCTCAGCGCAGAGCGTAACAACATCGTTGCAACCAACTATGGTAACGTACCAGGTATGGAGCTCAATGATGGTAGCGGTCGCATCGTTCCTATCCAGTCATATTATCAGGCATTGGGCGCATCAAGCAACCCATCAACCTATCTCTACAACGGAACAAACTTCCGTCTTCGTGAGCTTTCATTGGGTTACACCTTCCGTGACCTCTTCGGTCAGAACCGTAACTTGACCCTCTCATTCATCGCTCGTAACCTGTTCTTCATCTATAAGGATGCACCAACAGACCCAGACGTATCTCTGTCTACACAGAATGGTCTCGGCGCATTTGAGAGCTTCAATATGCCATCTTCACGTTCATTCGGTTTCTCATTGAAGGCTAACTTCTAAACCAAATATCTATAGTGAAGGAAAATTAATAAAGGAAGGAAACTGAAGGGCAACGGTCCTGATGGGAATACCCACAAAACGAATGTCTTTCAGTTTCCACTCCAACATAATCAGAACTTCAATAATTAACAATCTAAAGAAATAAGACAATGAAAAGTAAGCATATAATCGTGCTCATGACGATGGCATTGCCGGCACTGGGACTTCAGTCCTGTCTCGACTATGACAACCCAGGTGATGAGTTCAACGCAACAACTAAGAATGTTGAGAAGGTGACCGCTCGTGGTGCTGTTGATAGCATTCCTTATCGTACAGCAACTGACGCTGCTGCAGCTGGCGAGGCTATGACAGCTATGCAGGACCTCCTTGACGCTGGTGTTGGTGGTCAGTTCTCTATGCGTGGTGGTAAGAGAGGTGAGCACCCTGGTGCACATGCTTATCAGTACCAGTATTCTCTCGGTGTTGATAACTATGCAGAGTACACAGTTGTTCCTCACACTTTCTTCCAGTACTCTAAGATTCGTCTTGCATCTTCTTATGCAATCGACCAGAAGTGCTACGGTGGTGCTTGGGGTTCATTCACAGAGATGAAGACTGCAATGGTGCCAATCTTGAACCATTCTAAGGTAAACGCTATCCCTGAGATGAAGGCTGCTTACCTGACACTCTTCAATCAGCAGGCTGTTGAGGTAGCTGACGTTTATGGTCCTATGCCTTACCGCGAGTTGAAGACTAACCTTCAGGTAGGTCCTTATACATATAACAAGGTAGAGGATGTTTACAACGATGTTCTCGCTAACCTTGATACTGCAATCGCTTGTTTCCACTACTTCGATCAGAAGCCAGCTGCTTACAAGCAGAAGCTCGTTAATGAGTTTAAGACACGTTTCCTCGTGATGAATGAGGGTGGTGTTGCTGACGGTACAATGAAGAATTGGGCACGTTATGCAAACTCTCTTAAGCTTCGTCTTGCTATGCACCTCGTGAAGAGCGACCCTGCACGCGCACAGAAGTTGGCTGAGGAGGCTGTTGCTGACGGTGTTATCGAGAGCGTAAGTCAGGAGGTTTCTATACGTCCAGGCGTACTCGGTTTCTCTAACCCATTGTGTGGTGTTGAGGATTGGGGTGATGCTCGTATGAGCGCAACTATGGAGATTGTTCTCAAGACCTTCAATCACCCTTGGTTGAAGTACCTCTTTGAGAAGAACTCTAACCAGATTAAGAACAACAAGACTGGTGAGATTACCAACACTGGCACACGTATCTGTGGTATTCGTACCGGTACACACCCAGGTGAGGGTCAGGGTTATGATGAGAACCAGTACATTGCTTTCAGTAAGCTCAGCGCACAGTATTTCAGCAATGCACCACTTCAGATTATGAAGTATGCAGAGGTTTGCTTCCTCCGTGCAGAGGGTGCACTCCGTGGTTGGAACATGGGTGGTTCAGCACAGCACTTCTATGAGCTCGGTATTCGCAATGCTAACTGCGAGGATCCAGAGATGAAGTCTATGGACGGTGAGAGCCCAGCAGGTGCTTCTGGTGTAAACTGGTATGACGCTTGGATTGATACTTACATGGCACAGGAGAATCCTGTAGCATACGTTTACAAGGATCCAACAGGTGACACACCTGACGCTGCTTCTCCAATTACTATTGGTGTTAAGTGGAACGACAGTGATTCACAAGAGACAAAGCTTGAGAAGATTATCACTCAGAAGTATATTGCAATTTATCCTAATGGTTTCGAGGCTTGGAACGACCTCCGTCGTACTGGCTATCCACGTAAGTTGGATGTTCTGAACATCGATGAGGCTGATGGTAGCCTCTTCCCTGGTGACATCATGCACCGTCTGCCATTCCCTGGCACACAGGACATCGCTACTAAGCAGGATGTAGACAACACTGG
>ERZ772978.286-NODE-286-length-20390-cov-265.465_pt1 | contig 20390 bp, 16 predicted proteins | sample MGYA00511675_ERZ772978 | MGnify/ENA primary metagenome ERZ772978 (study PRJEB29015, sample SAMEA2738092) | human oral metagenome | biome: human oral; feature: human-associated habitat; material: saliva | place: China | collected 2156 ... | reverse complement strand
TCCATCGATTCCGTCGTCAAGCAGTACTCGCCGTCGGTGCGCATCGGTTCCATTTCGCTCGACATCCCCGCGGGCGGCATCACGGCGCTCGTGGGCCCCAACGGCGCGGGCAAGTCCACGCTGCTCACCATGATCGGGCGCCTGCTCGGCATCGACGAGGGCACTATCACGGTCGGCGGGCTCAACGTGGCCACGACGAAGTCCTCCGAGCTGGCGCGCACCCTGTCGATCCTGCGCCAGGAGAACCACTTCATCTCTCGCCTGACGGTGCGTCAGCTCGTGGGCTTCGGGCGCTTCCCCCACTCGAAGGGGCGCCTGAGCGCCGAGGACGAGGCCATCATCGACCGCTACATCGGCTTCCTCGACCTGGAGGAGTTGGAGGGCCGCTACCTGGACCAGCTGTCGGGCGGCCAGCGTCAGCGCGCCTACGTCGCAATGGTGCTCGCCCAGGAAACGGATTACGTGCTGCTTGACGAGCCACTCAACAACCTGGACATCGCGCGCAGCGTCGAGATGATGACGATGCTGGAGCGGGCGGCGCGCGAGTTTTCGCGCACGATCGTCATCGTCCTGCACGACATCAACTTCGCGGCGCGCTACGCCTCGCAGATTTGCGCCCTCAAGGACGGGACGGTCGCCTTCATGGGGACACCCGAGGAAATCATGCGCGACGAGGTCCTCACCGACATCTTCGATACGCCCGTCACCGTCGTCCCGGGCCCGAACGGCCCGATCGCCTGCTACTTCTGAGCGTGCGCGCGCTCGCCGACGGCTCAACTCTGGTCGGTCCCCCGACGCTCCCCCGGCCTCGTCGGTCACGAGGCCGGAGCCGGGTAGAATGGTCGCGCGGCCCGCGTGAAACTGCCGTGAAACATCCACCGTCCCTGGGGGTCCCGTGTCCGTCGCCCTGACAGTCCTCTTCGTCCTCGTCGCCCTCGTGCTCGTCGCGGGCGGGCTTTACCTCTTCATCTCGGGCATCGCTGCGCGCGCGGGCGTGTGCCGCCCTCCCCTGGGCCTGCGCCTGCGAGGCGTCGAACCGGGCTCTGGGGCCTGGGAGCGCGCCCACCGCGCCGCCTGGCCCATCCTCTTCGGCGGAGGCGTCCTGGGTACCGCTCACGGCATCGCGCTGGCGGCGATGGCCATTCTCGGCGCCCGCGTCTCGGTTCCCCTGGTCTTCGTTGTCTCCGGCATCATCGTCGAGGCGGGCCTGTGGGTGGTCGCGCGCGGCGCCGGCAAGGCGTCGGCAGCGTAACGCTGCGCTAGTCACCCACGCGCCCGCCCTCCCGAGCCTTCACGCAGCAGGGAACCCCGGCCTCGTTGCTCTCAGACGAGGTCGGGGTTCCCGGGTTGAGGCGGCGCTCAGGCCGTGGGGCGCTCGCGGCGATCCAGCATGTACAGCGCCATCTTCGAGGGTTCGAGCGCGCGCACGGCGTGCGGCAGGCGCGTGCCGAAGTGGATGACGTCGCCCGGCCTCAGGACGACGGTGCGGCCGTCGGCCTCGATCTCGAGGGCACCCTCGAGGGTGTGGAGGATGACGGGCATCGCGGCGGTGTGCTCGCTGAGGATCTCGCCCTTATCGAAGCTGAAGAGGACCAGGCGCACGCCCTCGGCATGCATGACCGTGCGCGAAACGGTGGCACCCTCGTTGACCTGAACCATTGAGGCGATGTCCTGCAGGTCCGTCATGATGGGGGTGGGGACCTCGGTGTTGGATTCGGGCGAGAGGCTCATTCGTTCTCCTTGGGTTTGCGTGCGACGATGGCAACGCCGCACAGGTTGCGGTCATACTTCTTGAACGTGCGCGCCATTGTCGAGACGCGCCCGCGCAGGTCTTTGTCGCGCGCGACGTTGCGTGCGATGCGCAGGGCGCCGCGCACGCCCTCGTCGGCGATCAGGCGGCCGGGCTTGAGCAGGGCCATGGGGGCCATGCGCGTCTCTTCGACGACCAGGCCGACGTCCTCGAGGGCGCGCCGCCAGTCGGCGACCGTCAGGGGGCGTGCGTTGACGTTGATGGCGCGCGCCAGGGCCCGGCGTATCTCGGTGGCGGGTTCCTCCCCGATGGAGTCGGGGCGCATCGCCAGCTCGTGGATGACGTAGCGTCCGCCGGGGCGCAGGATGCGCGCAGCCTCCCCCATGATGGCGCGCTTGGCTTTCTCTCCTTGCATCGAGAGCATTGCTTCGCCGACGACGACGTCCGCGCTCTCATCCGGCAAGCCGGTCTGCCCGGCGTCCGCGTTGATGCAGTGCCCCACGCCCGAGGCGATGGCGTCCACGCGCGCGCAGGCATTCGGATCGCGCTCCACACCCACGTAGGAGGCGGGACCCACCCCGATGATCGCCGCGGCGGTCACGCCGAGGCCCGGGGCGAACTCGACGACGTCCGAGCCGGGTAGGACGGCGCGCTTGAGCGCCCACGTGCTCAGGGCGAGTCCTCCGGGGCGCAGCACCGTCTTTCCGGCGCGCGCGAGCACCCAGTGGCCTGGCGCCTTCTCGACGGGCCGGTCGGCGAAGGGGAGGGCCTCCGCCGACGATTCAGTGTGAGGTGACATATACGCAAGTATAGCGTTATCTATTTTCGTGCGCAGGGATATACCCCCTTGAAATCGCCGAACGGAGGCCGTCCACCAGCGCTTACAGGCCGATAATCTGACCAAACTCGCGCTTTATCAGCTCGAGACGCTCGCGCGCCGCCTCCCACGGGACCGGCTCACCCTCGGGGGCGGGCAGGATGACCTCGAGGTAGCACTTGAGTTTCGGCTCGGTGCCCGACGGACGCGCGATCACGCGGTCCCCCGCCTCGGTGAGCACCAGGATCCCGTCCGTGGGCGGCAGGCCCTGGTAGCCCTCCGCCAGGTCAGACACCTCGACGACGGGCGAGCCCGCGAGCTCGCTCGGCGGCTGGGCGCGCAGGCGCGCCATGCCCGTGGCAATCTGAGCGATCTCTTCGACGCGGAAGGTCAGCGGGCCAGTCACGTGCAGGCCGTGGGCGTGGGCCAAGCGGTCCAGCTCATCCCAGGCGGTGCGCCCCTCGGTCTTGAGCGCAGCGAACAGCGAGGCGGCGACCACGGACGAGGCGATCCCGTCCTTGTCACGCGCGGCGGAGGGATTCGGGCAAAAGCCGATGGCCTCCTCGTAGCCGAAAGCCAGCTGAGGGGCGCGCGCGATCCACTTGAAGCCCGTGAGCGTCGTGTGGTGTTCGAGCCCGTGAGAGCGGGCGATGCGTGCCAGCAGGCGCGAGGACACGATCGAGTTTGCGAGCGATCCCCTCAGGCCGCGCGAGGCCAGGAACTCGCCCAGCAGGCAGCCAATCTGGTCGCCGCTCAGCGGGGTCCATTCAGCCTCGGCGTGTGGGTCGGGCACCGCGAGCGCGCAGCGGTCCGCGTCGGGGTCGACCGCGATGATCAGGTCGGCGTCCTCTGCCCGGGCCTGCTCGATCGCCATGTCGAGGGCGCCGGCCTCCTCGGGGTTCGGGAAGGGCACGGTCGGGAAGTCGGGGTCGGGCTCGGCCTGCGCGGCGACGAGCGAGACCTTCGCGAAGCCGGCCTCGGCCAGCACGCGCGCGGTCATCGCGGCGCCCACGCCATGCATGGCGGTCAGGACAATACGCAGGTCCGCGCGGGCGTCGGCCTCGCCGGAGGCCAGCTTGATCGCTTCGGCCACGTATTCGTCGCGGGGGTCCACGGCCTCGACCAGGTCATCGTTCATGGGGATCTCGTCGGCGGGGGGCGCGGCCTCGATGGCCGCGGCGATCTCGGCGTCGAAGGGCGGGACGATCTGGACGCCCTGCCCGTCGCCGGTGACGACGCTGCCACCCAGGTAGACCTTGTAGCCGTTGTCCGGGGCGGGGTTGTGCGAGGCGGTCACCATGACGCCCGCGTCCGCGCCGTAGTGGCGCACCGCGAAGGAGGTCAGCGGGGTCGGGTTGGCCTGGGGCAGCGCGAGGACGCGCACGCCGGCGGCGGAGGCGACGCGGCAGGCGGCCGTGGCGAACTCGGAGGAGCCGTAGCGGGCGTCGCAGCCCACGACCAGGGTGGGGGTGCCCGTCGCGTGGGCCTTGACGACCTGGCACAGGCCGGCGGTCGCGCGGATGACGACGGCCAGGTTCATGCGGGACTCGCCGGGGCCGACGACGCCGCGCAGGCCGGCCGTGCCGAACTCGAGGGGGCCGTTCATGGCGGCGCCCACGCGGGCGAGCGCCTCCTCGTCGCCGCGCTCCGCGGCCTCGATGTCGGCCTTCAGGGACGAGGCCGTGGCCGGGTCCGGGTCGTGGTCGGCCCAGCGCTGAGCCTTGTCAAGTAGCTCCACGGGTCAGTCCTCCAGTCCTGCCAGGATGGCGGTGGTGGCCGAGACTCCCAGTCGGGAGGCTCCGGCCTCGATCATGGCGAGCGCCGTGTCGGCGTCGCGGATGCCGCCCGAGGCCTTGACGCCAAGCGCGTCGCCGACGGTGGCGCGCATGAGGGCGACGGCGTGGACGGACGCGCCGCCCGCGGGGTGGAAGCCCGTGGACGTCTTGACGAAGTCCGCGCCCGCGGCCATCGAGGCGGTGCAGGCGGCGACGATCTCGTCGTCGCTCAGGGCGGCCGACTCGATGATGACCTTGAGGACGCGCGGGGCGGGCACCACCCGTCGCACGGCCTTGATCTCCTCCTCGAGCTCGTGGAGGCGCGCGTCCTTCACCAGCTCGATGTTGATGACCATGTCGATCTCGTCCGCGCCGTCGGCGACGGCCTGGGCAGCCTCGAATGCCTTCACCTGGGGCTTGACAGCGCCCGAGGGAAAGCCCACGACGCAGGCGACCTTCAGGCCCTCGGGCACGTCCAAGGGCAGCATCGACGGGGAGACGCACACCGAGAAGGTACCGGCGGCGGCACCCTCCTCGACGATGCGCGCCACGTCCGCAGTCGTGGCCTCGGGCTTGAGGATCGTGTGGTCGATCATCGCCGCCACGTCACGCTTGTTCATAGGTCTACTTTCTGTTCGTGTCAGAGGGTGGCCAGGGGCAGGGCCAGTTCCATCATGGTCGTGAAGGAGGTCTGGCGAGCCTGAGCGTCCGTTGCCTCGCCCGTCACCAGGGAATCGGAGACCGTGAAGATGCCCAGGGCCTCGACGCCCGCGTGGGCGGCGGTCGCGTACAGGCCGGCGGTCTCCATCTCGACTGCGAGCACGCCCATGCGCTGCCAGGCCTCGTTGAAGGTCGGGTTCGCGTTGTAGAACGTATCGGAGGACAAGACGTTGCCGACGTGGACCGGCACGTCGGCCTCGCGGGCACGGCGCACCACGTCCTCGATGAGGCGGTAGGAGCCGATCGGCGCGTAGGAGCCGGGCAGCTGGTACTGGTCGAGGAACGCGGAGTTCGAGCACGCGGCCTGGGCGACGACGACGTCGTAGAGGTGCATGTCGGGCTGCATCGCCCCGCAGGTGCCCACGCGCACGAGGCGCGTGCAGCCGAATTCGTGGATGAGCTCGTAGGCATACAGGGAGATGGAGGGGATTCCCATGCCCGACCCCATGACGGAGACGGGGGTCCCCTGGTAGGTGCCGGTGAAGCCCAGCATGTTGCGCACGGCGTTGAATTGCTGGACGTCCTCCAGGTAGTTCTCGGCAATGAATTTCGCGCGCAGCGGGTCTCCGGGTAGGAGGATCGTCGGCGCGATGGGTGCGGTGGGGTTGATGTGCGGTGTCGAGCGCATGTGTCCTCCGTTGGGTCGTCGAGCGGTACTCCGCTCAGGCTTCGTTACCTGTTCCACAAGGCTATGCCCTGCATTGTCATAGTGTCAACGACTGAATTGACAAGTGTTCCCATCCGTCGGGGGGCGTCGTTGCCCGCCCGCCGACGGGGATGCCTCGCCCTACCTCTCCAGCAGCGCGGCGGCCAGGTCCTGGTCGACCACAAGATGCGTGGCCAACCCCATGCGCAGCGCGGTGTCCAGCGCGCTCGCCTTGACGCGGCCGCCGGCCACGAGCACGCGCACGGGACGAGCGCGCAGCTCCTCCAGCCGGATGCCGACCGTGCGCTCGTCGACCGCGGGGGCAGCGACGACGCCGTCGCGCGTGAAGAAGCGCGAACAGGCGTCGCCCACGGCGTCGCGCAGCAGCGCCTCCACCTCTCCTCGATCCAGCTGACCCAGGTTCAGTGACAGCGCCTCCTCGTTGATCGCGCCGACCGTGAACACCGCCACGTCCACGCCGCGCCCCTCCTCCAGGATCCGCGCGATAGCCCGGTCCGCTCGCACGATCGAGGCCGTAGCAGTGTCCTCGAAAATGGCGGGCAGCGGAAGGTACCTGGGCTCGGCGCACAACGCCTCGCAAAAGGCGCGCATGATCTCGTAGTCGTGCGTCGCCCGCTCGGAGTAGGAGGTCCCGCCCTTGAGCTGGACGACGCGCACGCCCTGGCGTGGGGCTCGCGCCAGGTGGGAAGCGAGCGCGCTCATCGTGCGCCCCCACGAGATTCCCACGCTCATGTCGTCGCGCACCAGCTGAACCACCAGGGCGGCGCCGACGCGCCCCACCTGGTCGATGGCCTCCGCCTCATCCGCAGCGTGCCCGTAGGCGACGCGCGCGCAGGCCAGGCCGAAGCGTTCCTCGAGGCGCGAGGCCAGCTCGGAGGCGTCGTCGCGCGGGTCGTGGATCTCGACGGTCACGAAGCCGCGCGCGCGGCCGTGGGCCAGCAGCTTGGCGACCGTGGGGCGCGAGATGCCCATGCGGGCGGCGACCTCGGCCTGGCTCAGATCCTGCTGATAGTAGGCCTTGACCGCCTCAATCGCCTGCTCGTCACGCTTATCCACGTCGCTTCCTTCCCCGCGCGATCTGCGCTGAGCCTCCGCTCAGGAGACGGTCTCCAGGACGACGCGACGCGGCTCGGGTGCCACCCCGTCGGCGATCTCGATGGCGCCCGAGAGGGCCTCGAGGGCGCGCGGGATGCGCCACTCGTCCTCCGTGTGGAGCGTGAGCAGGGGCGCTCCCTTGGTGACGCTCTCCCCCGGCTTGGCGTGGATCTCGACGCCGGCTCCTGCCTGCACCGGGTCCTCCTTGACGGCGCGGCCAGCGCCCAGCCTCCACGAGGCAACCCCCACTGCCAGCGCATCCATGCCCGCGACGGTCCCGTCGGCCTCGGCGAGAACCCGGTGGGTGTGCGCGGCGCGCGGCAGGGGCGCGTCCGGATCACCGCCCTGCTCGCGGATCATCGCCCGCCACCGGTCCATGGCGCGACCGTCCGCCAGGGCCGCCTCGACGTCGGCGTCGCGAACCCCGGCCAGGTCCAGCATGTTGCGCGCGAGCTCGCAGGTGAGCTCAACGACGTCGGCGGGGCCACCCCCGGCGAGGACCTCGACGGATTCCTCCACCTCGAGGGCGTTGCCGATCTTCCTGCCCAGCGGCACGGACATGTCGGTGAGGAGCGCGCGCGTGGCGACCCCCGCATCACGCCCGAGGTCGACCATCGTGCGGGCGAGCTCACGAGCGGCGTCCAGGTCCTTCATGAAGGCACCCGAGCCGACCTTGACGTCCAGGACGAGGGCACCCGTTCCCTCCGCGATCTTCTTGCTCATGATGGAACTGGCGATCAGCGCGATCGACTCCACGGTCGACGTGATGTCGCGCAGCGCGTAGAGCTTCTTATCCGCCGGCGCCAGCCCCGAACCCGCCGCGCAGATGACCGCGCCGCAGCCGGACCCCAGCTGCGCCATGATCTCCTCATTGCTCAGCTGCGCGCGCCACCCCGGGATCGCCTCGAGCTTGTCGAGGGTGCCGCCCGTGTGCCCCAGGCCTCGGCCCGACAGCTGCGGGACGGCCACGCCGAAGCACGCGACCAGCGGCGCCAGGGGCAGCGTGATCTTGTCTCCCACGCCGCCCGTGGAGTGCTTGTCGGCGGTCGGCTTGCCGATGCCGGAGAAGTCCATGCGCGCGCCCGAGCGGATCATCGCGTCCGTCCAGCGGGCAATCTCGCCCCGGTCCATGCCGCGCAGGAAGATCGCCATGGCCAGGGCGGCCATCTGCTCGTCCTTGATGACGCCCTTCGTGTAGGCGTCGATCGTCCAATCGATCTGATCGGGAGTCAGCGCTCCCCCGTCGCGCTTGACTCGGATAATGTCAACGGCATCAAAGAGTGCCATCAGTTCCTTCTTTCGTCGTGGACGAGGCCGGGGCCACCCCGTGTGCGTCGCGCAGCCCCGCGTCGGTCTGGGACCCCAGCTCCTCCAAGTCGTGGGGACCAAAGGCCCCGGGCAGGACCTGCGTCATGTCGGCGACGCCGCCGGGCATGAGGACCAGGCAGGAGGGCCCGCCGTGCTCGTAGATGAGCTGACGGCACCGGCCGCACGGGGCCACCGGGACCCGGTCCCCATTGACGGCGACGACGGCGAGGAGCGCGCCGCCGCCGGAGCGGATGAGGTCGGAGACCATGCCGCACTCGGCGCACAGCGTCACCCCGTACCCCGCGTTCTCCACGTTGCAGCCGCTCACGATCCGCCCGTCGCTGGCCAGACCGGCGGCCCCCACCGGGAAATGCGAGTAGGGGCAGTAGGCGTGGGTCATCGCCTCGATGGCCGCGCCCAGCAGGGCGTCCCAGTCGATCTGCGTCATCGTCGCGGCCCCCTCACTTCACGTAGGGGACGTTCTCGGCGGCGGGCGCGCGAGACTTGCCGACGAAACCGGCCACCGCGACGATCGTCACCACGTAGGGGATCATCGAGACCAGGTCGGCGGGGATCGCGGGCTCGATGTTGGGCAGCATGCGGGCCAAGGCCTGCGCGAAACCGAACATGACGGCCGCCCCCATGGCACCCACGGGGTTCCACTTGCCCAGGATCATCGCCGCCAGGGCGATGTAGCCGTTGCCCGCGGAAATGTTGTCCGTGAAAGCCAGGCCCGACCCGATCGTGAAGAAGGCGCCCCCCAGGCCCGCGAAGGCGGAGCCGAGGATCGTGTTGAGCGTGCGCGTGCGCCCCACGTTGATGCCGACCGTGTCCGCCGCTCGCGGGTGCTCACCGCAGGCGCGTAGGCGTAGCCCCCAGCGGGAACGGAACAGGAAGAAGGCCAGCGCGATGACGGCCGCGTACATGAGGTAGACGAGGATCGTCTGATTGAACAGCACCGGGCCGATCACCGGGATCTCGGCGAGGCCGGGAATCATGATCGGGGACAGCGAGAACTGGTTGGTGTTCAGGCTCCCCGGAGTTTCCTTCATGACCGTCCCGTACAGGAAGGTGGTCAGGCCCAACGCCAGCACGTTCAAGACGACGCCGACGATGATCTGGTCCACCCCGCACTTGACCGAGAAAAGGGCCAGCAGCGCCCCCAGGGCCGCGCCCGCGAGGGGCGCCGCAATGACGCCCGCGTAGGGCATCTGGAAGTACGAGGCCGCCATGACGCCCGCGAAGGCCCCCACCAGGAGGTCGCCTTCGATCGCGATGTTGACGACGCCGACTCGCTCAGAGACGACGCCCGACAGGGAGCCGAAAATGAGCGGCGTCGAGATCGCCACCGTCGAGACGAGCGTCGAGGTCAGGGTCACCGCCCCGGTCGAATCCGAGCCCGCGTAGAACAGGAATCCCAGGATCGTCGATAGGCCGACAAGGACCATCCCTCCCACGCGCGCCCACGTGCTGCGCGTCATGCGCCGCGCGGTCGCCAGAATCGTCCACGCGGTGATGGCGACCGTCAAGGCAGCAAGCACCCACACGATGGGGGCACCGGCGGTGACGATGTCAGGGATCTCGTAGGACTGCGACTTGTCGTTCAGGCGGATCGTCACGTCGCCGCGCGTGGAGATCGCGAAGACAAGGAGCAGAATGCAGGCGGCCACGTAGATGCCGGGGAGCTTCCAGGAACGCTTGACCTCTACCCGCGGGACTGCAACGGACTCACTTGTGCTCATCAGCCTTCTCCTTTCGCGCCTGCTCGGTCGCGTCGACGCCGGACAGCCGGAACGGCCACCGCAAGAGCATCCGGAACAGCAATCAGCAGGACGATCACCGACTGCAGGATGAGGATCATATCGATCGGCACGCCCTTGGCCTGCATCGCGTAACCGCCCGCCTTGAAGGCCCCGAAGAGCAGCCCCGCCCCGAAGGTCCCCCAGGTCTTGTTGCGCCCCAGCAGGGCCACCGTGATCGCGTCGAAGCCGATCGAACCAGCCACGTCACGCGACACGTACCCGAGGGTCCCCAACGCCTCGTTCGCCCCGGCCAGGCCCAGGAACGCGCCCGAGATCACCATCGTGACCGCCGTGATGCGCTCGACCGAAATGCCCGCCGTTCGGGCGGCCGCCGCGTTGGCGCCCACCGCGCGAATCTGGAAGCCCAGCGTGGAGCGTTCCATCAGCCACCAGAACAACGCCAGCGCGACGAGCGCGACGATGAGGCCCGCATGCAGCTTGATCGGCCCTTTAAAAAACGCCGTGAGGGCCGCCGAATCGGCGACGTTAGGGGTGATCGGCTGGTTCGAACCGGGCTTTTGCCACGCCGGCTGCGTCAACACGTAGCCTAGCGCGAGGGCCGCGATCGAGTTCAACATGATCGTCACGATCACCTCGTTCGCGCCCGTCTTCGCCTTCAGGACGCCCGCGATGCCGCCATACGCGGCGCCCGCGGCGATCGCCGCCGCCAGGGCAACGAGCGTGTGCACCACCGGCGGCAGGCTCAGCGAAAAACCCACCCACACGGCCGCGAGCGCGCCCATGATCATCTGGCCCTTGCCGCCGATGTTGAACAGACCCGCGCGGAAACCGAAGGCCAGGCCCAACCCCGAGATGATCAGGGGGATCGCATAGAACAGGGAGTCTGTCAGCGGCTTGACCGTGCGCACAAAGGTCGGGGCCTGCGGATCCACGATAGCCCCGCGGAACATCGCGTAGTAGGCATCGACGACGGACGCGTCCGCCAGGACAATGAAGACCGCCCCGATGGCAAACGCGATGACGACGGCCAACAGCGAGACGAGCCACCGGATACGAAAAACCTGTATCACGAAGCCCATCCCCTTACTCGCGCGTGCACTCATCGTTCCTCCTTCCCGGCTGCCCCGCGCTCCTGCGTTGATCCGCAGGAAGCGGCCACGGCCTCGTCCACGGGGACGCCCGCCATCATGAGGCCCAGCACGTCGCGGCTCGTGTCCGGGGGCACGATGCCGACGATGCGACCGCGGTACATGACGGCGATCCGGTCGGCCAGCGCCACGACCTCGTCCAGCTCCGAGGAGATCAGCAGCACCGCGCACCCCTGGTCGCGCACGTCCACGATCCTGCGGTGAATAAACTCGATCGACCCGACGTCGACGCCGCGGGTGGGCTGGTTGGCCACCAGCACCGTCAGGTCACGCGACATCTCGCGCGCCACGACGACCTTTTGCTGGTTACCGCCCGACAGGGAGGAGACCGGGTCGTCGATCGAGGTCAGGCGAATGTCGTATTCCTCCTGCTTCTCGCGCGCGTTGCGGGCCACCGCGCTGAGCCTGCGCGAGGGGCCGAGCGCGAACTCGGCCGCGTCGAACTGATCCAACACCAGATTGTCGGCGATCGAGAAGGAGGAAATGATGCCGTCCGTCGAACGGTCCTCGGGGATGAAGCCCAGGCCCGCATCCAGGGACTTGCGCGGTTTCGCGCGCGTGATGTCGGCGCCCGCGAGGGTGATGGTGCCGCTGTTGGGAATGCGCAGGCCCAGGATCGTCTCCGCGAGCTCCGTCTGCCCATTGCCCTGCACGCCTGCCACCGCGAGGATCTCCCCGCGCGCCACCTCGAGGGACACGTGGTCGAGTTCCGCGACGCCGCCGGCGCCCAGGAGCGACACGTCGTCGATGACGAGGCCCGGGCCGCCGGGCCGCGCGGGGGCCTTATCGACGCGCATGAGGACCTCGCGCCCCACCATCTGCGAGGCCAGGGACGCCTCGGAGTCCTTCGGGGAGGCCTGTCCCACGACCTTCCCGCGCCGGATCACGGTGATCTCGTCGGCGACCGCGCGCACCTCGCGCAGCTTGTGGGTGATGAAGACGATGGAGGTTCCGGAGTCGGCGAGCTGGCGCATGATCGCCATGAGCTCGTCCGTCTCCTGCGGTGTCAGCACCGCCGTCGGCTCGTCCAGGATCAGTACCTTCGCCTGGCGAGACAGGGCCTTGACGATCTCCACGCGCTGCTGAGCGCCCACCGGCAGATCCTCGATGAGCGCGTCGGGGTCGAGGTCGAAACCGAAACGAGCCGAAACATCGAGCACCGTGCGGCGTGCCCGCTCCCGGTTGATGATGCCCGCGGGTCCGGTCGGCTCGAAACCAAGCGCGATGGACTCGGCGACCGTGAAGACCGGGATCAGCATGAAGTGCTGGTGCACCATGCCGATGCCCGCCGCGACGGCGTCGTCCGGGCCCTTGAAGGTGACGGGCTCGCCGTCGATGAGAATCTGCCCCTCGTCGGGGGCGAGCATGCCGTACAGGACGTTCATCAGCGTGGACTTGCCCGCGCCGTTTTCTCCGAGCAGGGCGTGGATGTGCCCCTCCTCGATCGTCACGTCGATCGAGTCGTTGGCAATGAGGGGACCGAACCTCTTCGTGATCCCCCGCAGCTCTAGTTTCATTCCGTGGGCCTTCCCCGTGCGACTGGGCGGCACCCCACTGCCCGGGTGGGGCCGGCGAGCTCAGCCGCCAGCCCCACCCTCACAGCATCACTTCGGGGCGTTTTGCGATTCGATCACGAGCTTGCCGGACTTGATGTCCTCGGTAAGCTTGGCCAGATCGGCCTTGAGCTCATCGGAGACCTTCGCGTCGAAATCGTGGAAGGGAGCCAGCGAGACGCCACCGTTGGCGAGCGTGCCCACGTAGGGGTCCGAGCTGAACTTACCATCGACCGAGTCCTTGATGGACTGCTCGACCGACGCACCGATCTCCTTCATGACGGAGGTCAGCACGATCGAGGAGTAGTCGGGGTTGGCCTCGTACCAGTCGGAGTCCACGCCGATGATCCAGGTGTTGCCGTCGGCCTTCGCGGCCGCCGCAGCGCCCAGGCCCACGGGGCCGGCCACCGGCATGATGATGTCGGCGCCCTGGGAGATGAACTGCTGCGCCTGCTCCTTGCCCAGCGTCTGGTTGTCGAAGTCCTGGGTGAAGGAGCCGTTCTGCGTAGCCTTGTCCCAGCCGAGCACCTGCACGCTGGTTCCCTTGGCCTTGTTGTAGGCATCGACGCCGTCGACGAATCCGTCCATGAAGACCGTGACCGACGGGATCTTCATGCCGCCGAAGGTGGCGACCTTGCCCGTGTTCGTCATGCCCGCGGCGGCGTATCCCGCGAGGAAGGCGGCCTCTGCAGTGTTGAACAGGAGCGGACGGCCGTTCTCAAGGGTGACGGTCTCTTGTCCGTCGGTGAAGCTGGAATCGACGAGGGCGTAGTGCAGGTCCGTGTTCTGCTCCGCGGACTTGTGGATGGCCTGCTCGAGGTTGAAGCCGACGCCGATGATGAGGGTGCAGCCGTCGGAGACCATGGCCTCGACGTTGGGCACAAAGTCGGTGTCCGAGCTGGATTCGGCCGTGTTGATCTGGATGCCCAGGCTGTCCTGGGCGGCCTTGAGGCCGTTGTAAGCGGACTCGTTGAAGGACTTGTCGTCCCATCCGCCGGCGTCGGAGACCGCGCAGGCCTTGAAGCTGGCGGCGTCCTTGGCCTCGCTGGTTGTCCCTCCTCCGTTGGAGGTTGTGCCACCGCCGCATCCGGCCAGCGCGAGCGTGACGATCCCCGCCGCAGCGACGAGCTTCGTGAGGTGCTTCATGAGTGTGTTCCTTTGTTGATGTGGATTCTTCTCTGAATCGGTGGCGGCGCGGGCCGCGGACTCTGTCCGCGCAACCGTTGCGCGAACATTTGTATGAGTCGACTTTTACGTCTGATCGAAGTGTCCCGCGCCGCCTCCTCCCATGTCAAGGGCTACTTGTTCTCGCTTTGGTAACGATTGCGGCGACGGGCCCACAGCCCGGCCACCCCAATCGCACCCATCGCAACGGCGACAGGCAGTCCCTGCGTGGTCGCGCCCGTGCGAGCCAACCCGCCGCGCGGCGCACCGGCGCTGCCCCGCTTGGAGGGGGCGGGGGCGGGGGCGGCGCCGGGCTGTCTGCTATCCCCGGTGTCAGCCGACGGGGCGGGGGCGGCGCCCGCGCAGGTCACGGGAATCGTCACTCCGTCCGAGGCCTCGACGACCGTCGCGAAGTCGGTGGCCACCGTGACTGGAACGGTCACGACCTCGCCGGCCGCCCTGCCCCCGCACGCGCCCACGACCGTCACGGTCACGCTCGCTTGCCCCGCTCCGTCCGTCGTAATGACCGAGGCGGCGTCCGAGGCGTGCGCGTCCACCAGGGAATTATCGACCTCGGCCACCGCCTGCGGCCCGCCCGCGCTCACGCGCACCTTCGACGTCATGGAGGGCCCCTCGGAGAAGGACAGGCCACGCAGCGGGATCGTTACCGTCGACCCGTCAGCGACCGCCTCGGTGGGCAGGGACAGGCCGATCGAGGACTTGGCCTCGCGCGGGGTCAGGCCACCCGAGGCGCCCGCAGCCCGGTCCGCGACGCCCGAGTGGCGCGCCAAGTAATCGTTGAAGGAGTCGCGGTCCAGGTTCCCATTCGTGACCGCCGCTCCCCCGCGTGTCAGGGCCTCGAAGGAGTCGCCGCCCGCCAGGAGGAAGGTCACCGAACCCACCGTATAGGTCGCGTCGGCCTTCAGGGGCTCGCCGTTGATCGTCACCGAGGTAATACGCTCCCCGTAGGGCTTGGCAGGATCGTAGGTGTAGCGCACGTTCGAGGAGAGCCCAAGCTTGAGCATCGGACGGGAATTCTGCGAGTTCAGATCCGTCTTCCACTGCTGCTCAAGCGCGTCCTTGACGTCCGAGCCCTTCAGCGTCACATACCCCAGCTCGTTGGAGAAGGGCTCGACCTCGTAGGTCTGCGCGTAGGTGATCGTGCCGTCCTCGTTCGGGACGAGATCGGCGCGCAACCCGCCCGCGTTGATCATGCCGATGTCGACGCTCTTCCCATCCGGGGTGAGGATGGTCTCGCGCAGCGAGTCGGCCACCAGGTCGCCCAGGGACGACTCGATGCCTCGGTTCGACCCCGGCTCGGTCGCGCCGTCAGGAGTGGTAAACACGCCGCGCATGAAGGGGGTCCTATACCCGGTCGCGACGACGCGCTTGCCCGCTTCCTTGGAGTCGGCCTCGGCTTGATCGACAATCGCCTGCGTGGTTGGGTCCGCGCCGCACTGGGCGACCTCGGCGGCCGGGATGAGGATCGAGTCGGCGTTGGTTACCTTCCGCGTCGCCGGGTCAATCGTCAGGCGGATCAGGCCCAGGTTGTCCGTGTAGGAGCCCGACGCGACGCCCGCCAGGCGCGGGTTCGCGGACTTGAAGGACTCCACCGAGTTGACGTGGTCGAACTCGTAGGGCACGTGCGTGTCCCCGCCCATGAGGCCGTCGACGTCCTTGCCGACCTTCGTGTAGTTGTTCTTCACGTCATCGTCGAGCATGGCGATGACGACATCAGCCGTGCCGCTAGTCTTCAGCTCGGCGGCCAGGGAGTTAATGCGAGCGATCGGATCCGTGAAGGTCAGGCCCGCAGTGGTTCCGGGACTGAGCTTGTAAGGCACATCCTGCGCGATCGCGCCGATGAACGCCACCTTCATGCCCGAGGGCGACGTCCACAGCTTGTAGTCCCCCAGGTAGGGGGTGCCATTCCCGTAGGTGCCCATGCCCTCGATGTTGGCCCCCAGGTACGGGAAGGTCGCCTGCACGAACTCACTCGGGTTGGACCCATCGACGCGCTGCTTGAAGACCGCCTGCCCCATGTCCAGCTCGTGGTTACCGATCGTCGAGGCCAGGGGGTTCATCGTGTTCAGGGCCGCGATGGTCGGATTATCCTTGAGAGCCCCCGAGATGTAAGGGGACGCACCGATGTTGTCGCCCAGCAGCGTGAAGGACGAGTTCGGGTTCTGTTCGGCGGCCTTCTTCAGGTAGCAGTTCATCGCGGGCAGCCCAGCCTCGCGCACGCTTCCCTTCTTGGTGACCTGCTGAATATGCCCGTGGACGTCGGTGAGCGTGTAGAGGTCCAGGGTGATCGGCGCGGCCTCGTCCTGTGAGGCCTCGTCCTGCCCGGCCGCGGCCGCCTGGCTCGGCAGCGAGGCCAGGGCCAGCGCGGCCACCGAGGCGAGCGCCAGATGCATCCATTGTCTGCGCATGGTGTGTTCCTTTCTGAGCGGCAACGGCGCCGCGTCGAGTCGTGGATGGGATGAATGAACGCCTAGGGGTGCCTGCGCCCGCGCGCGAAACGTCGCGCCCCGGCACGGGTGGCCGCTCCCGCCGCCGCGAGGAGGATTCCGATCCCGATGGCGGCCTCAGCGCTCGCTCCCGTGCGGGCGAGGCGCTGACGGGCGCTCGCGGGCGCCGGCGCCCCCGAAGACCGGGACGAGGCCGCGGCCGGCCGGGCGGCTCGGCGGGCAGAGGGAGCGGAGGAGCGGTGAGCAGGAGGGCTCGCCGGCGTGGGGGCCGCTCCCGGCGTCGGGGCCGGGCTCACCCCGGGCGTGGGGGCCGGGCTCACCCCGGGCGTGGGGGCCGGGTCGGCGCCGAGGAGGGTGAGCCCGATGATCTCGGGGTTGTGGTCCGAGGAGCGGTAGGGGTTGTCGGCCTCGACCGACAGGTGCGCGTTCATGCCCGCGCGCGAGTACTCGAAGGCGATGGACTCCTGGGCGTTGACGGCCCAGCTGGTCACCCCAGCCAGGAAGGGCTTGGCGGCGGCGTTGGCGAAGACGTGGTCGAGGGAGCCCGAACGGCCCGAATACACATAGGAGGCAGGGCCCGCGCCGGACACGCGCGCCCACCCGGCGCCTTCCAGGGCCTTGATCGGATCCTCCTGCGAGTAGGAGTTGAAGTCGCCGACCAGCAGCGCGGGCTTGTCGGCGTAGCGCGCCGCGAAGGAGGCCAGCGCCCTGGCTTGGGCGACGCGGATCGCGTTCGCATTGCCTTGTCCATCCCCGTTGTCCGCGTTGCCGGCGGGTGCGCCCTCGGGCACGGAGCCCTTTGACTTGAAGTGGTTGGCGATGACCACGAAGGTGGGGGCAGCGGCGCGTTCGAGGCTCACGCGAGCGAACTCTTGGGCGAGGGGCTGGCGTGCCAGGCCCGTGAAGGCCGGGTCATCGTGGATAACGGAGGACCCGACGGGGCTGACGCGTGCGGGCTTGTAGATGAAGGCGACGCGGATGACGTCCTCGTCCGCCGGGATGATCGGCGGGGAGGGCACGTAGGCCCACGTCCCAGCCCCCGCCTCCTCGTTGAGAGCATCGACCAAGCGGGCCAGGGACGCGTCGCGGTCCGTGCCGCTCCCGACGGCGCGGGGGTTTTCGATCTCCTCCAGGGCGACCACGTCGGCCCCGAGCGCGTTGATGGCGGCGACGATCTTGGCCTGCTGGTTGGCGAAGGCCTCGCGGGAGAAGGCTCCGCGCACCCTGCACTTCTTCGCCGTCACGAAGGCACCCGTGCGGTCCGGGTATCCCGTGCACCCGGCCTCGTCGACCCCCAGGTCGGAGAAGTAGTTCAGGACGTTGAAGGTGGCGACGCGCGTGTCCCCTCCGACCGTGGGCGCCCCCGGGCGCTGCCCGGTGATGGTGACGGGCGATCGGTCGGGGTGCCCGGCGACCATGGAGGTCGGCTGGAAGACGAAGGAGCCGTGCCGGGGCTCGAGCACCACGGGCCCATCGAAGGACACATGGTAGCCGACGCGCGCGGGAGCGCCGTTTGCCAGGTACGCGTAGGGAACCTCCGTCGCCGCGCCCTTGAGCAGGTTCGTGTTCGTGCCGTCGTCGAGGGCGATCACCCGCGCGGCGTTGGCGGCCTCGTAGTCGCGGGCCGCCTGGCCGGGAGCGACCACGTCGGTCGCCGAGCGCAGCGGCTCCGGGCCAGGCGTGAGCGCCAGGGTTCCATACTGGTTCGTCTGGTAGTTGTCGGTGATCGTCCACGTGCCCTGGGGTGCGAGCAGCATAGACTCGTAGGGCTCCGCCTGGCCATCCGCGGGGACGCCGGTGACCGGAGTGGGGGCCACGGCCTCGCACCCGTCAACCTGCGCGAATCCTGTGGCGGACAGCTGCGTGAGGCTCTGCGGATTGCCCGTCGCAGTCGTCGCCGGGAACTCCCCGACCGTTCCGGTGACGCGCACGCACGTCCCCGGGGCCGGGACCTGGCCATTCTTCCCCGCGTAGACGAAGAGCGCGTCCGAACTCGCGCGCCCTTCGTCCCACGCACCACCCGAGCCCGGGGTCTGGATCGTGTATCCGTCCAGGGTGGCGCCCAACCCCGATTCGGCGGCCGGGTAGGAGGCGGTCACGACGCCGACCGTGGTGACGGTGGCTCCCACCATCGCGGAGTCATCCCCCGCGCCCACGGCCTGAATATCCGGGATGGGCGTATCGACGAGGCCGGGGCCGGGTTCTCCCGATTGCGCGGCATTCTCGGGTTGGGCAGGAAGGGCAGGCTGCGCGGCTTGTGGGCCGCCCGCATGGGCTGCCAGGGCGGCGTCCGCGCCGCCTGCCTGCGAGGCATCGGCCCCCGACGCTCCCGCCTTGGCTGGGTGCGCGGCATCTGCCGGTGTTGTCTGGGCGCCATTCGACTGGGGCAGCGGCGTAGCGTCAGCCCGCGAGGCTTGCGGCGCAGCGGCTTGTGCGGTGTCTGACTGGGGGACCTGCGCGGCCTCTCCCTGCGTTGCTTCTCTCTTGTGTGCTTCCACCGCGCCCGACTGGGTCGCCTCCACCGCGCTCAATTGGTCGACATCGACCGCCCACGACGCAGGTACAAGCCCTATCGCGGATAGCGCGAGCGCACCGAGTACCGCTAGCGACCGTGTCCCGTACTTCATCGGGATGTCCTCTCAACCTCACCTCACCGTGAGGGGCCAACGAGCCCCGCGCCGCGGGCGTCTTTACCAACGGCAACACGAGTTGTGACAAGTGTAGGCGCATCCGGGCACAAATGGAACCGCGCGAGAAAATTCCCTCGCTATCCGCCCGAGAGCGGGCGGGCGTTCAGGAAGGTCACCCGTGGGCGACAAACCAGCCCCGGCCTCGTCGCACTCCCCGGCCTCGTGACCCCCAGCCCCGGCCTCGTCGCTGAGCGAACGACGGTCAGGACGCCGAATACGGGGAGACGACCACCTGGGCGCGCTGGAGGTCCTTCACCTCCGCGTACCCCGTCGAGGCCATGGTCCGCTTGAGGGCACCCACGAAGTTCAGCGATCCATCCGCGCGGGTCGAAGGACCGTAGAGAATCTGCTCGAGCGTGCCCGTCGTCCCCACCCGCACGCGCTGGCCGCGCGGCATGTCCGGGTGGGTGGCCTCGGAGCCCCAGTGCCAGCCGCGCCCCGGCGCCTCCTCCGCGCGGGCGATGGCCGCACCCAGCATGACGGCGTCCGCGCCGCACGCGATCGCGCGCGCGAGGTCGCCGCTGCGCCCAATGCCCCCGTCCGCGATGACGTGCACGTAGCGACCGCCAGACTCGTCCATGTAGTCGCGCCGGGCCGCCGCCACGTCCGCGATCGCCGTCGCCATCGGCGCGTGCACGCCCAGCGACTGGCGCGTCGAGTGCGCCGCTCCCCCACCAAAGCCAACGAGGACGCCGGCCGCGCCCGTGCGCATCAGGTGCAGGGCCGCCGTGTCCGTGCACACGCCTCCGACGATGACGGGGACGTCCAGCTCGTAGATGAAGCGCTTGAGGTTGAGGGGCTCGCGCCGCGACGACACGTGCTCGGCGGACACTGTGGAGCCGCGAATAATGAACAGGTCGACGCCCGCGTCCACGACCGCGCGCCAATGCTGCTGGACGCGCTGGGGCGAGAGCTTGCCGGCGACGACCACGCCGGCCTCGCGCAGCTGCTTGAGCCGCTCCGTGATCAGCGAGGGCTTGATCGGCTCCGAATAGACGCGCTGGAGGGTCGCGATCGACTCCTCCTCGCCCAGGTGAGCGATCTGATCAAGAATCGGGGTGGGATCCTCGTAGCGGGTCCATAGTCCATCAAGATCCAGGACGCCGATGCCACCGAGGCGACCAAAGGCGATCGCGGTTTCCGGGCTCATCACCGAGTCCATAGGGGCGGCCATGAGAGGAATGTCGACGTGGTAGGCGTCGATCTGCCAGCCGACGTTAACGTCCTCGGGGTCGCGCGTACGCCGGGCGGGCACGAGCGCTATGTCGTCCAGTGTGTAGGCGCGCCGACCGCGCTTGCCGCGCCCGATTTCGACTTCGTGGCTCATGAACAGATTCTACTGCCTTCTTCCCGCTTCTACCGCCTCCGAGACGCAGATGTGCCCGCCCTCTGCCACACTGGAGGAACCGGCAAGGACAGGAGCAATCATGAGCTGGATCGACGACCCGTGGATGGGTTTTGACACCGAGACG
>ERZ772978.282-NODE-282-length-20553-cov-104.783_pt1 | contig 20553 bp, 17 predicted proteins | sample MGYA00511675_ERZ772978 | MGnify/ENA primary metagenome ERZ772978 (study PRJEB29015, sample SAMEA2738092) | human oral metagenome | biome: human oral; feature: human-associated habitat; material: saliva | place: China | collected 2156 ... | reverse complement strand
TGCGCGTACTGCGCGAGGCGGTCGAACTCGACGAAAACATCACCCAGCTCAACCGTCACCCCGCCATCGAATTATTATCAGACGAACACGGCCGCTGCGTCGGCGCAATTTTGTACGATTTGGAAAAACGCTCTTTGGTATTGGTTCATGCCAAAGCCGTGGTCTTGGCAACCGGCGGCAGCGGACGCCTGCACTTGCAAGGTTTCGCCACATCCAACCACTATGGCGCGACTGCAGACGGCCTGGTGATGGCTTACCGTATCGGCGCGAAACTGCGCGATGTTGACTCTTTCCAATACCACCCGACCGGCGTCGCCCATCCTCCACACTTGGCAGGTGCGCTGATTTCCGAAGCCGTCCGCTCTGCAGGTACCAAACTGGTCAACGGTTTGGGCGAGCGTTTCGTTGACGAATTGCAGCCGCGCGACGTCGTTGCCGCCGCGATTCTGCGCGAGTGCCGCGAAGGCCGTGGCGTAGTGCGCGACGGTCAAGTCGGCGTGTTCCTCGATACCCCGCGCCTGATTGCCAACGACCCCGATGTATTGAACCGTTTGGTAACACTCGGCCACGTTGCACACAAATGCGGTATTGACCCTGCTGTTGAGCCGATGATGATTCATCCGACCCTTCACTATCAAAACGGCGGCGTCGAAATCAACGGCGACGGCGCGACTTGCGTGGAAGGCCTCTATTGCGCCGGCGAAGTAACCGGCGGTATCCACGGCCGCAACCGCCTGATGGGCAATGCACTTCTGGACATCATCAGCTTCGGCCGTCGTGCCGGTAAAGCCGCGGCAAATTGCGGCCTGCCGCTGAAAAAAGTGCGCGGCGGTGTCGGACACGTCCACGACCTGCAACGCGAAATGACCCGCGCCGGTCTGACCAGCGACATCAAAGCCCCCGTTTTATATCCCGACTACGGCAAATTCGATTTGCGCGAACACGCCGGTTTGCAGGAGCAACAATCATGAATCAAGCCAATCAAAACTTACTGCACCCTTCCCGCCAAGTCGGCGCAGATTTAGCCGCATGGCGTAAAGTTGGCGGCGGCGAAGGCCTGTTGGCGGCGCTTGCCGATCCTCAAAGCATTGTTTCCAAACTGCAAGAAGCCAATCTTTGCGGTATGGGCGGCGCAGGTTTCCCGACCTGGCGCAAATGGGAGGCTGCCGTTGCCGCCCAAAGCAAAAATGGCGACAAATACGTCGTCTGCAATGCCAACGAAGACGAACCGGGCACATTCAAAGACCGCGTTTTGCTGGCAAAAACACCGCACCAAGTTATCGAAGGCGTCCTGATTGCCGCCGTTGCCTGCCGCGCCAACAAAGCAATTTTGTACATCAACCCGCATCAAACCGAATCCATCGCTTCCATCACACCGGCCATCGAGCAATGGAAAAACAGCGATTTGTTTATCCGCATTGAAAACTACTTGGGCAAACCTTTGGATTTGCAGCTGGTTGAAACTTCGGGCCGTTATATCGGCGGCGAAGAAACCGCTGTCATTTCATGGTTGGAAGGCGGTTTCCCCTTCCCTCGCCGCAAGCCGCCTTTCCCAGCCGAAAGCGGTGTCAACGGTGAACCGACCCTAATCAACAACACCGAAACCTTCGCCAATATTCCGCAAATCCTTGCCAAAGGCGCGGAATGGTACAAATCGCTGGGTTTGGGCGATGCCGCAGGTACGAAACTCTACTCGCTCTCCGGCGACGTATTAAACCCGGGCCTGTACGAGCTGCCGATGGGTACAACGCTGAAATCACTGATTTTCAATCACGGCGGCGGTATGCTTGAAGGCCGCACGTTTAAAGCCGTCTTCACCGGCGGCCCGTCAAACACGCTTCTGACTGCCAAAGATTTGGATGTGCCATTGGACTTCGTTTCCGTACGCGAACGCAAATCCAGCCTCGGTACGGGTGCGATGATTGTGATTTCCGAAGGCACGAGTGTGGTGCGTAAAGTATCTGAATATGTGGAGTTTTTTGCTGCCAACTCATGCGGACAATGTCCGCCGTGCAAAGGCGGCACGTTCCAACTTTCCCGCCTGCTCAACCGCGTGGACACCGGCATCGGTACCCCCGACGACCTGCGCGCCTTGCAAAGCCTGTGCCAACTGCTGCCCCGAAGCGGCCGTTGCGGTTTGATTGACGGCGCGGTAACCGTGCTGCAAAGCTCGCTGCGTACCTTCCCTGAAGAGTACGGCCTGCCGGCAGAACAGGAGTAAATCGGTATTGTTTTCAGACGGCCTGTTACTGTAAAGGCCGTCTGAAAAACGATACTCGCCCCCCCTTTCTCTTCTTTCCAAGATAGAAAAGAAATCCATTAAGAAAAATACCTTCCGAACCTACCAAAATACGTTCAGACGACCTTAAGCAATACTCAGGCCGTCTGAAAACCGATTTCCCAATTCTTTAATCCTCAAATTAGGAGATTCAACATGGGCTTCAAGCCAATTCCTGCTGCGGTCGCACTTGTGCTGACGCTGCTTATCTGGTTCGTTATCCCCGTTCCCCAAGGCGTATCGCCTGACGCATGGCATCTTTTGGCATTGTTCGTCGGCATCATCGCCGGCATCATCGGCAAAGCCATGCCTATCGGCGCAATGGCGATTTTGGGCATTACCTTGGTTGCACTGACCGGCGTGACCAACGAAAAAGCCGCCGATGCAACCAAAGACGCACTGAGCAGCCTCAACAACTCGCTCATCTGGATGATCGGTATCGCCATCATCATCTCGCGCGGCCTGTTGAAAACCGGCTTGGGTATGCGTATCGGCTACCTGCTGATCTCCCTCTTCGGCAAACGCACGCTGGGCGTTGGTTACAGCTTGGCGCTGGCGGACTTGGTCATCGGTCCGGTAACGCCAAGTAATACCGCGCGCGGCGGTGCAATCGTGCATCCGATTATGAAATCCATTGCCTTGAGCTTCGACTCCGACCCTGAAAAGGGTACGGAAGGCAAAATCGGTAAATACCTTTCACTGGTCAACTTCCACTCCAACGTGATTACCTGTCTGATTTTTATCACTGCCACCGCACCTAATCCACTGGTGGTCGAATTGGTTGCCAAAGCCACCAATTCACAAATCCAACTCTCTTGGGGTACTTGGTTCTTGGCAATGGTCGTACCCGGCCTGCTTGCTATGCTGCTGATGCCGCTGGTGCTGTACTTCCTGTATCCGCCTGAAATCAAACAAACCCCTAACGCCACTGCATTGGCAAAAGAGCATTTGGCTGCCATGGGGCCGATGAAGCGTGAAGAAAAAATCATGCTGGGTATTTTCCTGGTTCTGCTGCTGTTGTGGGCGGGTATTCCCGAGATGCTGTTCGGCATGAAAGTTGATGCTACCGCCACTACTTTCCTCGGCTTGAGCTTGTGTCTGCTGACCGGCGTACTGACTTGGGACGACGCGCTAAAAGAAAAAAGCGCGTGGGACACCATCGTTTGGTTTGCCGCTTTGGTTATGATGGCAAACTTCCTCAACAAACTGGGCCTCATCAGTTGGTTGTCCGACTCCATGCAAAGCGGTATCGCCCACATGGGCTTGAGTTGGGAAGCCGGCTGTGCCCTGTTGATGCTTGCCTACCTCTACGCCCACTACGTTTTCGCCAGCGGCACGGCACACGTTACCGCCATGTTCGGCGCATTCTACGGCGCAGGCTTGGCCTTGGGCGCACCACCGATGCTGTTTGCCCTGATTATGGCAGCCGCTACCGGCATCATGATGTCGCTGACCCACTACGCCACCGGTTCCGCACCTGTCATTTACGGCTCGAACTACGTCAACATGACCGAATGGTGGAAAGCCGGCTTCATCATGAGCGTGCTCGAAATCCTGATTTTCGGCACTGTCGGTATCTTGTGGTGGAAAGTTTTGGGCTACTGGTAACCCTCTGGCTTATTTAAAACTCAGGCCGTCTGAAAACTCCAATTTCAGACGGCCTTTTGTTACAATTTCATTTTTACCGAACACACTCAATTACCGTGAAAATACTCATCCTCGGCAGCGGCCAAGTCGGCTCGACCGTCGCCCAAAACCTCGCCTCCGTTCCCAGCAACGACGTTACCATCATCGACATCGACGAAAAAGCGCTCAACCGTATCAGCAGCCGTCTTGATGTCCAAACCATCGTCGGCAACGGCGCATCGCCCTTTACCCTCGAACAGGCAGGCGCGGCGGACTCCGACCTCCTGCTTGCCCTAACCCGCAGTGACGAAACCAACATCGTTGCCTCCAAAATCGCCGCCGACCTGTTCAACATCCCCAGCCGCATCGCACGCGTGCGCTCAAGCGAATACCTCGAATATCCGGTTGCCGGCAGCGACAACCCCGAAGAAGGCAGCCTCAACATCTTCGGCATTACCGAAACCATCAGCCCCGAACAACTGGTTACCGAACAACTCGTCGGCCTGCTCAACTACACCAGCTCATTGCAGGTACTCAGTTTCGCCAACGATAAAGTGCGCATGGTGATTGTTCAAGCCCGCAAAGGCGGGTTGCTGATCGGCCGTGAAATTGCCGATATCAACCAACACCTGCTCGAAGGTGCGGACTGCCAAATCTGCGCCATCTACCGCAACAACCGCCTGATCGTCCCAACGCCGCAAACCGTCATCATCGAAGGCGATGAAGTCCTGTTTGCCGCCGACATCAACAGCGTTGAAGCCATCATGCGCGAATTGCGTCCGAAAGAAGCGCGTACCCGCCGCATCATGATTGCCGGCGGCGGCAACATCGGCTACCGCCTCGCCAAGCAGCTCGAATCCAAATACGACATCAAAATCATCGAATACAAACCCCAGCGCGCCGAATGGCTGGCCGAGAATCTGGACAACACCCTCGTCCTGCAAGGTTCCGCCACCGACGAAACCCTGCTGGACGAAGAATACATCGACGAAATCGACGTCTTCTGCGCGCTGACCAATGATGACGAAAACAACATCATGTCCAGCCTGTTGGCAAAAAACCTTGGCGCCAAACGCGTGATCACCATCGTCAACCGCTCAAGCTACGTCGATTTGCTCGAAGGCAACAAAATCGATATCGTCGTTTCCCCCCACCTGATTACCATCGGCTCCATCCTCGCCCACATCCGCCGTGGCGACATCGTTGCCGTCCACCCCCTGCGCCGCGGCACGGCCGAAGCCATCGAAGTGGTGGTACACGGCGACAAAAACACTTCCGCCATCGTCGGTCGCCGCATCAGCGGCATCAAATGGCCGAGCGACTGCTACATCGCCGCCATTGTCCGCGGCGCAACCGGCGAGGTCATTATGGGACACCACACCGAAACCATCCTCCAAGACGGCGACCACATTATCTTCTTCGTCTCACGCCGCCGCGTCCTGCCGGAGTTGGAAAAACTCATTCAAGTCAAAATGGGCTTTTTCGGTTAAGCCCGAAATCTGTTTGCTTGAAGCCATAAAAAGGCCGTCTGAAAACCTTTTCAGACGGCCTTTATTCTTGTTTTATTTACGCTTTGGCAACACTGTTTTTACGGCCAAACCAAACGAAACCAATCACGCCCAATACAATCATCGGCACGCTCAACCATTGACCCATGGACAAGCCCAAAGTCAATAGGCCGAGATAGTCATCAGGCTGGCGGGCAAATTCGGCAATAAAGCGGAACAATCCGTAACCGCCCAAGAACAATGCTGCCGTTTGTCCGGCCGGACGTGGTTTTTTCGAGAAAATCCAAACAATGACAAACAGGCAAATGCCTTCAAGTGCAAACTGGTAAAGCTGAGACGGATGGCGCGGCAGCATGCCGTATTGTTGCAGCCATTCCGCCCACAAAGGATTGTGCGCCGCAGCTTCTGCATCTTCGTAACGCGCTTGCGGAAAACCCATCGCCCAGAAAGCATTGAGTTCGGTCACGCGTCCCCAAAGTTCGCCGTTGATAAAGTTGCCGATACGGCCGGAAGCCAAGCCCAGCGGTACGAGCGGCGCAACGGTATCCATCAGCTTCAAGATACTGATGTTGTGCTTGCGGCCAAACAGCCACATGGCAACGACCACGCCCAAAAAGCCGCCGTGAAACGACATGCCGCCTTCCCACACTTTGAAAATATCCAACGGGTTGGCCAGATAGTCGGAAAATTTATAAAACAAAACGTAGCCGATACGGCCGCCCAAGATGACACCCAAGATACCCCAAGTCAGGAAATCGTCGAGTGTTTCTTTGGTAAACACAGAATTGCCCTGCGCGATACGGCGACGGCCCAAAATCGTAAACAGGATAAAGCCGACAATATAGCTCAAGGCATACCAGCGGATGGCAAGCGGGCCGATGCTGATCAGCACCGGATCAAACTGGGGATGTATCATCATAATGTGTATTCCTTATCTCAAAGGCCGTCTGAAAGCCTGAACTTTCAGACGGCCTGTATGCAATGTCGGACGGTTTAACGCAAATCGCCAACCACATTCAAAATAGCAGACAACATGGCCTCGCCCAAGCGCAGCGAACGTTGGCCGTTCCAGCCGAAATCGTCGTCCGGCAGGTTGGCATTGTCTTTAAACGGCATTTCCAAAGTATAGGCAAGGCAGTTGAAATGATTGCCGACCCAGTTGGTCGCCAAAGTCATATTCGCCTGACCCGGCGCATCTTTGTCATAGCCGTAATCGTCTTGGAAATCAGGGCTGGCATTGAGCAACGCGAGCTTGAATTGTTCTTCCAAGGCTTCGATGCGCTCGTTGTAGTTCGGCACGCCTTCGGTACCGGCCACAAAGACAAACGGCAGGCCTTCATCGCCGTGAATATCCAAGAACAAATCCACGCCGGTTTCCATCATTTTTTCGCGGACGGTAAAGACTTCGGGGCTTCGCTCCAAAGTCGGGTTTTCCCATTCGCGGTTGAGGTTGGCGCCGGCGGCATTGGTACGCAAATTACCCAAAACCGAACCGTCCGGATTCATATTCGGCACAATGTAGAAAGTCGCACGGTCAAGCAGCATGCGCGCAGTCGGATCTTGCGGATCAAGCAGACGGCCCAGCAAACCTTCGACAAACCATTCCGCCATGGTTTCGCCCGGATGTTGACGGGCGATAATCCAGACTTTCATGTCGCTTTCGACTTGGTTGCCGATGGTCAAAAGATTAATATCACGGCCTTGAACGGTACTGCCCAAGTCGTCGATACGACACAAGCCGCTGCCCTGCGCATCGCCCAAAAGGTTCAAATGCTGCTCGTTGGAATAAGGCTCGAAATAAGCGTAGTAAACGCTGTTGGACAAAGGCGTATGGTTGATGGTCAACACACCGTTTTCATAGCTGGTCGGCACGCGGAACCAATTTTGGCGGTCGTAAGAAGCGCAAGCCTGATAGTCCTCCCAGCCCAAAGGATACGCAGCGTCCGCCGCATTTTCAAAATGCATCACGCAGTTTTGATAGGCCGCACCCTGCAAACGGAAGTAAAACCATTGGGCAAACTCCGAAGCATTGTCGGGACGCAGGGCGAGGCGGATATCGGCGGGGTTGCTCAAGTCTTTGACAACGACCGAACCGGCATCGAATTGGGTGCTGATTTTCATCATGGGTATCCTTAGTAATCGGCGAAGAGGCCGAAGCAAACCGTCATTTTACCGTTTGCATGAGGCTGGTTTCAACCATTTAACTGATTTAACAGGATTTCAAGCGCTTGGAAATATTGTTTCAGACGGTCTTTGGGATTAAGATAAAGGCCGAAATCATGAAACAAGGTTGAAACCATGACCCAGCAACAATCTGTCTCCCCTGCCATCAAGGCGCGCGTCCTTGCCGAATCTTTACCTTATATCCGCCGTTTTTCCGGCTCCATCATCGTCATCAAATACGGCGGCAACGCCATGACCGAACCTGCCTTAAAAGAGGGTTTCGCACGCGATGTCGTCCTGCTCAAACTGATCGGCCTGCATCCCGTCATCGTTCACGGCGGCGGCCCGCAAATCAATGAAATGCTGGAAAAAGTCGGCAAAAAAGGGGAATTTGTTCAAGGCTTGCGCGTGACCGACAGCGAAACCATGGACATTGTGGAAATGGTTTTGGGCGGACACGTCAATAAAGAAATCGTTTCCATGATTACCTCCTTCGGTGGTCGCGCCGTCGGCATTACCGGCCGGGACAACCACTTCATCAAAGCGGAAAAACTCCTGATCGACACGCCCGAACAAAAAGGCGTGGACATCGGCCAAGTCGGCACCGTGGCCGACATCGATACCCGTTTGGTGGAAGGCTTGGTCGAGCGCGGCTGTATTCCGGTCATCGCACCCATCGGCGTAGGCCAAAACGGCGAAGCGTTCAACATCAATGCCGACTTGGTTGCCGGCAAACTGGCGGAAAAACTTCAAGCCGAAAAACTGCTGATGATGACCAATATCCCCGGCGTACTGGATAAAGAAGGCAAATTATTGACCACCCTGACGCCAAGCCGCATTGACGAATTAATTGAAGACGGTACGCTGTACGGCGGCATGCTGCCTAAAATCGCCTCTGCCGTCGAAGCCGCCAAAAGCGGTGTCAAAGCCACGCACATCATAGACGGCCGCGTTCCCAACGCCCTGCTTTTGGAAGTGCTGACCGACGACGGCGTAGGCTCGATGATTTTAGGCGAAGGCTAATCTGGTTTTCAGACGGCCTTATGCCTGATTTAATCAGCTTTTCACCCTAGAAAGGGTAAAAAATGTTACACTATACAGCTTATGTTTGTTTGACCGATATTGACGTGAAACAAACTTACAGTCGGTTTCATACCGACGCCGATGCCATGCCCGGCAAAGACGGTATAATGTCTGCATTCATCAGACTGCGGCAATCATCCTCAAGGCCGTCTGAAGCGTAACAAAGCTACTTTTCTTTTACCATCCTATTTGGAGATATTCATGAGCGCAATCGTTGATATTTTTGCACGCGAAATCTTAGACTCTCGCGGCAACCCTACTGTAGAGTGTGACGTATTGTTGGAATCCGGCGTCATGGGCCGTGCAGCCGTACCAAGCGGCGCATCAACCGGTCAAAAAGAAGCTTTGGAATTGCGTGACGGCGACAAATCCCGTTACTTGGGCAAAGGCGTATTGAAAGCCGTTGACCACGTTAACAACCAAATCGCGCAAGCCCTCATCGGCATCGATGCCAGCGAACAATCTTATATCGACCAAATCATGATCGAATTGGACGGTACTGAAAACAAAGGCAACTTGGGTGCCAACGCTACTTTGGCCGTTTCTATGGCCGTAGCACGCGCAGCCGCTGAAGATGCAGGCCTGCCTCTGTATCGTTACTTGGGCGGCGCAGGCCCAATGGCTCTGCCGGTTCCGATGATGAACGTAATCAACGGCGGCGAACACGCCAACAACAGCCTGAACATCCAAGAATTCATGATCATGCCTGTCGGCGCAAAATCTTTCCGCGAAGCCCTGCGTTGCGGTGCCGAAATTTTCCACGCACTGAAAAAACTGTGCGATAGCAAAGGCTTCCCAACTACCGTTGGCGACGAAGGTGGTTTCGCACCCAACCTGAACAGCCACAAAGAAGCCTTGCAATTGATGGTGGAAGCCACCGAAGCCGCAGGTTACAAAGCAGGCGAAGACGTATTGTTCGCCCTGGACTGCGCATCCAGCGAATTCTACAAAGACGGCCAATACCACTTGGAAGCAGAAGGCCGCTCCTACACCAGCGCAGAATTTGCCGAATACTTGGAAGGCCTGGTTAACGAATTCCCAATCATTTCCATCGAAGACGGCATGGACGAAAACGACTGGGAAGGCTGGAAACTGCTGACCGAAAAATTGGGCAAAAAAGTTCAATTGGTCGGTGACGACTTGTTCGTAACCAATCCAAAAATCTTGGCCGAAGGCATCGAAAAAGGCGTGGCAAACGCATTGCTGGTTAAAGTCAACCAAATCGGTACATTGAGCGAAACCCTGCAAGCCGTCGACTTGGCCAAACGCAACCGCTACGCCAGCGTAATGAGCCACCGTTCCGGCGAAACCGAAGACAGCACCATTGCCGACTTGGCAGTTGCCACCAACTGTATGCAAATCAAAACCGGCTCCCTGTCCCGCTCCGACCGCATGGCGAAATACAACCAATTGCTGCGTATTGAAGAAGAATTGGCCGAAGCCGCCTACTACCCCGGCAAAGCCGCATTCTACCAACTGGGCAAATAAGCAAAAAATAGGATATTGATTGTATGAAGTGGGTGACTTTTGTTTTAACCTTCGCACTGTTGTGCTGTCAGTACAGCCTTTGGTTTGGCAAAGGCAGCGTCGGGCATACGGAAGAATTGCAGGAGCAGCTCGTCCGTCAGGAGGAAAAAAACCAAACGCTCACTTTACGCAACAATTTCCTCAATGCGGAAGTTGAAGACTTGGCACACGGACAAGAGGCCATCGCCGAAATTGCCCGCGTCGAATTGGGCTATGTTCAAGACGGCGAAGTATATTACCGAATCATCGACCGCCGCTAAACCCTATCAAACAAAGGCCGTCTGAAAACACACTTTTCAGACGGCCTTTTTTATCGCAATCGCTATATAATCACATATCCCAAAATCAAATTATACCCGCTATGTATGACGTAAACACCCACGATGTCCGCCGATTTTTTGCCCACGTCTGGCAACACAGGCTCGCACCGCTCCAATTGGACGGCCTACAGCAAAAAGCCTTACGCATTATCGAAGCCCATCCCGAATACGGACACTATCTCGAAGACATCGAACAATATTTAGATAAAGAATGGTTGCCCGAAGACGGCGAAAGCAACCCATTCCTGCACATGTCGCTACACCTTTCCCTGCAAGAGCAAAGCGCCATCGACCAACCCCCGGGCATCCGTACCATCCACCAACAACTTTGCGCCCGTTACAACGGCGACTGGGTTAAAGCTGAACACGATATGATGGAAGCCTTGGCAGAAACCATCTGGGAAGCGCAACGCTACGGACGGGGCCTAGATGTCAATGCCTACATGACCCGCTTGCGGAAATTGGTCGGCTTAGGCCAAGAAGAAAACGCCCGCCTCAATCCCCATGAGGTCGGCCTGATGGATACAAAGTAACTTCTTTTCAGACGGCCTCATCCCATACAAGTCCTTACGCTTGCCAAAGCCAACATTTCCATCTTGCATGCTAAATTACTTTTTTGAAATCCCCTTATAAGGAAACCAAAATGCTCCGTCCAGCCTTTACCGCCCTACTGCTAGCCGCCTCCCTGCCCGTAGCAGCAGAAAGCCTCAACTACAACATCGTTGAATTTTCCGAATCCGCCAACATGGAAGTACCACGGGACACCATGACCGCGTATTTCAGCGTCAATGCAGAAGGCAAAGACCGTCAAGCCGTCAACCAAGCCTTCATGAAGAAATTTAACCAATTCAACAAAATCTCCCAAAACAGCAAATTTAAAGCCGAACTGATGGAGCGCAACGCCTCCCCACGCTATCAATACACCAACGGCAAACGCACCCAAACCGGCTGGGAAGAACACGCCTACTTCAAAGTAGAAAGCAAAGACTTTGAAGCACTCAACCGCCTGATTGCCGACAGCATCAATATCGCCGTTTTGGAAAACTCCTCATTTTCCGTATCCAAAGAAAAACGCGAAGAAACCGTCGACCAATTGAGCAAAGCCGTCATCCTGCGCTTCAAAGACCGCGCCCAAAACCTCGCCCAAACGCTCGGTTTCTCCAGTTACAAAATCGTTAAACTCAACCTGGGCCACATCGGCAACCGCCAAATCGGCGGCGATTTTGCACGCGCCAAAATGCTGCGGGCAGCCCCCGTCGCAGAAATGGCGGCAGTAATAGAAGATGGCATACCGGCTTCTCCGGGTTCGGAAGAAATCAGCCTGACTGTTAACGGCTCGGTACAAATATAGAATTTTCTTTTAAATTATTTTAAAGGCCGTCTGAAAGTATATTTTTCAGACGGCCTTTTATTATTTAGTAATTAGAATGGTTGTTTCTATATAAGGAAAGAATGAAAAAATAAAACTCTAATTATTTCAACTTGTTGCAATCAAATATTGATGACTTTCTTAAAAATACGTAAAAATAACCCCGATGACAGAGTAATTATATCATTATATTTTACAATATTAACGTAAAATTTTTACACATTGCTTTCAAGAGCCAACCATTTATGTTCTCTGTTTTACTTTTTGAAAATAAAACAGAGGACTTCTATATTTTGGTGTAAATAATTCTCTTGAATAAATTTCTGTTCTATAGCTATGCTCTATTTTTGAGTTTCAAATGTAGTATGGAGCTATCAAAATTGACAACTCCATAAATAATATTCTTATTCTTTGTTTAATCTAACAAGAAAATGCTTAAATTGTTCTTCGTTGTTATCCAACTTTCCGAAAAATAACTCATCAATTTGCTCAATTAACGGAACAGCTGTTTGTAATATTTCTTCTCCTTTTGAGACGACATCAACACCTATTCAAACGCCAAATCCCCCACCAGTTCCGCCAGCGTGTTCAGCCGCTGTTCCGATTTTTCTACAAACGGGTTTGCCGTATCCCACGCATAGCCCGCGAGAATGGCGGAAATCATGCGGCTGATTTCGGGCGCGCGGTTGGGTGCGTACACCACGTTTTGGAAACGGTTGTCGTACCAGCCACATAGGTGCGAAAAGCGTTTACGCCCACCATCAGCGGCTCGGCGAACTCGCGCTGCCAGTCTGCCGCTTCGCCTTTGAGCTGGCGGGCAAGCAGGTCAGCGGCGAGTTTGGCGGAATGCAGCGCGATGGTTACGCCCGATGAGAAAACGGGGTCAATAAACTCGGCAGCGTTGCCTAACAGCGCGAAATGTTTGCCGTGCAGGGCTTTAACATTGGCGGAATAGCCTTGGATGCTGCGGTAGGGGAAGCCGTTTTCCCATTCGGAATGTTTAAAAAATTCAACCAGATTGGGGCATTCTGCCACTATTTGTTTCAACACGGCTTCGGAATCGCCCGCCAGTTTGTCGGGTGTGCCGACCACGCCGAGCGAGCAGGTGTTGTCGCCGAAAGGGATTGTCCAAAACCATACGTCGCGGTGCTGCGGGTGGGTGGTAATCAGGATTTTGTTGCGGTCAAAATCGGCTTCGGCGGCGATGTTGTCGGTGATGCGCGTGAAATGCGCCATGCGAACGCTGCGCCGTTTTTAAACTGAAAGCCTTTCTCGGCGCGCACGGCATCGGCAAAACCGGCTTCTTCCAGCATTTCCATGCAGTGCGGCGGCAGGCTCTCGCCAATCACAAAGCGCGGAAAATGCTGTTTTTCCAGCGCGCATACTTTGAAGCCCTGTTTGTTAAGCAGGGCGGAGGCAACCGAGCCTGACGGGCCTGCGCCGATGACGGCAACGTCAAATTGGGTGTGGGACTTTTGCAGATAAATGGTTTGGCATAAAGGCGTAATTATAGAATTTTACAAGGCAGCCTGAAAATGGGGGAATGGAGTTTGAGGCTGCTTTTTGTTGAGTGGGTTGGGCAATTGATGCACGGATAATGCCCGATTTGCTTTACTTCAATAAAAAAAGCAGTCTGAAAGGCCGTCTGAAAACTTTTCAGACGACCTTTTACCTTACTTCGTAGCAATGTTCACTTCCGCCGACATCCCCGGCGCGAGGCGTTCCAAATCCTGTTGCCCTGCGTCAAATACGATTTTTACGGCGATGCGTTGGGCGATTTTGACGAAGTTGCCCGTGCCGCTGTCGGCTTTAATCAGGCTGAATTCGGAAGCGGTGGCGGGCGAGATTTCGGCGACTTTGCCGCTGAACGCCTTGCCGCCGAATGCGTCGATACTCACGCTGGCACTCTGCCCGATTTTCACGTTGGCCATATCGGTTTCTTTGATGTTGGCGATGATCCAGCGTTCGGGCGGCACGACGAACATCAGCTGCGTGCCCGCGCTCACAAGCTGCCCTTGTTTTACGCTGACTTCGCCGAGTTTGCCGCTGGCGGGCGCGTAAATCACAGTATGCCCCAAATCCTGTTTTGCCAAGTCCAGCAGGGCTTGCGCGTTGGCGATGCCCGCCTGTGCACCCTCGCGCCCTACGCCCGTGTTGATGATGTTCTGCTGCGCTACGGCGTATTGCTCCTGCGCCTGTTTCAGGCCCGCTTCGGCTTGTTTAACGGCGGTTTGCGCGGCATCGCGGCTGCTTTGCGACACGGCATCAGCACTCACCGCCTGTATGCGCTGCCATTCGCGGCGGGCGCGGTCAAGCTGGGCGCGGGCGTTGTCAATCGCGGCTTGGTTGGCTTTGGAGACGGCGAGGGCGGAGGCTTTGTCCTGCGCGGTTTTGTTCAACGCCGCCTGCTGCCCCGCCAGCCCAGCTTCGGCTTGGGCGACTTTGGCGCGGTAGGGCGCGGGGTCGATTTCCACCAGCGGCTGCCCTGCTTTTACGTTGTCAAAATCGCGCACCAGCACTTTCTGCACATAGCCGCCCACGCGCGGGCTGACGGCGGTTACACTGCCGCGCACATAGGCGTTGTTGGTGTAAACCTCGCCCATGCCGAAGGGCGGCAGGTGGAAGGCATACAGGGCAAGCACCACGCCGATTGCGCTGGCGGCGAGTATGCCGATACTGCCGAAACGGTGTTTTTCAGGCTGCCATTGGGCGGGCTCTTGCGGCTCGGACGGGGTTTCAGACGACGTTTCAGGCTGCATCTCGGGCTGCGGCACGGCGGTTTTTTGGGATTCGGTGTCGGGTTGTTCGGGGGTGTCGGGTTGGGACATTTTTTGCTTTCCGTTGATTTGGGGGTTGATTCGGTTAATGGGTTGGTGCGGTGGTTTTCAGGCTGCCTTTAATGCCGTCTGAGACACTATTTCCCCAACGCCGCAAACACTTTCGCCTTCTCCGCTGCCAGAATATCAATCTTGTAATAACGGCGGTACAGCCACAGGGCGATGGCGACGAGGGTCGATACCGCCGCCATCGCCGCCAGCAGCGCGAACAGGTCGCTGTATGCCGCCACCGACGCTTCTTTGCCCGCCTGCGCGGTGATTTGCGAGACGGCGCGGCCTTGCAGCAGCACCGGGTCGGAGAGGGTGGCGGAGAGGGCGGCGGCGTTGCGCTGGATGTCGGCGGCGAGCGCGGGGTTGGAGAGGGTCAGGTTTTGCGCGATGGCGGCGAGGTGGTCGCGGGTGCGGTAAGTTAAAAACGCGCTGAATGCCGCCGCACCCGCCAGCCCGCCGAGGGTTTGCGACAGGCCGAACACGGCGGAGAAGCTCATCATGTGGTCGGGGCTTTTCGCCAGCGCGCGCAGTGCGCCTTCAAGCATCATCGGCCCCATAAACAGCAGCGAGGCAAAGGCAACGATAAACTGGCTGAAATAAAGTTGCGCGGGGCGGGTCTGCATGCCCACGCCGATTTCCAGCCACGCACCGAGGGCGAAACAGGCGAGCGCAACCATCACGGGGCGGCGGATGTCGTTGATATCCAGCAAAATCAGGCTGCCGACCACACCCGCCAGCATTCCGCCCGCAACAATCAGGTAAAACGTGCTCATCTGCGCGCTGCCCACGCCCACCGCGCCCATCAGCCCCGCCGCGCCGACGGTCTGCTGCGAGGTCAAGAGCCGCGCCATCGCGCCCATCACGGCGAAGATGAGGATTTGCGGCACGGTCATCCAGTGCCAGTCCAGCATCGGCTTGTGCCGCGTCGATTCGATGTACAACGCCAGCCCCGTCAGCCCCACTCCGCCCGCGAGCAGCCAGCCGAGCCACTGCGTCGTCCACCACACCGTGCGCCCCTGCACGAGAAAGGCGCACAACAGCGCGATGCCGGAGGCGAACAGGGTAAAGCTGAGCGCGTCGGTCAGCGTGAACGATTTGCGCACGGTGATGCCGGGCGGTAGCGGCAGGGCGAACAGGCAGGCGGTGCAGGCGAGCGCGAGGGTAGCCTGAAAGGCGAACACGCCGTTGAGGTTGCCGTCGCCATACAGCAGCGGCACGAGGCTCTGCGCCAGCGGCGTGCCGACCTGCATCAGACCCAGCCCGAACACCAGCCCGACCAGCTTTTTCGTGCCGGTAAAGCCCTGCATCATGTAGTAAATCGACAGCACCAGCAGGCCGCTGGCGGCGATGGCGGCGGCAACACACGCGATGAGTTCCACTTCGTAATGGTGATAAACCAGTTGCAGTAGGCTGGCGGCAAGCTGGGCGAACAGGGTGATGCGGACGAAGCGTTGCAGGCCATACGCCTTGCGGACTTTGAAAAAGAGGACGCTCATGCAGGCGTAAGCCATGAAATACGCCGCCTGAATCCAGCCGCCCTGCTGCAAATCGAGCGACAAATCGCCGCGCAGCTGCGGCAGCGAGGCGGTGAGCAGCCCGTTTTGGAAGCCCGACGACAGCGCGAGTAATAAACCGATGGCAAGATACGCGAGCCGCCGCTTTTTCGGATGCTCGGGCGAGGCGGGCGAACCCGGCATAAAGGGCATTTCATGCGGCTTGAAGGTGTAGCCGCCGGATTGCAGGGGCATGGGGTTTCCTTTGGTGGGGTGGACGGGACAAAGTTTTAGATTTTTAGGCTACCTCAGCTGTAGAAAATAACCGCATTGTTTACACCACAGGTTGAGAAAAGTAAGCCTGCAAAACCTCAAACGGCGTATCGCCGCCCAGACCCGTGCGGCTTCACAGTGTTATAAAAGTTCACAAATCGGCACAGCTCCTTTTGCCGGTGTTCCGGACTGTCAAAACTATGCTTTTCGTGCCACATTTCCATAATCGTCCGAATAACCCTCTCGGCTTTGCCGTTGGTCTGCGGACGGGCAGGACGGGTAAACTTTTGATTGATGCCGTTTTCATAACAGGCAGTGCCGAAAGCATGACTTGCCCCGCCTTTATATTCGCTGCCATTGTCCGAATACACGCACTCGATCAAATAGGGGCAGGGTTCGATGACTTGTTCCGTTAGAAACTTGGCCGCACTGTCTGCGGTTTTGTCCGGCAGGATGGCGGCGTACAGTTCTCTTGAGAAATCATCAATGGCAACAAACAGGTAATCTCGTTTGTCGGTGGCTTTCTGCCCTTTGAGCAGCGGCAGTCGTTTGGTATCGACGTGCACCATTTCGCCGGGATAGGACTTGTTGTAGCGTTTGGCCTGCTTTTTGAGTTTTTCCTGAATACTGCGTTCTACCTTGGCCAGACGTTTCATTCCGTACTTTGTCTGTTTGAAACGGTTGTTGGTGCTGGTTTGGGGTTTGAGCAGCCTACCCCTTGCGGCTTTAAGTGCGCGGTAGATGGTGACGCGGCTGACTTGGTAACGACGGGCCAGGGAGGTGACGCTCTCCTTCTCCTGTGTGTATGCTGTCCAAATGGCTTGGCGGTGGTGCGGGGTGAGTCGGGTGTTTTTGTGCATGTTCATGTCAGTATTCTCCTGAAATACTGTAAACAACGCTAGGGATTTCTACACCTTATTTGTCCGCCGCAAAACCTCCGCCAAAGGCGGTATTTAACGCCAGCCACGCGGTAAACAGCTTCGCCTGTGCCTGCGCCAGTTGCGCTTCGTTTTGCAGGGTTTCGTCTTGCGCCGCCAGAAAATCCAGTTTGTTGTCCAGCCCCGCGTGGAAGCGGCTTTGCGCGGCGGCGGCGTTTTTGCGGGCGAGCGCGGTCATCTCGGTCTGGTCGCGCACCGCCGCCAGGGAGGTTTCGTACTGCGTCAGCGCATCTGCCGCCTCGCGCAGGGCGGTGTAAACGTTTTTGTTGTAACGCGCCGCCTGCTCGTCAAACTCGGCTTCCTTGCGCGACAGGTTCGCCCGCAATGCGCCAGAGGTGAAAATCGGCAGGCTCACGCTGGGCAGCAGCCCCGCCATCCATGACGAGGAATGCGGCAGGTTGCCGATTTCCACGTTAGACAAGCCTGCCAACGCTTTAATCGTAATGTTCGGATAAAACTCGGTTTTCGCGCTAGCAACTAAATGGCGGCGGGCGGTCAGTGCCTCGCGCTGCGCCGCCAAATCGGAGCGTTTGCCGAGCAAGTCGGCGGTGAGCTGCGACACGGGCGGTGCAGGGGTGGTGGTGGCGGGATTGGGCGTGAAAGTGTCCAACGCCTGCGCCGGTTGTCCTGTCAGCGCGGCAAGCGCATGGCGCACTTGGGCAATATTGCCGTCCAAATCTGACAAGGCAGCCTGAAAACGGCTGTTGCCCTGTTGCACGGCATAGAGTTTGCTCGGTGCAAGTTGTCCTGCGCGAATCAGCTCGCGCACCACCTGCTCGCGTTCGCGATTCAACTGCGCCCGCTGCGCCACGCGCTGCCGCGTTTCCAGCAGCAACTGCCATTGGCGGTAATACGTCGCCACGCCCTGCGCCAGCAGTAGCCGCGTCTGCACGATTTCGTATTCCACGGCGCGTTGCTGCCCCAGCGCAGCTTCCAGCTGGTGCTTGTATTTGCCGAACACATCGGGCGACCATTGCCCTTGCAGTTGCAGCGATTCATAAGTGATATTGGTGCCGTGGTCGCCCAGCAGCCGCTTTTCCAAATCGCTGATGAGTTCGGGCTTCTCGCGCTCGTTTACGCCGTCGCGGTGCAGCAGTGCGCCGCTCAGCCCCAATCCAATCTTCACGCCGCGCTGCGAATCCGCCAAATCCGCCCCCGCCTGCGCCTGCCGCAAGCGCGCCTGTGCCGCCTCCAAATCGGGCGAACGCGCGAGGGCGGTGTCAATCAGGCCGTCGAGCTTGGCATCGTTGAGCGCACGCCACCATTGCGGCGCAATCGGCGGCTGCGAGCTGGCGGGCAGACCGAGCGTTTCGGCGGTTTCCACGGCGGCGGGGGTGTGCTTGGGATGAGTGGCGCAGCCCGAAAACAGTGCGGCACAGAGGAAAAATAAAGGGAAGCGTTTGAACATTTTGAAATATATATAAACAGGAATCGGGATGATTATAACGAAAAACGTATCGGACGGGGGTTGGAAAACTTCAACGCAAAAGGCAGAGACCTTTGCAAAATTCCTTTTTCCCCAACAGCCGAAACCAAAACAAAGATTTTCGGCTGTTTTTGTTTCAAATATCCACTGATTCTACCCAAATCCCCCCTTAATCCCCCTTGGATACCTGATTAATCAGGCATCCGGCCGCCTTTTAGGCAGCAACAGGCGCACTTAGCCTGTTGGCAGCTTTCAAAAGGTTTAAACACATCGCCTTCAGATGGCTTTGCGCACTCACTTTGAGCAGCCCGAAATAGGCTGCCCGCGCATAGCGGAATTTACGGTGCAGCGTACCGAAGCTTTGTTCGACCACATAACGGGTCTTCGACAAATATCGGTTACGTTTGGTTTGCGCTTCCGTCAGCGGACGGTTGCGGTAGGCTTTGCGCATAATGCCGTCCTGTAACCGATGCTCTTCCAGATGTTGCCGGTTTTCCTCACTGTCATAGCCTTTATCGGCATAGACGGTCGTACCTTTGGGCAGACCTTCCAACAAAGGCGACAGGTGTTTGCACTCATGGGCATTGGCGGGGGTAATGTGCAGTTTCTCGATATAGCCTTCCGCATCGGTACGGGTATGTTGTTTGTAACCGAGTTTGTAGAGGCCGTTTTTCTTTATCCAACGGGCATCGCTGTCTTTACTCGGTGTGGTTTGGCCGCTGACTTGTCCTTCTTCATCGACTTCTATGGCCTGGCGCTGTTTGCTGCCGGCGGTCTGAATAATGGTGGCGTCAATGACGGCGGCGGATGCTTTCTCTATTTTTAGGCCTTTTTCGGTCAGTTGGCGGTTAATCAGTTCCAGCAATTCGGACAGGGTGTCGTCTTGCGCCAGCCAGTTGCGGTAGCGGCATAAGGTGCTGTAATCGGGGATGCTCAGTTCGTCAAAACGGCAAAACAGGTTGAAATCGATGCGGGTGATGAGGCTGTGTTCGAGTTCGGGATCGGAGAGGCTGTGCCATTGTCCGAGCAGGACGGCTTTGAACATGGACAACAGGGGATAGGCGGGACGACCGCGGTGGTCTCGGAGGTAACGGGTTCTTTGACGATTCAGGTATTGTTCGATCGGTTGCCAATCAATCACCTAATCCAACTTCAATAGTGGGAAACGGTCGATGTGTTTGGCAATCATGGCGTGGGCGGTTTGCTGGAAGAAGGTGGTCATGGAAAATCCCCTAAATGTCTTGATGGGAATTTAGGGGATTTTGGGAAATTTTGCAAAGGTCTCAGGCCGTCTGAAGTCTATTTTTCAGACGGCCTTTTATTATTTAGTCATTAGAACGGAATATCGTCGTCGATATCCTCAACCGGAGCGGTCGGTTGTGCCGGAGCAGGACGACGGGCCGGGGCGGCCGGGGGTTCTTGCGTCGGGGCAGATTGGTATTGCTGTTGAGGCGCTTGTTGGTAACTGCTTTGGCTTGAATGACCGCCTTGGTTGTAGCCGTCATCGTATGGTGCGCCGCCGCTGTTGTCGTTGCGGCTGCCGAGCATTTTCATCTCATTGGCGATGATGTCGTAAGCGGTGCGTTCGATACCGTCTTTGCCTTGGTATTTACGGCTTTGGATACGGCCTTCCAGGTACACTTGGCTGCCTTTACGAAGGTATTGGCCGGCGATTTCGGCGAGTTTGCGGTACATGGTGATGTTGTGCCATTCGGTACGTT
>ERZ772978.262-NODE-262-length-21252-cov-27.0777_pt1 | contig 21252 bp, 17 predicted proteins | sample MGYA00511675_ERZ772978 | MGnify/ENA primary metagenome ERZ772978 (study PRJEB29015, sample SAMEA2738092) | human oral metagenome | biome: human oral; feature: human-associated habitat; material: saliva | place: China | collected 2156 ... | reverse complement strand
AAGGCAGCAGGTTTTTGCCGGAAAGGCGGATAACGCCGACGCCGCCGCGTCCGGGGGCGGTGGCGATAGCGGCGATGGTGGGTTGGGATGCGGACATGGCTGGCTCGTATCGGGAACTTAATGGACGGTATTATATAGTGATTTCACAATGATAAAGGTCGTCTGAAAACGGGAGACAGGCGAGATTTATTTGCTACCGTACCGAATCGGTAACAAGAAAGAAATTGCCGAATTTCTGAAAAGAAGTATGGAACAGACGCCGGGCAAGGCTCGAAATCACTTGCACACGCTCTCGGACACCCTGTCGAGTAGGCTGCGGTATCGAGGTTTTCACCGCTTTTCCGACGTCTGCACGGGATAATATCATGATGACATTCAGAATAAACAATATTTCGAAAAGACAAAACCCGCTTCTTAAATTTCAAAGCAGGCAACCTTCTGTCAGTTTCACGACAAAGCTAAAGTCATAGGATTTTATGATCTCCAATCTCAGCAATCATCATAAGCTATTTCATTTCCATCAATCCGAATCACAAAAGGTCGTCTGAAAACAGGAGATTTAAAGTTTCAGACGACTTTTTATATCGACGCTGCCGCTGACGCAAATCAAGCGCAGGCAAATCCCGCCTTTACCGATGCGCCCCGTTCGCGGATAATTGAGAACATTCCCATTTCCGTTTCTAACCTTCACAAAGGATACATCATGGCATTTCTGAAACTGACCGAACAAAACGTGCAGGGCAAAACCGTCCTCATCCGCGCCGATATGAACGTGCCGTTCAAAGACGGCAAAATCAGCGACGACACCCGTATCCGCGCCTCGCTCGCGTCCATCAAATACTGCTTGGACAACGGCGCGTCCGTTATCGTGATGACCCACTTGGGCCGTCCGACCGAAGGCGAGTTCCACCCCGAAGACGACGTTGCGCCCGTTGCCGCACACTTGGGCAGCCTGTTGGGCAAAGACGTGAAAGTATTGAACGACTGGCGTGAAAACAAACCCGCCCTGAATGCGGGCGATGTCGTCATGCTGCAAAACGTGCGCATCAACAAAGGCGAGAAGAAAAACGATTTGGAACTGGGCAAAGCCTATGCCGCCTTGTGCGACGTGTTCGTCAACGACGCGTTCGGCACCGCCCACCGCGCCCAAGCCTCGACCGAAGCCGTCGCCCAAGCCGCGCCCGTTGCCTGCGCCGGCGTATTGATGGCGGGCGAACTCGACGCTTTGGGCAAAGCCTTGAAACAGCCCGCGCGCCCGATGGTGGCGATTGTCGCCGGCAGCAAAGTGTCCACCAAGCTGACCATCCTCGAATCGCTGGCGGACAAAGTCGACCAACTCATCGTCGGCGGCGGTATCGCCAACACCTTCCTGTTGGCGGAAGGCAAAGCCATCGGCAAATCGCTGGCGGAACATGATTTGGTGGAAGAATCCAAAAAAATCATGGCGAAAATGGCGGCCAAAGGCGGCTCCGTACCGCTGCCGACCGATGTCGTCGTTGCCAAAGCCTTTGCCGCCGATGCCGAAGCGGTCGTGAAAGACATTGCCGACGTTGCCGAAGACGATATGATTTTGGACATCGGTCCGAAATCTGCCGCTGCGCTTGCCGAGTTGCTCAAAGCCGCAGGCACGGTGGTGTGGAACGGCCCGGTCGGCGTGTTCGAGTTTGACCAGTTCGCAGGCGGCACGAAAGCCCTTGCCGAAGCCATTGCCCAAAGCAAAGCCTTCTCGATTGCGGGCGGCGGCGACACGCTGGCGGCGATTGCCAAATTCGGCGTTACCGACCAAATCGGCTACATATCCACCGGCGGCGGCGCGTTCCTCGAATTCTTGGAAGGCAAAGAGTTGCCCGCCGTAGCCGCTTTGGAAAAACGCGGCGCGTAAGCGGTTTGATGTAAAACAGAGGTCGTCTGAAAACCTGAATCGGGTTTCAGACGACCTCTTCTTCTTTTCGCGGATTATTCCGCCGCACGGTTCAGTGCCGAACGAATTAGCATCTGCGTGCCGAACCAGCCCCAGTAAATGCGGTGATGAACGATTTTTCCACCGGCAATCTGCATGAGTTCCAAAATATCTACTTGATCGCCGTCGGGCGTTTCGCGCGGGTATTCCCAAACCAGCGTGTCCCCCGTCGTGAAATGCGTGCCGTTGCGATACCAGCGTACCAGTTCATTCGGTCGGCGGCGCGTTCCTTCTTCTAAAAAAGCAAGGATGTCGGCTTTACCGCGCAAAATGCCGCTTTGCTGCTGCATGATAAGGGGAACGAGCGGGCTTTCGAAAACGGCGTTGTCGTCATACAGGCCGATCAGTCGGGCGGTGTCGCGGTTTTTGGCAAACTCGTGCCAGTCGTTGTAAATGCGTTCGAAATCGTTCATAGAGGCCGTTTGTCAGTCAGGTTATTTGCCGGAGCCCTAATTTTTCCGCGCGGTAACAAATTCCGCCAAGAGCCGTAAGTGCAGGGCTTTTGCGCCGAAGGGTTCGAGCAGGGCGGCGGCTTCGGCGGTCAGGGTTTCGGCATAGGCGCGGGCGGCTTGCAGGCCCATCAGTTTGACGTAGGTCGGTTTGTCGTTGTCGCTGTCTTTGCCGGCAGTTTTGCCCAAGGTGGCGGTGTCGGCTTCGCAGTCCAACACGTCGTCGATAACTTGGAACGCCAAGCCGAGTTTGGCGGCGTACTTGTCTAAGGTGCGGACGTCGTCTGAATCCAAATCGGGGCAGGCAAGTGCGCCCAATACGACGGCGACGCGGATGAGGGCGCCGGTTTTGAGGCTGTGCATCTGCTCCAACTGCGCCTGATTCATGGCTTTGCCGACGTTGGCAAGGTCGATGGCTTGTCCGCCCGCCATGCCGAGGCTGCCGGATGCTTTGGCGAGCGTGGACAACATGACGATTTGGCGTTCGGCGGGCAGTCCGGTCGGACGGCTTAATACGTCGAAGGCTTGGGTTTGCAGCGCGTCGCCGACCAAAAGGGCGGTAGCTTCGTCGTATTTCACATGGCAGGTCGGTTTGCCGCGCCGCAGGCTGTCGTTGTCCATGGCGGGCATATCGTCGTGTACCAAGGAATAGACGTGCACCATTTCAATCGCCGCCATGGCTTGTTCGACGGCGTTTTGGTCGGCATCGCCCAATTCGGACGCGGCGAGCACCAAGAGCGGGCGCAGCCGTTTGCCGCCGCCGAGGGTAACGTAACGCATGGCTTCGTGCAGCGTGTGCGGCACTTGGCTTTCAGACGGCAAGAAATGTGCCAGCAGCAATTCGGTTTGCGCTTGGGCTTTTTGCTGCCATGTTTTGAGTTCATTCGCCGGGTTCAAGGTTCAACTCCTTCAGTTCGCCGGCATCCAAGACTTGCAGTTTCTGCTCGACTTCCGCCAATTTGGTTTGGCAGTATCTGACCAATTCGTTGCCTTCCTGATAGGCGGCCAAAGCGTCTTCCAGCGGCATTTCGCTGCTTTGCATGGACTGGGTCAGGGTTTCGAGGCGGGCGAGGGCTTCTTCAAAGGATTTGGGGGCTTTTTTCATGATGATGCGGGCAAAAAATCAAAGCGGTATTGTAGCATTTTATGGGCTGCTTCTTGGACGGGAACGGAAAAAGGTCGTCTGAAAACTTGGAAATCAGGTTTTCAGACGACCTTTTGAGCTGATGATGCGGTAAAAATCAGTCTTTCAGCATGGAGGCGCCGAACGTACCGCTCTTGCCTTCGCTCGGATGGTCGAAGCGGCCGGCCATTTCTTCCGCCTGCGGACCCAGGAAAATGCCCGACATACTGTTTTTAGTTGTCCCGTCCACATAAACAAAACGGTTACCGGCGATATTGGCCTGAAGCATTACGGGGTTAAAACGTCCTTCTGCCGAATAAACGCCGCCGGTCAGCGATTTTTCACCAAAATCAACATTGAACAGGGATGAGCCGACAGTGTTGATGTTGGATACGTCATTGTAGAACGCATTGCCTTGGTAGATAGCCGAACCGGTTTGCGGCATGGCTTCGACAGGCGTCATCAGACCTTGGTAGAACACCAGGGATGAATTGAGCTCGCCGTTGTCCTTTTTGCTTCCGTAAAAACCGTAATGGCCGTATTGCAGATGCGTACCGATGGCGCGGATAATTTTGTTATCCGATAAGGACAGCATACCGTTTGCCGCGTCAAATGTTTGTGGCAGCAGGTTGATTTTTTGTCCGTTGACTTCGAGGATATCAGGATTACCCATTCTGTTAATCACTTTGTTATCGGCACCGTCAACCGACAACATGGTGTAAAAACCGCCGATTGATTGCATAGCCGGAGCAACCTCCGCTTTTGGGGTAACTTCTTCAGCGGCTTTATGCTCTGCTTCAGCTTTGGCGGCTTCTTCCGCAGCTTTACGTTCGGCTTCAGCTTTAGCTTTTGCAGCTTCTTCAGCGGCTTTACGTTCAGCTTCAGCTTTGGCTTTTGCAGCTTCTTCAGCGGCTTTACGTTCAGCTTCGGCTTTAGCTTTGACTGCTTCTTCAGCAGCTTTACGTTCAGCTTCGGCTTTAGCTTTTGCAGCCTCTTCAGCGGCCTTGCGTTCTTCTTCAGCTTTAACTTTTGCAGCTTCCTCAGCAGCTTTACGTTCGGCTTCTGCTTTAGCTTTAGCGGCTTCTTCAGCGGCCTTGCGTTCTTCTTCAGCTTTAACTTTTGCAGCTTCCTCAGCAGCTTTACGTTCAGCTTCGGCTTTAGCTTTGGCAGCTTCTTCGGCAGCTTTGCGCTCGGCTTCTGCTTTAGCTTTAGCTTTAGCGGCTTCTTCCGCAGCTTTACGTTCGGCTTCAGCTTTGGCTTTGGCAGCTTCCTCAGCCGCTTTGCGTTCAGCTTCAGCTTTGGCTTTGGCAGCTTCTTCGGCAGCTTTGCGCTCGGCTTCAGCTTTGGCTTTTGCAGCTTTTTCAGCCTCTTCTGCCGCTTTACGTTCCGCTTCGGCTTTGGCTTTTGCAGCTTCCTCAGCCGCTTTACGTTCGGCTTCTGCCTTGGCTTTAGCTTTAGCAGCCTCTTCGGCAGCTTTACGTTCTTCTTCAGCTTTGGCTTTTGCAGCTTTTTCAGCGACTTTTCGTTCAGCTTCGGCTTTGTCGTTGCTATCCGCTTTTACGTCTTGATTCTGGTTTTCAGACGACGTTTGTGTTGAATTTACGGAATTTTCTACTTCTTTATGAATATTTTCTTCAGATGCTTCTAAAGCATTATTTGCATCGGCTTGATTACCGGCAGGAGAGGTTGCCGTTCTTTCCGTTTGTCCGGATGGATTCGGAATATTGCCCGGTTGGACAATCGGGTAAGTCGGGGTTGGCGCGACAGACGGTGTACCGCCTCCGCCACCTCCTCCACAGGCTGTTAATATCGAAACGGCAATACAGGATAAGATATGGGGGTAAGGTGTTTTCATCGCAATGTTCTCAATTTAAAGTAGTTATGTGAAAAGCATTCTATGCGTCTTTCATTTTTATGTCATCTAATTTTTGCGACGAACGGTATCATTTTTAGTTAAACGGTTTATTTTATTTGCATTTTTTTAGTGTGAAATATGCAAAAAGCGTGATAAATGGTCGTTTTTTATACTCAAACGGTATGTTTTTATTGTGTTATAATCCGCGTTTCATACAGGTCGGACAGACAGTCGCCGCGTATCGCGTAAGGCATACGGGGAGGAAAGTCCGGGCTCCACAGAGCAGAATGCCGGCTAACGGCCGGGCGCGGCAACGCGACGGAAAGTGGAACAGAAAGCAATACCGCCGATGATTGCCTTCGGGCAAAACAGGTAAGGGTGAAAAGGTGCGGTAAGAGCGCACCGTGCACTTGGTAACAAGGCGCAGCAGGCTAAACCCCATCCGGAGCAAGACCAAACAGAACGCTTTGACGCTGCTCGCCGAGCGTTCGGGTAGGTTGCTGGAGTGCATCAGTAATGGTGTGCCTAGAGGAATGACTGTCCGAGACAGAACCCGGCTTACCGTCCGGCCTGTATGTCCCGATTATTGAAAAAGGTCGTCTGAAAACAGAATTCTGTTTTTCAGACGACCTTTTGCTTTTTTAGGTCAATCAGTTTGACAGTTTTTTGATATTACGTTAAAAAAGGTTATGCCATATACGGCTGAAAAATGGGCGGTGCGCAATGTGCCGCAACTGAAAATAAAAGGCGGTTTCAACGCCTTTGGAGAACTTTTATGTCTGACAACTACTCCGCCCGCAAGGGAAAAACCTTCTTCGGGCATCCCATCCAGCTTTCCACCCTGTTCCACATCGAATTGTGGGAACGTTTCTCGTTTTACGGTATGCAGGGTATCTTATTGATTTATCTGTATTACACTGCCGACAAAGGCGGTTTGGGCATGGATAAGTCGCTCGCCGGCGGCATCGTCGGCGCGTACGGCGGCAGCGTTTATTTGTCCACCATACTCGGCGCATGGCTTGCCGACCGGATTTGGGGCGCGGAAAAAACGCTGTTTATTTCCGGCATCGTGGTCATGCTCGGACACATCGTTTTGGCAATCGCACCGAGTCTCTACGGGCTGCTGTGCGGCTTGGTGCTCATCGCGTTGGGCAGCGGCGGCGTGAAATCGTCGGCAAGCTCGATGGTCGGCTCGCTTTATGAAGCGGACGATATGAAGCCCCTGCGCGATGCCGGATTTTCGATTTTCTATATCTCCATCAACATCGGCGGCTTTTTAGGCCCGCTCCTGACCGGCTTGCTGCAAACCGAGATGGGTTTCCACTACGGCTTCGGCGCGGCGGCAGTCGGTATGGCTTTTGGATTGTGGCGTTACTCCGTTGGGCGCAAACTGCTGCCGCACACGCCCGCGCCCAATCCTTTGCGTCCTGAAAAAGTGAAAACCGCGGTTGCAGTCGGCGTGCTGATTGTCTTGGTTGTCGGCAGCCTGATTGCGTCAGATACGCTCAATTTGGACAACTTTTCCAAATTCCTGCTCGGTACGGTCATCCTCACCGTCATCGCCTATTTCGCGCGACTGCTCGGCAGCAGCCATGTGTCGTCTGAAAACAAACGCTACATCACCGCCTATATTCCGCTGTTTCTGACTATCTGCCTGTTTTGGGCGGTCTGGTTCCAAGTTTATACCGTGGCAACGGTGTACTTTGACGAAACGGTTGACCGCACATTAGGCAACTGGACTGTACCCGTCGCATGGAAAGATTCCATCCAAAGTATGTGGGTCGTCCTCTTCTCCGGCGTGATGGCGGCGATTTGGACGAAAATGGGCAGACACCAGCCGAAAACCCCGTTGAAATTCGCGTTGGCGATGCTGGTTGTCGGCATATCCTATCTTGGATTCGTACCGTATATCTCGTCCGGCACGCCCATGCCGATCATTGTTTTCGCGCTGATCCTGCTTGCCATCACCATAGGCGAACTCATGATTTCTCCGATTTCGCTTTCCATTTCCACCAAAATCGCCCCGCCTATGTTCAAAACCCAAATGGTCGCACTCAATTTCTTAGGGTTATCATTGGGCTTCACTTTGGGCGGCGTGCTGTTTAAAGAAGGATTCAACGATAAAGCACCGCTGGATTTCTACTGGATGCTTTGCGGCATAGGCGTGATAACCGGTGCGGTATTGTTATTGCTTGTTCCCGTTTTGAATAGAATGCTCAAAGGCGCGGATTAAAAACCGCTCTGAGCAAGACATGCAAAAGGTCGTCTGAAAAATTTCTCAGACGACCTTTTTCATGAACGCGGTTTGCCATTCTTGCGTTGGGAACCGTCAAACCAAATGTTCCGCCAAAAATTCAAGGGCGAAGGCGACTGCCTGATTTCTAACGGCCTCTCGGTCGCCGCTGAAGATTTTCATTTGCTCCAACGATTCGGTCGGCGTGGACAACCCGAACCACACCGTCCCGACGGGTTTTGCCGCGCTGCCGCCACCGGGGCCTGCGATGCCGGAAATACTCAGGGCGTAGTCGGCTTGAGCGACGGCTTTGGCACCGCGTGCCATTTCGTACACAGTTTCGCGGCTGACCGCGCCGTGTTGCAGCAAGGTGTCGGGCATGACGCCGAGGCGTTCTTCTTTGGCTTGGTTGCTGTAAGTAACGAAACTTTGATGAAACCATTGCGAGCTGCCCGCGATGCTGGTGAATGCGCCCGCAAGCAGGCCGCCCGTGCAAGATTCGGCGCAGGTAACGGTTTGTCGGCGTCGGGTGAGGTGTTCGGCGATGGTTTGCAGCGCGGTCATGGGACGTCCTTTCTTTCTTCAATGGCGGCAGATTCGTCGGGGGCGGACGGGAAATAGATTATAGGTCGATTGCCAATGGTGGCGGAAGGTCGTCTCCAACCGCATTTTCAGACGATCTGAAGGACATTCTATTCCGCACCCGCCTTCTTCCCGTCTTTCACCAGCACAATCACCAATTCGCTGTCGTCGGTTATTTTAATGGCGACATATTCGCTGCCGTCCGCCTTCAGGACGCTGCCCGGCCGCAATTCCTGCCTTTTTCCGCCGTCAAACAAAAATACCGAGCTGCCTTTGGTTTGGGTAACCAGCAGGGTGTGGCCAGGGTGGTTGTGGCGGGGGATTTCCTTGCCTTTGGGCAGGGTTTCGCGGATGACGGTGTAGTTTTCACCTTCAAAGACTTTGCCCGTGCCTTGGGCGGTTTCAGCGGCAGGCACGGCTGTGGCGAAGAGGCCGATGAGAGCGGTGAAAAGTTGGGTTTTGATGTTTTTCATGATGGTTTTCCTTTGGTTGCAGACAAAATTTATCGCGGACTAAAATCGCAATGATACGGCGTTGCCAACACCCTTATGTATTCTAGCGGTACACAGCGGGCGTTGCTGTCTTGTCTCATTTTTATTTTAATCCACTATATGTTTCGGTCGGTTTGGGTCGTCTGAAAGCGGAATATGGCCGCGTTATTTGTTTTCGTAACCGGTTTGATTAGACTCCGTATGGCGGTTTTCGTTTCGTTCTGAATGTAAGCCTGCGGCTTACTGTCCTCTCCCTAACCCTCTCCCCGTGGGAGAGGGTTAGGGAGAGGGCGGCAAACCGTAGGTTTGCTTGAGCGGTATTTTCAACGTGCAGGCTGCTTTTCACTTCGTCAAACCCGCGTTTTAGCTTCGCAGAAACTCCGCTTCCTTCGGAAGCTCCGTTTTCAGACGACCCCTACTCTTTCCCCGCCGCAACGGGTTCGGCCTTTTCAAACGCCGCCTTCAACTGTTCCGCCGCCTGTATCAACTGCCGCGCGCCGCCCGCGACAATGTAGTTCGCAGCAGGCATGACGATGATTTGCTTGCGCTTCCAAGCATTCGTGCCGCGTACCAGCGCGTTATCCAACACTTCCACAGCCGCCGGCCCTTCCTGCCCGATGGCGGCGGTACGGTCGATGATGAAAATCCAGTCGGGGTTTTTCTCTTTGATGTATTCGAAGGAAACGGGCTGCCCGTGCCCCTCGTTGCGTAAAGATTCGTCCACGGGCGGCAGGCCGATGTCGCCGTGTATCCAGCTTGCCAACCGCGACTGCGTGCCGAAGGCGGACACCTTGTTGCCCGTAACCGACAGCACCAGCCCGCGCCCTTTGCCTTTGGCGGCTTCGCGCGTTTGGGCGAACAGCGCGTCAATTTGCGCCTTCAATTCCGCCGCGCGCGCTTCCTTGCCGAAAATCCGCGCCAGGGTTTCCATCTGCTTTTCGCCGCTGGTGCGGATATTGCCGTTGTCCACCGTCAGATCTATGGTGGTCGCGTTTTTCGCCAACTGTTCATACGCCTCCGCGCCCGGCCCGCCGGTAATGACAAGCTGCGGATTGTAGCGGTGCAGGGCTTCGTAATCGGGCTCGAACAGCGTCCCCACCGTTGCCGCCTTGTCAAATGCAGGCTGCAAATAATCCACGCGCACCGGCGCGGTGGTTGCGCCCACGTTCACGCCCAATTCGGTCAGCGTATCCAATGCCGCCCAGTCGTACACGGCGATGCGTTCAGGATTTTTCGGCACAACGGCATCACCCCGCGCGGTCGGCACGGTCAGCGTGGCGATAGATGCGGCTTGAGATGCGGCGGATACAGTTTTTTCGGCGGCAGGTTCGGGCGAACAGGCGGCCAGCAGGACGGCGCAGGCTGCCCAATAAAAACGTGGCTTCACGGTGTGCGGTTCCTTTGCATACGAATAAGAATATTTATTATTAAACAAATAACCTGCAGAAACCACGCCGCAAAACGCAAAATTCCCGTTTCGACCAATCCCTACGCTTGATTATTGGCAATAATTCCTATTTAATCCACTTATCAGACAACCCGTTCCTATCCAAGCATGAACACCGCCGCCATCTACCGCCAGTACCAATCCTATGTCTGCTCCGATAAATCCGGCTGGGCGTTGGACGGCTGTTCCGACAGCGCGCTCATGGCACAAGCAAAACAGCCCGGTTTGCATCTGGAAATGTGCATCAACCGCTTCGACTCGGGCATCACCCTGTCGCGGATGCGCGGCGGTGGAACGGGTGTGTTTCCCACCGAAATCCACAATTTCAGCCACAACTGCGCCTTGTTCGTCATGGTGTCGGGGCAGAACCGGTTACAAATGGGCGGCAGGGAATACCGCCCGTCTGCCGGCGAAATCTGGCTGGTGCGCGGCGAACTGGCGGACGTATCCGAAACCCTGCTGCCCGACAACAGCGGCATGTGCGCGCTGCATTTGGATTTTTCGCTGGAAAAACTGCGCCGCTGGCACGATGAAGGCTTGCTGGACGAACGCCTGTTTTCGCCGCAAACGATAGGCCGATTCGCCCTGCAACGGCTGGCGCAAAACGCGGCGGCACTGACGGCGGCGGTGCGCCCCCTGCTGCAACGCCCGTTCGAATCGGACGGCTTCGGCCTGCTTGCCGACGAAGCCGCCGCGCTGGAACTCTCCGCCCGATTATTGCGCTTCACCTTCCGCCGCCACGACAACGGCTACCGCCGCCGGCGCATAGACGAAGCCGCCGACATCCTGCAAAACGAATTCGCCCGCCCGCTGACCATCGCCGAAATCGCCCGCCGCGTCGGACTGAACGAATGCTACCTGAAACGCTATTTCAAAGCGCAAACCGGCGAAACCGTCGCCGGACGCCTGCGCCGCCTGCGGCTGGAACACGCGCTCGCCCTCATCGAATCCGGCAGCACCGTCCAAGCCGCCATGCACTTTTGCGGCTACCGCCACGCGGGACGGTTCAACGAAGCGTTCAGACGGCATTACGGATTTTTGCCTTCGGATGTGAAGAAGTGCTGATGGGGCCGGCGGCATAGATATTTTGATTTGAAACAACCATTAAAAAAGGTCGTCTGAAAAAGCAATTTCAGACGACCTTTTTTCATTCGCGGCAGCAGTGTCGCCACCCGCCCTTACCCCAAAAACTCTTTCAAAAACAGCAACACGCAGGCGAGTTCGTCGGCGGATTCGCGTTGCGTACCGTTGCCGGTATGTCCGCCGCCGTCCGGAGCGTAGAGCCACGATTGCGCGGAGGTTTCGCGCAGTTTGGCGTAGAATTTGAGCGCGTGGGCGGGATGGACGCGGTCGTCGCTGAGGCTGGTAGTGATGAGTGCGGGCGGGTATGGCACGTCGTCTGAAAGATTGTGATACGGCGACAATTCGCCCAACCAGCGTTTGCAGACTTCGTATTTTTGCGGATTGCCGTATTCGTCCGTCCAACTTGAACCGGCGGAGAGCAGCGGATAACGGATCATGTCGGTCAGCGGCACTTCGCACACCAGCGCGCCTATGCTTTGCGGTTCGCGCACGAAGGCGGCGGCGGTAATCAGGCCACCGTTGCTGCCGCCCTGCAAACCGATGTGTTTGGGCGAACTCATGCCGCGTTCGGACAAATCGCGCACGACTGCCAATAAATCATCAACGCTTTTGTGTTTGCTGATTCCCTGCGCCGCCTGATGCCAGCGCGGGCCGAACTCGCCGCCGCCGCGTATGTTCGCCAAAACGAAGGCGTTGCCCTCTTCCAGCCAGTATTTGCCGATGCTGCCCAGATAATGCGGCAGCTCGGGCACGCCGAAACCGCCGTAGGCATAAACCAGCGTCGGCGTGTCGGGTGCGGCGTTTTTGCCGACATGGAAATAAGGAATGCGTTCGCCGTCGGACGAAACCGCCCAAAACTGCCGCACTTCGATGCCGTCTGAAACAAACTGCTGCGGCTGGCGGCGCATGACGGTCAGTTCCATCACGTTCAAATCCAGCGCAAACAGCGTCAGCGGCGTGGTGAAATCGCTGGCGGCAAGGTAAACCACGTCGCCGCCCCACGGTTGGTCAGTCATTTCCAACGCGCCCGAAGGCAGGCGCGGCAACTCGACTTCCTGCCATTTGCTATCGGTAAAGCGCCACGCTTTCAGACGGCCTTGTACGTTTTCCAAAAGGCTCGCCACCACAAAACGCTTGGTCGTTTCCACGCTTTCCAATGCCTGCGTTTCATCGGGCGCAAACAAAAGCTGCGCCGCCCCGAGTTCGCCCCGATTCAGCTTCACTGCCACCAGCGCGCCGCTCGGATAGCTTTGGTTCGCACGGTTCCAGTCTTTGCGCAACGTCAGCAAAAGATGCCCCGCCAGATAGCCGACCACGTCACAATCATTAGGCAGGTTCAACGGTTTTGCCTCGCCTTCGGCCGACACCTGCAAATAAGTTTTGGTGTAAAAACCATCCGACGCTTCAATCAAATCAATCGGCGAACCCTGCGGATCGAGGTAACGCCATGCGTTCACCATCATCGCGCCTTTATCGATTTGGTACACCGGCAGGCTTTCCTCGAAACTTTTGCCACGCTCCACCAGCCACACTTCGCGCGGATAGCCCGATTCGGTCAACTGGCGTTCGTCCCAAGCCGGACACACCCACACGCTGTTTTCATCGCGCCACGACACATGGTTTTTGCCTGCCGGAAAGTGAAAACCGCCTTCTACCAACTCCCCTGCTTCCAAATCCACTTCCAGCGTGTACGCCGTATCGCCGCCCGATTTGCTCAGTGTTAACAACGCGCGGTTGGGCTTTTCCACCAAGTGCGACACGCCGCCCAAATATACATCGTCGCCGAGCAACTCATCAAAATCCGCCACCGAAAACAGGATTTTCCACTCTGGATAGCCGGAACGGTAAGTCGCCGCGGTACATACGCGGTACACGCCCTTCGGATATTCCGCGTCCTGATGGAAATGGTACATCCGCGCGCGGTGTTCCTGACAAAACGGAATCTGCCGTGTGTCCTGCATCTGCGCCAAAATCCCGTCCGACAGCGCGCGCGCTTTATCGTTTTCCAAAAAGCGTTTGCGCGTTTCGGCATGTGCTTCAGCGGCAAAATTTTGTGTTTCGGGGGCGTCGAGGTTTTCGAAATAGAGATAGGAATCGGGGTAGGATTTCATAGAAGAGAGGCCGTCTGAAAATAGCGAAAGCGGGAATTATAATGGGAAAAACCTTGTTGCTAGACAAAAAGGCCGTCTGAAAACGGGGCGGCGGGTTTCGCCATCGCTCCCGATACGCCGCTTAGCCATCAGCCGTCATTCCCGCCCTCGCGTAGTCAGGGGCGGGAATGACGATTGACAATAAGCACCCGTATCGAAAATTAAGCAAACCCATCTACTTATTCGGCGGATTAATCGGCAGCGTCGAGCGGGAGACTTTGACGTCGGGGCATTTTTGCTTCATCCGATAGCGGAACACTTCCGCCTTGTGATTGCCGGCTTTTTCGTAATTCGTACCCAAAATTACCTCGTCCGCCAGATTCCGTATATCGGCATAAGGGATATAGATAGATTGGGTCGTCTCGCAATATTCGATTTCCTTCGAATCGATTGGCTTGATGACCAGCAGGCGGAACTCTTCTTCGTCGCGGAAGGCGAAGTCTTTAAACAGATAGCGGATGTATTCCAAGGCTTCTTTATCGTCGTCGCTGACGGCGGATTTATCCTTGAAAAACCCGATAAGCTCTTCCAACGCTTCTTTTAATTTTCCCAAGCGGAACTGATGCCAGTCTTCATTGCCGACGGGTTTCAGGCGGATACCGAACCGACTAATGTTTGTATTTAACGTGAATCGAATGGACGAACCCAAATTTTTTTTTGCCAAATTTTGATGAAGGTCGAAAGCCTTATTGGGCGCAGAAAGCCATATTTCGCATTTCTTATCTGCAATATATTCATCTTTGTAGGCAATATAAGCGACTTGATAAAGTGGCAGCTTTTCGTATTCATCATCCGGAGAATCGGCTTTCGGCTGGTCGTCTGAATCCTGTCTAGTTTTTTTTGGGGACGGGTTATGGAACGAAGCGGAAACATCTGCTTCTTCCAGCCAATCCCCGTTTTTATTGAACACCAAGCAGCAGCCCGAAGCCTCTACGTCCCCCTCTTTGCCATACAGGCGGAACTGGTTCAAATCGTTGACGCGGCTGGAGAAGCAGGTAAAAAAGGCATTGTGGGATGCGCCATCCGCCTTGTTTTCCAACTCCAAATCCTGTTGGTTCAACAAGTCCAGTAGTGGCTTACCTTCAGACGGATCGTTCATATAGGTCGAGCTGCCGAGCCGCATTGAACTGGCGGTTTCATTGCCATCAATCCCGAATAATATATGGCATACATGGGGCGAAGTATAATGCGCCATGGGGGTGAAACCCAACTCTATTTGCGGGATATGGAGAACCGCCAATACGGTTGCAACGGCGTCTTGCGGTTGTGAAGTTTCTCCTTTGAAAAGCAATTTCCATATTTCTTGTTTTTTCTTTTCGAAATAGGAATGCCAATCTTCATTTAGATAATCAATATCTCTTAAACCTTGACGGATTGTTTTTTCCCATTCCCTTTTTTCTACTTCATCATTTAATTGTGATAATTGTGAGTGAGCGGCAGAAAAATATTTGCTAGCCTGCACCATTTCAGATGTACTTTTACTTCTCTTAATCCGTTCAAGATAACAACGACCAAGCCAAGCTTGTAAAGAGAACCGCGTCTTACTACGAAATTGTCCATCTGTCAGTTGCTGGACAAGCTCTAACGACTTTTGAACATATTCAATCGCATTGTCAAACAGTTTATCTGCTACATCCGTATCTTTAACCCTCATGATCTGTTTGTAATAACAATGACCAAGCAAAGATGTAATAGCAATCTGATCTAAAATACGAGTGCTTTTATCCGTAATCCCATCCCAAGCCTGATGCAGCTTTTCAATCACTTCAGTGTATTTTTTTTGTTTGAATAATTTGAGACCTTCATTAAGCAAATCATTAACATCCATCATTTATCCCTTTATCAAACCAATCCATTAAAAAACAATCAGGCGGAAATTGTACATGATAATAATCAATTAACTGACTCCGATACGTTGTTTACCGCTACCGTCATTCCCGCGTAGGCGGGAATCCAGGATGTGGAATTGAGGAAACCTTTTTGCCCGATAAGTTTCCGTGCGGATAGGACTGGATTCCCGCCTGCGCGGGAATGACGGGGCTAAAGGGAATGACGGGGCTGAATAAGCTGTTGTATCAAAGGTTAAATTCCCCGCGATATACCAAAGCTCCCCCTTCCCACCCCCAAAGCCAAAAACCGATTCAGTACCCATCCATGTTTATAAAAAGGTCGTCTGAAAACCTAAAAATACGGTTTTCAGACGACCTTTCGACCATCGGCTATTACCTGTCCGTCCTGACCCGCACAAACGTCGCAAATTTCGGCGTGCCTTTTTGTGTGAAGCCGCGGTAGCGGTATGTGATGACCGTGCCGATTTTGGGCGGGTTGTCGCGGTCTTTGTCTTTGAAGCCGCTGCCGATGCGGAATTCGCCGTGTTGGTTTTTGCAGCCGACCGCGCCCAGCCGTCCGGCGTTGCGCCCTTTGCCTTCATAATGCCGCGTTACCGTGCATTCGTCGTCGTATTGGCTTTTCAGCTTCAATAATTGGCTGCTCCTGCCGCCGCTGTAACGCGATTCGGGCTGGCGCAGCATCACGCCTTCGCCGCCCTGCGCTTCGATTTGTTTTAAAAAATCCATCGCGTGCTGCCGGTCGCGGACTTTGATTTGCGGGATGATGGTGATGGGCGCGTTCGGATGCGTTTTCAGCCATTGCGTTGCGACTGCGAGGCGTTGGTAGAGATTGCCCTGCGCTTTGGGTACATCGAAAACGTGCAGGCGGATGCCGCGCCAATCGCCGGAAGACGAGCGCACGGCGGCGGAAATCTGTTCAAACTGTCCGCGCCCGCTATACAGCTCGCCGTCGAGCGGATAGGGCGGGAACTGCGCGGTAAAACCTTTGGGCGGCGTGAACGCGTAGCCCTGCCTGCTGACCAGTTGCCGCCCGTCCCAATACGCGCGCACGCCGTCGAGCTTCTCGCTCATCGCCCAGCCTGTAATGTCTTGGTCTTTGTATTCCTGCGCCAGCATCAAATCCGCGCCGAGCGCCGTTTGGATGAAAAAAGCGGCAAAAATCGGTATCATGCCCTGCATTGAAGTTCTCATAAACGTTCCTGTAATGTGAGTGATTATTTCAAATATAATAATGATACCGCATAAACAGACCGAAGGTCGTCTGAAAATATCCGCTCCGTCCAACCACTACCCAAGGAATCCCGCCTTATGGCAATTCAAGCCGAAATCATTGCCGTTACCCCTTTCCGCCAAAACTGCACCCTTTTGTGGGATGACGAAACCCGCGAAGCCGTCCTGACCGATGTCGGCGGTGATGTTTCCTACCTCCTGCAAGAGCTGGACGCGAAAAACCTCACCCTGACCGCCATTTGGCTGACCCACGGACACCTCGACCATGCCGGCGGTGTGGTGGAATTGCGCGAACACCGCCCCGTCCCCGTCATCGGCCCTCATGCAGACGACGAATTCCTGCTGCAAGCCCTGCCCGAAACGACCGCCCAATACGGCTTTCCCGTTTCCCCCGCATTCGAGCCGACCCGTTGGCTGACCGAAGGCGAAACGCTCAAGGTCGGCAACCACGCCTTCCAAGTCCTGCACATCCCCGGCCATACGCCCGGCCACGTCGTTTTCTACTGCGCCGAAGCAGGACTGCTCATCGCGGGCGACGTGCTGTTTTACGAAACCATAGGCAGAACCGACTTCCCGCGCGGCAACCACGCCGACCTCATCCATAATATCCGCACCAAACTGTTCGTCCTGCCCGAAGACACCCGCGTCATCGCCGGACACGGCAGAATGACCGACATCGGGCATGAAAAACGGCACAATCCGTTTTTTTAAATCCTGAAAACGAAAGGTCGTCTGAAACACGGATAAGCGTTTCAGACGACCTTTTTAAAAAATTGGCATAAAACTTGCATGGAATCTGAACAAGAAATTAACATTTCGCCTTAAATTTGATTAAACATCAAAATAAACAACCAGTAACGCGATTTTACCCGACCCGGACACACGCTTGCCTGAAGCCGATGTACCATCATTTCCAATTATATCCGTATGAAATTGTTACAAAGTGACAATAAACGGCATCAGCACAAAGGGCAGCGTGCGGGTAAATCGTATTTTTCCATGCGGCAGAGGCATAACCGAAGCCGCCAACATGAAAAAGGATTAACCATGAAAACGTCCCGCATCGCCAAAACCGCCCTTTACCTCGCTGCCGCAGCCGTATTGTCCGCCTGCGCCGGCAAAAGCCACGTTAAAGCCGACGGAACGACGGACAACCCCGTCTTTCCGAAACCCTACTCCGTAACCTTTAACAAAAACCAAGGCACATTCCCTACCGCCGATGAACTCGAACAGATGAAACCGGGTCTGAGCAAAGACGACATTTACAAAATCCTTGGCCGTCCGCACTACGATGAAGGCATGTTCGGCGTGCGCGAATGGAACTACCTCTTCCACTTCCGCACTCCCGGCGTTCCCGCCAATCCCGACATCGGCTCTGGAGTAGAAGGTATTACCACCTGCCAATACAAAGTCTTGTTTGACAAACACAAATACGCCCGCAGCTTCCATTGGAAAACCGTCTTCCCGGAAGACGCCGTCTGCCCGCCCGTACAAGAAGTTGCCCCACAACCCGTGCCTGAACCTCAAATCATCATCCGCGAGGTTGCGCCCGAAACCCACCACCGCATCCGCAAATAACAGGAAAACATGTTTAAAAGAATCATCCTCGGCGTATCGCTGCTGACAGGGCTGAACAGCTTTGCAGCAGCCGATGCCGCCAAAGAATACATGCAACGCAAAAAAGTCATCGTCAACACCGCCAAAGCCGAGCTGTGTTTCACCGACGATGCCCAGTGTTACCCCGTGCTCATCGGCAAAACCACGCCGAAAGGCACATTTGATATGCAGTTGATGAAGACTTCCAAACCCGGCTACGGTGGCGAAATCATCGGCTTCAAGCAGGAAAAAGACTTCCTCTTCGCCCTGCACCGTGTCTGGACGCTCAAACCCTCCGAACGCCGTATGCAGCGCATCGCTTCCAACGTCGTCTCCGACCGCGTCATCACCAACGGCTGCATCAACGTAACTGACAAAGTGTACGACAAATTGCGCCAATACTTTGTTTTGGAAGTGATTTGACGGGTTTCACCATATAGCAGGCATGAAAAAGGTCGTCTGAAAACTTGAAATTCAAGGTTTCAGACGACCTTTTTATTCAATCACCGCAGTCTTAGAATAACTCAAGTAACGTGGGCTTTGCCCGCAAAATCCATCATTTAAGTAATCAAAATCAGACAATAACCGAATGTGCTTTCATTTTGGCATTCATCTCGTGGGCAAAGCCCACGCTACTCGTTGCTTCAACGACAACCTGTCCCTTCCCCCGTCCGGCGGGGGAAGGTTAGGATGGGGGTGGCTTTGTGGGTCTAGGTAAATCAAATTCGTTCAGCCTATAGAACCACCCTCCCCCGCCAGACGCGAGAGGTTTAAGACCGCAGGTAAAAACAAGGTCGTCTGAAAACCTGAATCCTAAGTTTTCAGACGACCTCTTTATTTTCAAACCCAACTTACTTGACGCGTCCTGCTTTCAACACGCGTTGGGCGAAGAACACCATGCCTGTGATGAAGAATGCCAGCCCAAGCCAGGACGCGGTGGTTTCCCAGTTTTCCAGACCCAGCGCGAGCGGGGCGTCGGAGCCGCCGTTGGTCACGGAGAAGGCGATGATGAATGCCATCACTACGCCGACCAGGCTTTCGCCGACAATCAAACCGGCGGAGAACAAGGTTCCGATGCGTTCGGCGTTTTTCAGACGACCTTCACGGTTTTCCGCTTTCTTGCCGATGATGTGTTTCAACACCGCCGCCAACACTGCGCCGATCACGATAGGCATCGTGACGGACGGCGGCAGGTAGATGCCCATGCCGACTGCGAGGACTGGCAGTGCGCGTTTACCGCCGGACGATTTCTTCAACACCAAATCGACGACGATCAACACCGCGCCGATCGCGATGCCGGTGAAGATGTACGCCCATTCAAGGTTGTGGGCGAAAATGCCCGAGGCGATGGTCGTCATCAGCGTCGCTTGCGGGGCCGCCAAAGCCTGCGCCGCGTCCATGCCTTCGCGCGGCATTGCGCCGGTAAAGCCGTAGGCTTCGTAGAGCAGTTCCAACACGGGCGAGATAACGAATGCGCCGACGATACAGCCGATAATCAACGCAATCTGTTGTCTCCACGGCGTTGCTTTGAGCAGGTAGCCGGTTTTCAAGTCTTGCAGGTTGTCGTTGGAAATCGAAGCCACGCAAATCACTGCCGAGCCGCAGAACAAGGTCAGCGCCAGCAGGAATTTGCGGTTGGCTTCATCCGCCATCAAGCCGCCGGATTCGCCCACGACCAACAACACCAGCGAAATGATAACGATGGAAACGATGCCCACACCGGAAATCGGGCTGGAAGACGAGCCGACCAAACCCGCCATATAACCGCAGGCGGCGGCGACCAAAAAGCCGATGACGGAAGCCAAAAGCGTACAAACGACCACCAAAAGCCAAGCTATGCCGCCCGTAATGTGCGAATCGCCGATAAAGTGATAAAACGATACGCCCAAAATCAGCATCATGGACAATACCCAAAAAATCATGGCCTTAGGCGACAAATCCTGTTCGGCGCGTTCCGCCGCAGGCGCGCCGCCTCCGAAACTCTTGAACGACATTTTCAGACCCTCGAGCATCGGCTTGAGCAGCATCAAAAGCGTCCAAACCGCCGCGATACCGATGGTACCCGCGCCGATAAAGCGTACTTTTTCCTTCCACAGCTTCATCGCAAACGCCGCCATTTCCATATCGGAAGGCTGCGGAATGTGCGATGAAAAATACGGCACGGCAATACCCCAAGCAATCGAAATGCCCAACAGGATGGCAATACCGCCCGTCAGTCCGACCAGATAACCCGCGCCCAACAATGCCAGCGAAAAACCCATCGGCAGTTGGAAAATTGCCGTGCCGCTTTTAAACCAATAACTCGCGCTGTCGGCAATCACGCGCAAACCATTGGAACAAAAGCTCATAAAGCCCGCCAGCGCGCCGCCTGCCGCCAACTCTTTAATGCCGCTGCCGCCCTGACGGCCTTCCTCCTCGTGGCTGCCGACTTTCAAAATCTCCGCCGCCGCCACGCCTTCGGGATAAGGCAACTCGCTTTTCACCACCATCGCGTAACGCAGCGGAATGGTGAAAATCACCCCCAAAATCCCGCCGGCAATACATAAAAGCGTCGTCTGCCAAAACGGGAAACCGCTCCAGTAGCCCGCCATCAGCAAACCGGGCAGGACGAAGATGATGGTCGAAAGCGTACCCGCCGCCGAAGCCTGCGTCTGCACCATATTGTTTTCCAAAATATTGCTGCCTTTGCAAAACTTCAAAACCGCCATCGAAATCACCGCCGCCGGAATCGACGAGGCGAAGGTCAGACCGACCTTCAAGCCGAGGTAAACGTTCGACGCGGTAAAGATCACGGTAATCAGCGCACCGAGTATCATGCCCCGAAGCGTCAGCTCGCGGTAATCCGCGTAAGGATCGTGGGTGGATTGTGTCATCGTGGATAGCCTTTCGGTTGATAAAAAACACGACGGCAGGCTCGAACCGGCTGCCGAATCTGCCTTTATGTTGTTGCGGCGGCAAGGAAATGTCAAGTTAGACAAAGAATATGCAAAGAAAGCGGAAAGGCAAAAGGTCGTCTGAAACCTTAAATCCCCCTTTTCAGACGACCTTTCCCCCGTCTCGTCCGCACGATTTACGGTATAATTCCCATCTTTATCCATTGTTTTCCAAAGCATAAACCATGACACGCAAAATCCTCGTTACCTCCGCCCTGCCCTATGCCAACGGCAGCATCCACCTCGGCCACATGGTCGAACACATCCAAA
>ERZ772978.261-NODE-261-length-21269-cov-7.54365_pt1 | contig 21269 bp, 38 predicted proteins | sample MGYA00511675_ERZ772978 | MGnify/ENA primary metagenome ERZ772978 (study PRJEB29015, sample SAMEA2738092) | human oral metagenome | biome: human oral; feature: human-associated habitat; material: saliva | place: China | collected 2156 ... | reverse complement strand
TCTGAAAAATTCAGACGACCTTCAAACTGTTTATTAACATGTTCGCGTCAAACTTTTGACAAATCTTTAATGACTGATTTCCTCAAATTTGACGCCGCGTTTTGCAGTTTTTCCAAATTAAAATTTTGGTTATCAGTTGCCGCTATATGAAAATCTATCCAAGCATCACTGAACTCGTTTGATGTAGAAATACCAAAATCCTTATATATTTGATTTACGTTGTCACGGATACATTGGGATAAAAATTTCATTAATATCAGTTTTTCCGCCGTAATGGATACAGAAAGACACTCTTTCAGACGGGTTTCAATTTCATCTATAGCAAGTTGTTTTTTCTGTTTCCTTTTTTCCTGTTCCTCTTCTTGTTTTTCTTTTTCACGTCTGAATCGATTATATAGCTGAGAAACAAAGAATCCGACAATGGCACAACCGATGTTAAACAGCTTTTCGATGTCATCAAGTTCCACGCCAAAAAATGTCATGATGACAGCCCAAGCCGTTTGTTTTCATCACGCGCCAATTCGATAATGCGGCGGATCAACTTCGGGTAATAGCCGTCATCAGGGAGTACGACCAATTTATCCAGCACCTCTTCATAGGTGAAGCCGTCTTCTTTGACTAAGTTGACAAATGCACCACCCAAGAAGGCAGAATCAGGAACATCGCGCAATTTGGAAAAATCTACGGTAACTTTGTCGTACTTCCGAAAAGCATCGGTGAGAAAGGATGTACGGAAAGCATTACCGTTGCTGGTCGGATTATCTTCATAGGTTCGACCCCAAGGATCGTCTGAAAAATCTAAAATATCGATTACTGTTTCCATGTTCAAATTTCCTGTGTATCGGATAGGTGTAGTGTCCATTCTACCAAAGTACCGTTTAATGATGTAGTGGCTACTGAAGCAGAAATATCGTCTTTCCCGCCGCGAATCAAACCCTTTCCGGAATAGATAAAAAAGGCGGATCCATCAAAACGGCTCACGATTTCCACAAGCTTATGCAAGCCGTTGCCACGCCCGCCACCGCGAAATCGGGAAACACCTTCCTTAAGAGCGTCATCCATAAAATGGCTTTCGTCTTTGATCCGGTCGACTGAAAATAAATTGGAGTAGCCTTCTGTGTGACGGGATAAGGAGCTAGGTATTCCGACGCCCAAATCATAAACCAATACATTCAAAAAGATGCCGTTTGGGGATTGCACAAGCCAAAACATCTGCCACCATGCTTTGTCTGCATAATGGTTGAAGCTGCCATTGCGGCCATTGCTACCCGGAGATGTCGGGTAGGCGTGATTTTTCACGTTAAGTAAAATTTCGTTGAATGCCGTTCTTGAATAAGAAAAGAAATTCTGCAACATTTCCGCACGTTCAGGGATTATCTTAATCAGTCTGCGTTCTTTCTCCGTCATTTTGTCCAAGATTTCACGTCTCAAGCCGATATAGTTATCGGAACAGCCAAATCTGAAAAGACGGCTGTCATTTGCAAAGTTATTACCCGCCTTTAGTGCAGAAAGAAGCCCAGTTTTGATGAAAAATTTTCGGTAAATCGGAGATTTTTTACACAAAAAATTAAAACATCCGTTATTTTCCTTGCTTCTCTGAATCATATTAACATGGGCAAACAAAGCTAAAGCAGCGGCGGCTGTAATATTTTCTGTGTCAGAAAAATCGATAGTCAGAACATCTGCAGGCGTGTAAAGCTGTCTGAAAAAAGAAGCAGTTTCAGCAGCATTAACGTATAGACAAAGCAGGGATGGCGCTCGTATGGTCAAGAATCCCGTCATTCAAACACCCTCCAACCTGTGTATCTGTCTGCTATGCGATAGCCGCCATGAGCTGCCGCCATAACAAACGAAATCAAAAACATAATCTCATATCCATCTAAAAAAATCCCCTTCCCTTAAAATGCCGACAAATACCAAATTAAAACGTACACCCTTATCAGAAAGGCCGTCTGAAACATTTCAGACGACCTTTTGTTGTTTTAGGAATGAAACTATAAATTGACCTCGAAAGCCGCCAAAGGATAGCGGGTGCGGATACCGAACTGATTCAGGATAGTGCTGATTTTGAAACGGACGGCTTGTTCGGTAAAGTCGAGCAAAATCCGCATTTTTTCCGGATTGTTTCCCATTTCAATCAAATCCACAGGGGGATCGGAAATCACATCAAAAGCCGCCAGGTAAGACATGTTAATATCAATTAAAGGTCGTCTGACTTCATCATATTTGAGCAGATATTGATAAACCGCCAAGCATCTGACTTCGATGGCCGGTGCATTGACTGCCACCCTGAAACCGTCTGCCTGAAGTTCAAGGCGTTCTTCAATATCAAAAGCTGGCGCATCAGGGACAGAACGCAAACCGTCAGCATCAATTTTCAGATTCAGCGGCGTGATGTCGGTTAGAACGATTTTCATACACCCTCCGCTTCTAAAGAGACTGAAATTTCCCTAAACTCACCGAATTTGGGTAAATCATTGACACCATCTAGGACAGTATTAAAAAGCACTCTTGTTTCACGGTAACTGATAAACTCTTTTTTGATAGCGGCAGGTGTAGCGGAGCAATGCGGATCAAGTTCAAGGGTCAGAGAAAAGCGCATATCCATAGCCGTCGCAAAATCCGCGATGGTGTTCAATTCAAGATTTTTTTCAGACATCGACAGCGTTTTAGATACCGCAGCGGGAGAAATACCCAGCTTTTCCGCAATATCTTTCTGTCTGATTCCTTTGCTTTCCATGGCTTCGCGCAGCTGGTCAACAGCTTGGATATTCAAGTCGGTACGGTTATGTTTTTTGCGGAAGTCGAAACGTCCGAGCAATTTATTGAGTATCGGCATATTCATATCAAAAGCCTCCATTACGATTGTAAGAATCCATAATCAAGCGCATTTTATGATGGTCTTCACGGGTAAGTTTTTGAGTGTTTTTCTTGATGAAATGGCTGATGACCATATTGTTTCCGTCATGCCAAAAATAAGCCCGCAGGCTTTCGGGTCGGGCGGTTTTGACTGCCCAGAAAGGGAGTCCTTCACAGTTGAGCTCGAATGGCTCTATCAGCTTTTCACCATCGCAATAACGGATGATGCGAACCCAAAGCTCTTCCGAGTCTTCACCGCAAATACGCTCCGGCAGGTTTTCCCCGTCGAATCCGATTTGTTCGACAGCTTCGTCAGACAGAACGCAGTCGAACACCAAACCCTTATAAATCAATTCCGCCATAATAGTTAACTTTTAAGTTAATTACAATTGTTTTTTTACCATTGTCAAATCATAAATATCCCGAAAATCCAGCGGCAAAACCTTTCAAAATTTACCGTGTACCGTCAAACCGCTGAATTCGTTCAGGCTGACGACAGAGTTCGATTTCAGGTAACTCGGATTGGGCAGCCACCCCGCCGCTTGTCTCAAAATCCCGACAAATGCCATGCGCCGCGGACTTTGCCACAGATGGTTAATTTTTCCAGTCCATCGCCTTCGATGGTTTCGGTGCGGTATAGCGGGTTGTCGCTGATGACCAGCAGGCCGCCGCCGACGGAGGCTTGCAGACGTTTGGCTTTTAGGCCGTCTGCGAAGGACAGGAGGTAAATGCCCTCTCCTTCGAATGAGTGGACGGAGGTATCGACAAACAACACGTCTCCGTCCTCGATGGTGCCTTGCATGGAATCGCCGCGCGCCGTGATGACTTGGATACGGGATAGGTTGCCGCCGAGTTTTTCGCGCGCCCACGCTTTATCGACATGGACGAAATCGACCACCTCCACTGCTTCGTTGTTGATGTAGCCGTCTCCAAGCGCGGCAACCACGTCCAGCCGCTCAAAACGTACGCAATCGTCAGCAAGACCGTCTGAATCTTCAGGCGACCCTTCGCCTGTCTTTAGCCATTCAACTGACACACCTAATGCGTCAGCAATTTCAAAAAGATATTTCGGGTGCCGGACCTGCCCTTCGAGGATTTTCGCAATAGCAGGGCGAGACACCCCAACTGCCATTGCCAAAGAATTGGCATTCATTCCTTTAGTTTCCATCACAGTTTTGATTCTACTGCCCAAGGTTTCCATGTTTACTCCCAGAAAATAACTTTTATATTCAATGATAAAACTTAAGTTTCAGCAAAACAACAAAATAAAAATTGCGAAAATAGTTGCATATCGAAAGATAAGTTTCTATAATTGTCAAAAATTAAAAAGGAAAGTTCCCATGAACCCAGCAATCGAAACCGCAATTTCCATCATCGGCAACAAAAACCGCTTAAGCAAAGCCGTCGGCGTGAGCAGTGTCGCAGTGCAGAAATGGCGGGAAGGCGGCGGCTTGAGCGTCGTCCACGCAGTCAAAATCGAAGACCTGACCGAAGGACGAGTTACCGCCCGCCAAATTTCAGACGGCATCAACCCCAATCAAGGAGCAGAAAAATGACAGCAATGAAAAAGCCCGCACGAAGCGGGCAGATGGAAAAGACATTGAAGATGATTGCCGAAATCGGCAAATCGATGACTATTGAGGAACTGGCAAAGATAGGTCGAACAGGCCGTTGTCCAAGTCGTCGATTGTCTTCTGTATAAGTTCGGCAATGTCGCCTTGTGAGCGGGACTGTTGAAGAAGCAGCAGCCCACGCATTGGATTAAGCCCGAGAGGATACTTTTTTAAAACCGTCAGGGCTGCCGACAAAGCGATCTGATATTGATGGTGTTCGATAAAGAGCTGATATAGCTCGTTTTCATCATCAAGTAATGAATTGAATTCTTCTTCAAACATAGTTTCTCCGTTTACGGTTACTGGAAATGACATTGTAACGTGAGTGATGACAAAGCGGAAAGACGCTTGACCCGCCGGACAGTCGGCATCAACCTCAATCAAGGAGCAGAAAAATGACTGAAGAGCAAAAACCGCCCGCAGAGCAGGCGATTCGGGGTTTCGAATGGAAGGACTTTTGGGCGGTATATAGCGTAATGGGCGGTGCCGCCGAAAAGGGAGATAGGGAAACTATAAGGAAATGCCTTTTTTTGCAGCAAGCTCTTTTAGCACATCTCGCACCTCAGGCATGGTCAGAGCCAAATTCTTTATCACGCGCGGTTTTTGAGGCTCACGCAGATCAAACTCTTCGATGCCTCGAAGCATTATTAGACGACCAGCAGGATCGTATGGATATTCGTCAAAACGAGCAAGCAATCCAAGAATTTCCTGCTGAAGCGCAATAAGTTCGTCCACATTGTATTTTTTAGGCATTTGTTTATCCCAAAGATGATGAATAGGAAAACAAATTATAGACGACATCAACCCAATCAAGGAGCAGAAAAATGACAGCAATGAAAAAGCCCGCACGAAGCGGGCAGGAAAAGTCGGGAATCATCGAAATCAGTATAAGCGAACTGCGCTACCTGATGGCATATGCGGCAATGGCTGCGAATGCGTCGGACGAAGTCCGCAAGGGGCTGATTGATGAAGTTCAAGAATGGGCTATTTCCCGTCTGGACGAAAAGACAGAAGGGTATCCAGCCACTCGAGAGCCTGAGCCGCCTGTTGGTCTTCATCAAGATAAAACGGCTCGTCCAGAAGAAAATCCCGAGCTTCGTCAGACTGAATCAAAGGCGCGACGGCTGAGCGTATGTGCGCTGAATTCCCTCCACAGGCGCGCCAAATGTATTCAAGAAATGCAGCGTTTAGAAGCTCTAGTCCTTCAAGCTCGGCAATCTGATTCTGAAGTGTATCAATCTGATTCTGTGCAGCTTGTAATTGAGATTCGATAGTCATGATGTTTCTCCGTTGAAATTTTAACAATGCAAATCGGATTTTAACGGAAAAAATCAACACCACCCAATCCTAAATAAGGAGCAGAAAAAAATGGCACTCATCTTTACTCCAAAAGCCGCCGAAGAACGCGCACAACGCGCCTATATCCGCACCAAAAAAGACCGCAAATACGGTTGCCTGTTCAATGACGATCTGCGAGAGCTGAGAAACCTTGCCGCTGAATTGGCAAAAATGCCTGCCCGCCCCGTCGAAGAAATCGCCGTCCGCGTTCAGGCATTGGAAATGCAGTTGCGCTATATCAACCGCCTCAAATACGGCAAAAAACTGAACATCATCAAGCGTGATGAAGCAATCAAGGAGGGGTTTGCGGTAGCGTCAAAAACACTTAATCGCTAGGAGCAGAAAAATGAATGAGCAAGAAATTCAGGCTGTTTTAAGGGCGCAAGCTCATATCGATTCAAGAAAAAGAGCCATGATTAGTATGGCTTTGGGAAAAATGAAAGAAGTGCTTAAAAAAAGCGGCGTTGTTATTCATCAAAGCGTATGGGAAGAATTTTGCTGTCAAGGTCGTGAAATGCTGCTTCAGCAAGGCTTCGATGGAGATCAGTCGGGCCGTGTTGCCACAATCGCTGAAGTTCTTGATAAAAATCCTCAGTACCTCCGGGGACGTTTTCAAGCAGCTTCAGGGCAACATCAAGCGCAATCATCGCTGCGGCTTTTTGATAAAGCTGGAAATAAAGCTCGCCGTCGTCGTGGATTTCTTCGATTCCGTCCACTTCTTCAACGTAAAGGTGGTCAAGGACGGATTGAACCTGTGGAAGTAGGTAGTCGTTAAGCTCCATTTTAATTACTCCGTTGATGGTTACTGGAAATGACATTGTAACGGGGTTATGACAAAGCGGAAAGACGTTTGACCCGCCGGACAGACGGCATCAACCCAAAAAGGAAACGTCATGTGTCAAAACTGTATTCACAAAATCGAAGGCAGACTGTCTCTCAAACAACACGTCCACGCCGAACCCTGCCCCAAAACAGGCGCGCTGGACGAATTAGCCACTGCCGCCGTCGAGGTCAAATTTTTCGGCGAAGAGCTTGACCTGATGGAATCGGCAGCCTGCGCGGCGAATAAATCGTTAAGCGAATTTGCCGCCGAAGCTGCCTTGGAATATGCGGAAATGTATCTGCGTGCCTTTGAAGACGCATCGGCAGACCTGAAACGGAGAAATGAAAATGGCGCAGCGCAACATCAGTAAGGCGGAACACGGAAATATGCGGGTACAGATTACCTGCCCTTGCTGCGGCAGCCGCTGCAAGGTAACGGCGAGTCGGAAGATGACAGACCGCCTCCGTTATAGCTCGATTCAATGCCTAAATGCTTCGTGCGGCTGGTCGGGCGTGGCATCGACGGAAGTCATCAAAACCATTTCCCCGCCCAGCCCGCTGCATCAAAACCCCGCCTTGGTGCCGCCGCAGATGACGGCAGACGAAATCATCGAACAACACGGCGGCAGCAGTCAGAGAAATTTGTTGTAAAGGGAAAGAAAAATGAACGGCGAAATCGTCCCGAAATGGGGATTCTCAGGGCGGCAGTCGCGTCTTTTCAAGACTAAAGCCCATGCTGATGCAATCCGAAATATCGGTGAAACGTTGGCAAGCAGTAAAACCAAAAACGCAAAAATCATGAACGGCTTGGAGCGCGACGCGCTCTTGGCGCGAAATACAGACCGTCAGCCGTTGGCGGCTTACAACGATACGGAAGTCGTCAGAAGTTGGCTGGTTACGCCGGAGCAAAGCAAGGCTCTGGAAGATAGCCAGCGGTTGATAAAGGAAATCGCCCGACTGGGCAATATGCTGAATCAGCAAAACGTAGTGTACAGCTTGGGCTTGCCGGTTCTCCAGCTTTCCGAAGCCGCCCGACAGCTTGAAGGCATAGACGAAAAAATAGCCCGCGCGGTATATGCCGGCAGAAAAATGAAAGTAAACCCAGTTTCAGACGACCTTAAGGCTGCCTGAATCCGACCAAACAAGGAAACATCATGAAAATCAAAATCCGCTACATCATCCTCGCCCTGATGCTCGCCGCATCTTATTTTATGCTTGGTTCGACCCACGGAAACATTGCGGAACAGCCGCAAACGCTGCCCGCAACTGACCCGGTCTGCGTTTACGAATCGCCGACATTCGACCACATGGGCGGCGATGCTGAAATCCCGCATGAGGTGGGGCAATGAGCATCATCGCAGTCATCGGCATTGTTTTTGCCGCCGCGCTCGGCGTTTGGCTCTATGTGGACTACAAAATCGAGCAGAAAAAGCTGGACGCGGAAATCGAAGAAAGAATCCAAGATTATTTTAATTATTGAGACGAAACCATGCCGATATATGAAACCGACCAGTACATATGGTGCGATACCGATAATCGACTGATGGTATCCGAGCCTGAAGTTTCAGACCGAATGATCGAAGAATTTGATATTGAGTTGGGCGAAGTCGGAAGCATCCGATTTCGCCACTTGGCAACAATTAGAGGCCGCCGGATATATCAAGCAGTTTCACTAAATCCGCGCCCTTGTCCAACGCAAACTCAATCAAGCGGGACGATAACCGCTTTAAACCCTCCTCCGGCAGAGAGCGAATAATTTTAAGCAGTGTTTCTTTTTGACCGGTCGGAATGTCTGCCTTGCCTATTTTTAGGGCGACCAGTTCCCGCAGGGTTTCCGCATCTAGTCTGACCGTAACTACCCCTAAAACCGCAGAAAGACCGCCGTCTTCGGCAAGGAAATCAAAAGCCTTTTCAGTCGGTTTCACATAATCGATGGAATACGACCCGCCTAAAAAGCGGGTGAATTTGAAGCTGACCAGTCCGTGCATTTCCAAATACATCAGATTGCCGTCTGTTTCATCCTCGCCGTATTCAGCGCGCAAGGTATGAAGGAAATTCGGTGGCGGGTCTTTGGGGAAGCATTCTGTCAGGACAGACAATATTTTTCTTTGAAGTTCGCGATTGAGCTTCATTTCAAGTCTCCGGGAAGGTTGTTTAGGAGCTTCCATTCTAACGGAGCAATGACAAAGCGGACAGACGCTTGGCTACTCGGACAGACGGGTATTTCAGACGACCTTTTCACATAGGACAAATCATGGGCATATCAATTCACACAGCAAATGCAAAGGTGGCGCAGCAAGACTACGCCGCCCAAGCCTTTTTGCTGATTCCGCCTGTGTTGCGCGAAGGATTTGAAAGCCTGAAACCTGCCGAGGCATCAAAAGCGCGTTCGTTCTTTACCGATTTAGTCGTCCGTCAATTGGACGGCGGCATTCAGCCTGCCGCTGCGCGTGTTCGCGCCGAAGATGGTCTGAAAACCCTGCTCGACAATCTGACCATTTTGCCGCCTGCCGTCCGTTCGGCAGGTTTGGACGCTTCGGACGACGACATCCGTGTCCTCGCCGAGGCTGCCGCCAAAGATATTTATTTCAAGAACCGTATCGGCTGGAGTCTCGCCGGTCTGATCCATTATGCCGCTTCCGAATACGGCATCGACACCAAAAAAGTATTCAAGGACAAAATCCCCGAAGCCATCGAAGCTCGTCTGAAAGCCCCTAAATTCTGGCGTCGCCAGCTTCGCCGCATTTTCGCGCGCGCTGCCGAACGCTACCGCCGCGAGGCGGGCTTTGTATCCCGTAAAACGGGGCTTTATGCCTCTGATGAAGCGGTTTTCCGCCGCTTGTCTCAAAAGCGTCGCAATCTTGCCATGTTGCAAACCATGATTGCCATCAATGAGCTGGGGCAAGAGTTTACGCTTGAGGCCTTGTCTGAAGTCTCTGTATCCAATCCCGCCCTGCGTCGCGCCGAATTGATGGTGCGTATTCGCGGCTTCGAGGAAATCGCCCGTCTGAAAAACCACGTCGGCGAATTTTTTACGATTACCTGCCCTTCCCGCATGCACCGTATGCACCACTTCGGCAAGCCAAACGAGAAATTCAGCGGCGAAACGCCGACGCAGGCGCAGGCCTACTTGAATAAAGTATGGGGTCGTATCAATGCGGAATTAGGTCGTCTGAAAATCAAAATCTACGGCTTCCGCGTTGCCGAGCCGCATCACGACGGCACGCCGCACTGGCACGGGCTTGTCTTCATGGAAGAGCGACACCGCCTTACCTTCCGCCGAGTCGTGGCAAAACACGCCTGCCGCGAAAACCGTGAAGAGCTGGGTTTGAAATACTTGGCGACTGCAAAAGCAGCAGACGCGGAAGCCCGCCGAATCCAAGCAAAAATCCGTGAAAAACAAGGCAGTGCGCCTACGCTCGCCGCCATCCGCGCCGGTCTGAAAACCGAGAAAAAATTCTGGGCATCCAAATATTTTAAATTTTGGAAGGAAACCCCTGCCTCTGCCCGCGTTGACTTTGAAGCCATCAACTGGGCGCGTGGTTCGGCTGCCGGTTATATCGCCAAATATATCGCCAAAAACATCGACGGCAAAAGTCAAAGCGGCGACGGCTTGGGCGTTGACTATGAGTCTGACGCGCTGTTGAGCATGGCGGAAACCGCCGTCCGCGTGGACGCATGGGCAAGTCATCACGGTATCCGCCAGTTCCAGCAAATCGGCGGCTGCCCCGTTACCATCTGGCGCGAACTGCGCCGAATCAACCCCGACGCTTCAGACGACCTTTTAATGCTCGCCCAACAGGCTGCCGACATGGGCGACTGGATGCGTTTTACCGTCCTTTTGGGCGGCGAGTCCGTATCGCGCAAAAACGTCCGTCTCGGACTGTACCGCGAAGAGGCGAAAGAGCCGAACTGCTACGGCGAAATTCCTGCCGACCGCATCATGGGCGTTTACGAAAAAGCCACAGGACGCGTCGAAATTTCGCGCGTCCATTCGTGGGTTTTGAAGAAAAACGGCGGCACCGCCGCCGCTTGGACTTGTGTCAATAACTCTACGAAAATGAAATTCGACCCCGAATCTGCGCAAAAATTAAGCAGCCGCCCAGCCGCCGCAACCCTGACCGACATAGAAAAAACCGAATCCGCCGAATGGCTTATTTGGAAACACGGTTTTTCGGTGCAAAACGCCGTCGGTTTGGCAAACGCCGGATTAAGCCCGGAACTGGAAAACGAATATCAAAAAGACATGATTGATATGGCCAGCATCGAAGAGCTGGGATACATGAGCCGCGAAACACGCGAAAAAATCGAGGAAGCGGCGAAAGATACCGCGATCCGTGGCGAAGCCGCCCGAAAAGAACAGCGAAACTACCGCGAATACATCCACGGCATCGAGAAACTGCGCCGTCCGCTCGTCAGTGGACTGACCCCGAAAGAACCTGTTTTTGACTTCGCCGCCATCAGAGCCGCCGACGAAGCCAATATCCGCGCGAAGACGGTCCGCTACGAAAAACCGCAATACGACACCGTCGAAAGCGTCCTCGAATCCGCCCGCGCCGCCCGTGAAGCGTCGCTGGCAATGAATGAAAAATTGATTAATCGAAACTGACCAACCGGAAAGGAATAAAAATGGGCGAATACATTACCCTGGACGAAGTGAAGAAACTATGGACGATACCGGGCAAAAAGCCGCCGTCCACGACAACCATTTGGGCGCGCCGCCGAGCAGGGCTGATACCGCAGCCGAAGTTGGTGGGGCGGGACAACCTCTACAAGCGGGAGGAAGTCATCAGAATGCGGGACGAATATTTCGATAAATGACATGGATAATAAAAGGTCGTCTGAAACATTTCAGACGACCTTTTCCTATTTTCCGACCGTTGCCAACGTGTACGGCTTAAATCTAAACACTTCCGCGCCGAATGCGTCGTTGGCTTCAAGAAACGCCGCCTGTATCGGCTCGATTTCATTCGCAGCGAACACTTCCGCCGCCGTCCGTGCATCGCCCAATCCGCCCGCCGCCGTCGGGACAACCCCCATCAATGACGGTGGGACGCGATGTATCGTCAGCATATCTTGGGAGGTTACTCCTTTAATATTTAAAAATTCATCCTTGGCGGCAACCTCTGAAATCGGAATCAGTTTGATACCTTCAGGTTTACCGTCAGGCGAGCGCAAAAAGACATTGCGGAAATTGCCTTCGCGTTGCGCTTTTTTAAATTGGTCCTTGAGATTGTTCCAATCGTCGTTATTCATATTGTTGTCGGTTGCGTACACGATAAAGCCTGCATGGCTACCGTTGTCGTAGTAGCGGCGGCGGAAGGTCGTCGCCGAGTGGTTAAGCTCTGCCGAACTTAAGCCCGCCAAATAGTCGGGAATGCCGTAAACTTCCTGCACCAAATCGGGCTGCATCAGATGGATAACGTCGGATTTTGGGATAAAGTCAGCCGTCGCGATGACGTGCGAACGCAGATAGAAGTAACCGTCTTTTTCGTATTTTTTAGACGACCGCCGCATATAAACGGACAGGCGGTTTTTGAATCCCAAGACCTTGCCGAAGCGATTGCGCTCCGCCGACAGATAACCATTGCCGGTGACTAGGAAATTAAAAGCCAGCTTTTTGAATTCGGCGCGGCTCAAAAGCGCAGTCGGCTCAAAGGTGGAGGTTAAGACATTTAGTTTGCAATGCAGCGCGGACGAATGATGTACGCCGACACGCAGCAATCCGATCAAGTCCTCTTGATTGACGGGCAGTTCGTAGTAATGGCCGTTGTCGGCGCATTCCCACGCCGCGCCGAGCCAAGACAAACGCTCGTCGTAGCCCCAACTGAAAATCTCTAAATCTGTGCGTGGTTCATTGCCTGTCGAATTTAAATCAGACATAAAAATCCTTTAACTATCAATCTCAAAACGTCCGCTGACAACATTGTCCAGCGGCTCTTGATAAAACAACATCATCGCTGCCCAAGCCAAGTCGCCATGACTGGCGGCTTTGCTGCGCGTCGATTCGTAAGTGATGTTTCGTCCGCTGGCAGTAATTGCGCGGCGGACGGACATAAACGCCATCTGCAAATCGATTTTCCCCGCGTCCCACTCGATACGTTTGTTTTTGAGCAGATTCTGCGTTTTTAAAACCATCATCCCTTTAATATCGGGCGTGTAGGTCATGCCGATGGCGGGCGGGTAGAATTTTTTAACAAGGTCGTACACCGCCGCGCCGATACCGTTTGCGTCGATGACGATTTTGGTAACGTTGAATTTCTCGGTCATGCTGCGAATGATTTTTGCCTGAGATTCAAAATCCGCCCCATTAATCATGTGTGTTTCTAAAATTCGGAATGGCTCGCCGTTGCGTTGCGGCGGAACAGCGACCACCAAGCCGGATGCGTCGCCGGTATAGCTCGGGTCGTAGCCTATCCATACAGGGATATTCCCAGCGGGACGCATCATGTCAGGTTTGTACCAAGTCCAATCCCACGATTCGACGCCGCAGGCTTGCAGGTCGGCAAAATGAAACACGCCTTCGCCGTCCGGGACGAATTGACATTCAAAGAGCTGCGCGAACTTGTCGGGCGAGTTGCGCTGGCGAAGGTAATCAATATCAAAGAGGTTGCAGCCCGATTCCTGTGCATCATGAATCGTGACGATTTGCCGCCATTGCGCATCGGCATCCTGACGACCGTGTTTTAAAGCGGCATGGCTCAAATCGAGCTTGATATGCTCTCTTCGGGGACGGCCTTCGTTAAACATCGCGCCCGACCAAAAGCCGTAAGCGGGGTGGCCTTCGGATGACGGCGTAGAAAAATAGGTCGTCTTCAGGTGCTTTTGACTTGCCATCGGCTCGGCCAGCGTTTGCAAACGCTCGAAGTCGGGAATCCAGAAATATTCGTCGACGTACAAGTTGCCGTTGCGACCCTGTGCCGTCCGTGAATTGGTGCCTAAAAAATGCAGTTCCGCGCCGTTATGCAGCGAGATCGTATCTCCGCCTTTTAGCTCGACATCGACCATCTTGCAGAGGTTGAGGATGTACTGCTTGAACTGATACGCCTGCGCGCGGGACGCGGATAGGAAAATGGAGTTAATGCCCGTTTTTAGGCTGGTCAGGAAGGCTTCGCGGGCAAAATAGAAAGTCGCGCCGATTTGGCGGCTTTTTAAGATATTTCGAAAACGGTGCGTCCGATAAATCTCGCCCCAATACCGCTGATAATCGAAACACTGCTCTTCAAAAATCTCTACCATGCGCTGCTGCTGCTCGGGCGCGATATAGTTTTTCGGCGGTTTTTCGACGGAGCGGGTGCGGCCGCGTTCGGTGCGCTCCGTACGTTCACGCGGTGGGCGGTCTATGGTAGGCACGCTGTCAAAAGGAGGCTTGTCTGCACCGTCAAATCGGTTGTTTTTCGGCGTTTCCGATTTTTCAGACGGCCTTTTGCCTTCGCCGCCCATTAATGCGGAAAGTTGGCGCATTTCTTTGTAAACACCGTCTGATTTGTTCGGCAGGTTGACGAGTTGGATCAGGCGCGCTTCAATAGATGAGGCAACACGCTGCATCGGTGTTCCGCCATCCCAGTTTTCCCGTTGCTTCCAAGAATGTACCGTGGCGGGCTTCAGTCCCAAATGCCGCCCGATGGCGGTAATTTTCCATCCCTGCCAGTAAAGAGACCGCGCAACAAGGCGCGGGTCGATATTTTGGGCAATTTCAATATTCTGACGTTTTTCCATGTCTTCAAAAAATAGCGGCAATACCCGATTTTCGGGCAAAAATGCCAATCCTACCCGCTCCGCATGACTTGAAAAACCCACCTAAAACCCCTGTCGCTTGCCGTCTTTTCCGTAAATGCCAAAATAAAACGGACAAACACCCGAGCGCATACGCATGAATAAATCCGCCAAAAATTCCACCGAAAAATTCAGCGACCGATGGTTCTGCATCGGCAAATCCGGTGCAACTGCCGACGGTCGAACGATCGAATCAGCCGACCTCATCGCCGCCGCAGAAGCTTACGACCCACAAACCTACGGCGCACGCATCAACCTTGAGCATTACCGCCCATATTCTCCCAAAAACGACTATTCAGGCCTGGGGGACGTCCTCGAGCTGAAAGCAGAGACTTCAGACGGTATTACCCGCCTTTACGCTCGTATCGACCCTACTGAAAAAATGTTGGGCTACATCAAAGAGCGTGAAAAAGTCTATACATCCATGGAAATCATGAAGCCATTCGCCGACACCGGCAAAGCTTATCTGGTCGGCCTTGCGATGACGGATAGCCCTGCATCTCTCGGTACGACCATGCTCAAGTTCCGTCAACTCAATCCTGAAGATACCAACTACACCGCCGCCTACACCGAAATGGAAAGCCTGCCAATGACCCAACCTGCCAACCAACCCCAACATGAGAAAAAAGGCTTTTTTGCCGCCCTACACGACAAAATGTTCAATAAGAAATCAGATCCCGCCCCTGTCGAAACAGAAAAAAACGACTACACCCAAGCCTTTGCCGACCTGAACAAAGAATTGGAGCAGTCTGCCCAAATTACCCAAAAACTCGCCGATGACTACACTGCCCTGCGCAAAGAATTCGATGCCTTTAAGGCGGCCATTGAATCCACCCCGATCAATCAGGCAGAGCCACATACCGGCGCGAATACAACCCCTGCTTCCGAATTTTAAGAAAAGGTAAGCCATGCACCCGTATATCCAGCAATACATCAACGCCGTCGCCAAAGCCAACGGTACAACTGCCGAAGGCGTATCCCGCCATTTCAGTGTAACGCCCGCCGTTTCTCAAAAAATGCGCGAAGCCGTCCGCCTGGAGTCAACATTCCTGCAAAAAATCAACATCATCAGCAAAACCGAAATTGCCGGCTCAATCATTGGTTTATCAACAGGTCTGAATGCCTCGCGAACTGATACTAAAAACGGCGACGGTACTGTACGCCGTCAGCCCAAGCCATATCACAACCTGACCGACCGCCAATATTTGTGTAAAAAAGTAAATTTTGACACTCAAGTCAGCTACGACGATATGGACTCTTGGAGCAGTCAACCTGAATACGTCAAGTTGATCAATAACCAGCTCGTCAAATCCAAAGCTTTGAGCCTGATTGCCATCGGTTTCAACGGTACGTCTGCCGCCGCCACATCCGACTTTTCGGCAAATCCTCTCTTGCAGGACGTACAAACCGGCTGGTTGCAGCATATGCGTACCAATGCAGCATCCAACGTCATGGGCAGCGCAACCAATGCCGTAGAAATCGGCGAAGGCAAATCCTATACCTCTCTCGACCACTTGGTTACGGACGTTGCCGAAAGCTTGATTGACGAAGAGTTCCACGACATGCCGGGCATGACCGTTATCTGCCATCAATCTTTGCTGTCTGAAAAATACTTTGCCGTTATCAAAGAAGCAGGCAACAAGGCAAGTGAGCTGCGCCCAGCCGACATCATCATGTCTGAAAAACGCTTGGGCGGTCTGCCGGTCGTAACTGCACCGTATTTTCCCAAAAATACGATTTTGGTTACTCCGCTGAAAAACCTGTCCATCTACTTCCACAAAGGCGGCCATCGCCGCAAGCTGGCGGACGAACCTGAATTCGACCGCATCGCCGACTACCAGTCAGAAAATATCTGCTATGTCGTCGAAGAGTACGGCGCAGCAGCTTTGGTCGAAAACATCAAAATCGTGAAGTAGAAAAAAAGGCCGTCTGAAATTTCAGACGGCCTGATGAAAGGGATCCAATGACTCCAGCCCAGGCACACAAACAACAGGTTTTAGCAGAGAAGGCAGCAAAAAACGGCGAAAACATCCATGTCGCCGAACCCTACCGCCGACTGTTGGCAAGCCTTAACACCGATCGCGCCTTCCTACACCAAATTAAATCCGTATCCGACAAAATCCAAGCCAAAAAAGGAATGGTAGAAAAATATCTTCCATGGCTGGAAGACGTCTATCTCTCCGGTTCGGCCGCTGAAACCGATCCAGTCTTCACTACCGCCCTGCTTTGGTTGATTGACATTGGCGAGCTTGACCAAGCCGTGCCATACATCCTATTTGCCATCGAGCATGACATGAAAGTCAAAGATGACTACCGTCGTGACCTGCCCGACCTCTTAATTGAAGAGCTGGCTGAACAGTATGGATACGGTGCTGACTTGAGTAAAGCCAACCATACTGATCTGCTCACACTCATCAGCACCGTCAACCCAGACACGGGTATGCATACCTTAAATCTGACAGACATCATCCGCGCCAAGTTCTACAAAGCCTCTGGAGAACGTGCGGAAGAAGCCGAAGATCTCGAAAGTGCGGCGAGTTACTACGAAAACGCACTGAAATATTCTGAAAAAATCGGTGTCAAATCCCGCCTTGCAGCCATCAAAAAACAGCTTAAAGGCTGACCTAGCTCCCCTCGCCGGGCGCAAGCCTGCGGCAAGTCCTCCAGAAATATCATGGACGGCCTTAGCATGCAAAGCCTCTGCGCCTCCTTTCCAAAGCCCGCCTAAATATCGGGCAGGCTTCTTCCGTAAGGAAATGAATCATGACTATTGTTTTCGCCGACACCACCGATCAAGGGCGGCAAGCATTAGACCAATCCGAAGTTCGCAGTATTCCTTTTTTCCCAATCATCGACCTTGCCAACTTTCGCGAAGTAATGAGGATTGAAGCGAACATTTCAAGCAGCCGTGTTTACCATGCCGTCCTCGAAGCCGTCGCACACGTCAACGGCCAGCTTAAGAAATACCGCATTGCCGCTGTACAGGTTGGCAGGGGCACTCTTGCCGAAACAGGCGATTCAGACGACGTCATTAATGGCGAATCGGTTAAAACCATCCATTACCGCCGCGCCGTCTATTGCTATGCCAAATCACTTCTGCTGGAAAAATACGCAGATACAGAACCATCGGGAAAAGCGGGCGAGCGTGCCGAAATGAAACAACATCAAGCCGAAGACTTCCGCCGTGAAGCACACTATGCCACCGCGGCAGTCATGGGCGAGCGCCGCTGCGATTCGGAATTAATTTGATGGAATACACGACCCGTGAAGGCGATACCGTCGCCAATATCGCTTGGAACCATTACGGGACGTCCGCAGGCTACACCGAACAAATCCTGACCGACCCTGAAAATTACGGCTTATCGAAATATCCTGCCCTCCTACCTGCCGGTTTGACTATCCGACTGCCTCAAGCCAACCACGAAGAAGCACAACAAAAATCCACCCTGAATCTATGGGACTGAAAACGTCATGACCCAAGACAAAACCACCACTGCTGTCAACGCCGCCGTAATTATCATCGGCAGCTACCACGTCCACGCCTCCGTAGCCTTCGGTGCACTCATAGGCGCATCGCTGTTCGTATTAAGCCAAAAGGCAGAGCGACCGATTAATAAGGCATGGCTTTTTGCTGTGTCTTTCATCGGCGGCATTTTCGGTTACGACGGCGCAGAAGGCCTAATCAACTGGCTGCTGCCGGGTGAAACACTGACCATCAATAGCTTTACCGCCGCTGCCATTTTTTCTGCCGGACTGGTTTTAGGTTTACAGCGTGTCATGCGCCTGATTGAAAAAGGCCGTCTGAAAACCCTGGAAGAGGAAAAAGAATCATGAATACAGTCCAATCTGCTGCCGTCATTGCCCTGTCCCTGACCGCGGCCGTTCGTATCATCCTTTTTGACACCCGCGGGAAAACACATAAGCCGTTAAGTGCGGCAATCGCCTATTTATCTATCGTATGGTTTTGCAGTCTCGCCCTGGCCGCTGCCTTTTCCATTAAAGCACTGACTATATGGTTGCTTATCTTCGGACTGGCCCTGCACACGGGCGCAGTGCTATGGAGTGGCGGCAATATCAGCAAAATCCACCCGAAGAAAACACGCCCAAGCACAGAAAATCAAGGTTTTTTGAACCGCGCGTCAAAAAAAATACCGCAAGAAAATATTTAAACACACGAATAAAAAAGGAAGAAAGCATGACTGAATTGCCCTGGATGGCGGAAGCCCGCCGACACGTCGGATTGAAAGAAATCGTTGGCGCGAAACATAACCCGATTATCCAATCTTGGCTCAAAGAAATGGGAAACTTTCCCAATGCGGCAAAAGCATGGTATGCGGACGATGAGACACCATGGTGCGGCCTATTTGTCGGTTACTGCCTCGGTAAAGGCGGCCGCGGCGTTATCAAAGATTGGTATCGCGCCAAGGCATGGGCGGAGGCTGGTCTGACTAAGCTGGCTAAACCCGCCTATGGCTGTATCGCCGTGAAATCCCGCAAAGGTGGCGGCCATGTGTTTTTCGTCGGCGGCAAAAACGCTAAAGGGCAAATTATGGGATGGGGCGGTAATCAGGGCAATGCCGTATCAATCGTGCCGTTTAATGCATCTGATATTGACGGGTACTACTGGCCGTCTAAATTGGTTGATGGTAAGCCGGTTAAATCGTACCCATCCGCAGAGCGTTATAACCTGCCCATCGTTACCGGCACTGCGGCAGCAGGCGTGAGCGAAGCCTAGAAAGGGAGATGATATGAAAACAGCTATTGTTGTTGCCGTATCTTATATCCTGACCGTCGCCGTCCTCGGATATAGCTTGATGCACATGCGCAAAAGCAATAAGGCACTGACACAAACAGTCGCCGCGCAGGAAGACGCCATCAAATCAAAAGACGCAACAGTCAAGATTTATAAAGCCCGCGCCCAAAGCTTGCAGGTGCAGGTAGACCAAATGATGAAGGTGCAGGCTGAAAAAAACAGCCAAGTCGAAGCAGCACTGACTAAGCATCATGAATGGTCGTCTGAAAAACTGCCCGAAGATGTAGCCCAAACCATCAATAAAAAATAACAGCGGGGCGCATGATCGCGCCCTTTTAAACATCAAACTATGAAAGATAAAAATGAAACGTCTCTCCGTTCTCGTTGCCGCCGTTGCCCTTGCTGCCTGCGCCCATAATCCGCCGGTATCCGTACAGGCTGCCGAGTCATGCCCGCCGGTGCCGAAATGTGAAGCCTACCCGCCTGAAGAGATTGCAACCAATGCGGACATGGTTCGCGCATTGATTGCCTATCGCTCGGCTTTTGAGCAGTGCCGCCTCTATCGGGACGCTTTGTCAGCCTGCCTAAAAGGGGACGAAGAAGGGAAAACGACACCATGACTGACATCATCGACCAAGCCTGCGACTTAGAGCAAAAAATGCGCGAATACTGGTTATTACGCCACAAAGAACAAGAATCCTCCACGCCATCCGCCCAAGAGTGCGAAGAGTGCGGCGAAATCATACCCGAAGCACGCCGAGAAGCCGTGCCGGGGTGCCGTTTATGTATAGACTGCCAGCGCGAAGAAGAGCAACGGTGGAAATTCAAAAGATAAGAGGCCGTCTAAAATGGAAAAGCCAAAAAGCCTGCGTCTTGCCATCCAGGAAACACTGCCGGAATTTAAAGCTGCACCTGACCGTCTTCGTATGACGGTTTTGTCCGGACAGATTATTCCGAAACGCAATACATTGAGTTACGAAGCGAGGTACACGCTTAATATTTTTGTTCAGGAGTTCCATCGAGATCCTGCGTATCTCTTTTTGATTGTGAATAAGTGGCTGCAAGAAAATCAGCCGGATATTTTGTGTCCGGGCGCAGACGCATCATCAAGAGCCTTTGTTTTCGAGGCAGAGCCGATAGAGTCGGATGTCTGGGATGTAATGATCGAATTAAAATTGACGGAAACAGTCATTGCCGGTTTGGATGAAAACGGCTTAGTCTCCTACAAAACAAAATCCGAGCCGCCGCGCCCCGTTTTTTAAACAGATAAAGGACGCATAATGCGTCCTTTGCTTCAAGTGCAGGAGGAAATATGGAAGAACTGGAAGCACTCGTTGCCCAAATCGAACATTTAGCGCTAAAGATTCAACCGTCTGCCCGTGCCAAACTTATGCGCAATATCGCGACGGAGCTACGCCGCCGCAACCGAAACCGCATTAAAGCCAATATCGAGCCTGACGGAAATCCGATGGCAAAACGCCAAGGCGACCGTTTTGCTTTCCGACGCTTACGGGATGGAGAGGAACTACACCGCCGCCCGTTTCGTTTTTTTGGAGAGAAATACGGAGATGGCTACACCGGCCGTATTGCATATAGTCGCACAGAAAACGGGAATGAATTAGTACGGTTCGAGGGCGAACGCAGGCTTTTGGGATTTCGGCGCGAATATTTGTACCTGAAAACGCCGACAATATCCCGTATGGTAATGTTCCGCCGTATCGGCGCCGCCCGTTGGCTGCGTCAAAAAGCAGACGCGAATCATGCAAAAATCGGATGGTTTGGAGGTAAAGCCGCGCAAATTGCAACAGAACACGAAGACGGTAGTACGGCAAAAAACCTGCCATCCCGCCTGCTATTGGGCTTACCGAAAGAAGACTTGGAGTACATTACAGACCAAATACTAAACGCCATAAAAATGGAGTAAAAAAGGCCGTCTGATTTATTTCGGACGGCTTTATTATTATATTTTACAAGTAGCGCATAAATCAGCATAAAAATGTCAAATCTTGCATAAAAACGCATAAAAAACCAGTGTTCGAAAAGCGCCGAAAACCCTATGAAATATAAGGATTGCAGTAGGAGCTGCCGCTGCATAAAAAAACGCACCC
>ERZ772978.255-NODE-255-length-21560-cov-230.732_pt1 | contig 21560 bp, 21 predicted proteins | sample MGYA00511675_ERZ772978 | MGnify/ENA primary metagenome ERZ772978 (study PRJEB29015, sample SAMEA2738092) | human oral metagenome | biome: human oral; feature: human-associated habitat; material: saliva | place: China | collected 2156 ... | reverse complement strand
ACAACACGAAAGGAAGCGGCCTAAACAAGCCTCCACAAAACCCAGGACTTGACAGTGTGCCGCTTGCAACTGTATTGACGCGGCTTCTGGCACACGTAGACGCAGGGGCCGCCGCGGCGAGGGCGCGGGCGGCCCCTGCTGTCACAACTTACGCCCCGAATCGGCTCCTGTAGCTGTCCCACAGGTCGCGCAGCTTCTTGCCGTCGGACTCGCGCACGAACACGTCGAGGGCGGCGGCGCTGCTGGTGCCGGTCAGGGCGGCGACGGCCGCCGACGGGGAGGATACTTCCTGGCCGTCGGGCAGGACGATGGTGCCCTGAGGGGAAATGGTCACGACGTAGACGTTGCCGAGGTTGCGGCGGCGCCACGTGAACGTGTCACCGGGGGAGATGATGCCGGTCGCGACGACGTCGGCCAGGCGCACCTGGCGGCCGCGGGCAGCAGACCGCTTATCGACGGCGGCCTCAAGTTCGGCGCTGGACAGGACAGACAGGTCTACGCCATCGGAATCTCGCCGAATGTCCCAGTAGTCCAAGATCAGCTGGGTCAGGTGCCGCTGGCGCTCCTCCAGGTCGGCGGCGTGAATCTCGCCCCCGGCGCAGGGCAGCGAGCCGACCGCGAAGTCGCCGAGCGTCATCACGTGGCGGGCGGCGCGCGCCACCGTGTCCCAGTCGGGCGCCTGGTTGACAGTGCGCGACTTGATGGTGGACAGGATGAAGCTCCCCAGTCGCCTGTTCCACGCGCGCAGGTCGATGTCCTCGTCGACACCGCGAATGTGGCTGGCCGGAAGCCCACACAGGACGCCCATGGAGCGCGGCAGGCGCGTCGGGAAGGACCCATGCTCGGCGACCATCGCGTGGTAGAGGAGGACCTTGCGGATGGAGGACTGCGGCAGGGGCCTCGAGATCGTCTCGGCGGCCCGGTGGCGGACGCTGTCCGGCACGGAGCAGGCGGCGTTGAGGGGCTCGCCGTCCTCGAAAGCCGCGATGAACTGGGTGACGATCGCTGTGCGCGACGAGGGGCTGAGGCGCGCGGCAACAGCCGTACCGTAGACGCGCTCGAGGAGGAACAGCAGCGACACGGTTTCCTCGTCGCCGCGCCCCGCGCGCAACACACTCATCGCCGCTGGCTTCCAATCCGAGGAGTCATACAGGCGCAAAAGCTCAAGCGGCGTGGCCGCGTGGTGCCCCACCAGAGGCTCCAGCGTCGCCAGTGTGTACGCGCGAGCGGAAGGAACCAAGACCTCGTCGATGAACTCCTCGCCGCTCCTGGAGGTGAAGAACGGCGTGAGGACCTGCTCGTCGAACGAGTCGATGAGGGCCCGTTTGGCGGGGGCGCGCAGCGTGAGCGTGAGCAGGTGCCCGAAGAATGCGTCCGGGTTCTCCGTGCCCAGCGAGTCGATGCATTGCTCCCACAGGGCGGCGTAGCGGGCCCGGGCGTCGGGCTCCACGCGAGACAGGACGCGCGCCTTGAAAATGTCTGCGGCCGACAGGGGGACGCCGCGCGTGTTGAGGACGGAGAAAATGCGGTGCGCCGCCTGGTAGGAATCGGTTGACACCTCGATGAGGGACACGTGCAGGGTCAGGTAGCGGATAAAGTCGCTGATTTCTCCGGGTGCGAGCGTGTCGGGATTGCCCAGCACGTCGAGCATGGCGCGCGCGTTGGCGACAATGCGCCGCACCGAGGGGCGGGTGAGACTATCGCCGTCGACGTCGAGCAGGGAGTCGATGTTATCGCCGATGATGAACGTGTCGAAAAACTCGCGGTCGCATTCGCGCACGCTCAGGCGAGGCCGCTCGTCCAAGCCCTTGATGCGCGACTGCGGAATGAGGAGCAATTCGCCGAGTTCTCCGCGCAGCGCGGAATCCTCCTCCAGGTGACGCAGCAGAGACACGAGGATGCACAGGGTGGTGAGGCGCTGCTGTCCGTCGATGATGTCGACGTCGTCGCCGCTGGGGTGCTGCACGAGGACGATCGACCCCAGGAAGTAGTCCCCGTCGTTCGTGCGCCACGCGCCAAGCAGATCATTCACGAGGGTTTCCGCCTGCTGCTCCTCCCACACGTAGGGGCGCTGGAAGTCAGGAATCTGGTACTGGCGGTCGCCGTGCAGCAGCTCTTGAATGGACTTCTGTGTCGTCGTGAGGGTCATGGAGGCCTACATCCTCGTTGTGGCGGACTATCTTCTGATGGCAGTATATCGATGTTTGCTCGGTATGTGTCCAAGGGGGACGAGGCCCGGGCACCCCGAGAGGATGCGGCGCGGCGGGCGGGTGGCGAGGTGGGCGATAGCATGGGGGAGTGCAGTGGCGGCCCCTCGCGCGGGCCGCGGGAAGGCAACGGGGGAGCGCCCATGGACACGATGAGGAAGTCGGACGGCCGCCGGGGGCGGATCGCCTACGAGGTCGCGGGCCTCGCGTGGCTTGCAGAGGCTTCGTCGCCCGGCGCGGACGTCGTCCCCGTCCTCGATCACGGCGCGACATGGCTCGAGGAGCCCCGCCTGGTCTCCGTCGCCCCAACTCCCAAGGCCGCCGAAGAGTTCGGCCGGTCCCTCGCCCACACGCACGCGGCCGGAGCCAGGCACTTAGGCGCCGCCCCCGACGGGTACGCGGGCGACGGCTGGATGGGTGAGGCACCCCTCTCCCTGCCGAGTCGCCCGAGCGCTCGTGGCGAAGAGGGTGGCGTGAACCGCGCGAACCCCGACGAGGCAACCCCGGCCTCGTCCCCTCGCGAGTCCTGGGGCAGCTTCTACGCGCGCGAGCGCATCGCCCCCTACGTCGACGATCGCACCTTCACCGCCGCCGAGCGTGCCCTCATCGATAAGCTCTGTGAGCGCCTCGAATCGGGCGCACTCGACCACGGCCAGCCGCGCCTCGTAGAAGACGCGAAAAACCGCCACAACAACATCGGCGCCGCCCGCACCCACGGGGACCTGTGGAGCGGCAACGTCATGTGGACCCCGGGCGGCGCCGTCCTCATCGACCCCGCCGCGCAGGGCGGCCACGCCGAGGAAGACCTCGCGGCCCTCGCCGTCTTCGGCTGCCCGCACTACGAGCGGATCCTCGCCGCCTACGACGAGGCCTCACCCCTGGAGGACGGCTGGCGCGAGCGCGTCGCCCTGCACCAGGCGCACATCATGATGATCCACTGCGCCGTCTTCGGTCGCTCCTACGTGACCGACGCGGTGAGGATCGCCCGCCGGTACGCCTAAGAACGAGGCCGAAGCCGAGTCGCTCTGTGCGGCTCAGCCCCGGCCTCGTTCCCGGAGAGCCTCCCGAGGGGACCTACAGGCGCGGGATGTTGCGCATGTTGGAGGTTGCCATCGAGAAAGCCTCAGCGATGCCGCGGTTGAGGACGATCTTGCTCATCGCGGTCGCGAAACCGACGACCTGGCCGCCCGTGATGGCCGGCGGGAGCGAGAGGGCGTTCGGGTCCGTGATGACCTCGACGAGGGCCGGGCCGGGCGCCGCGAACGCCTCGCGGTAGGCGCCCTCCAGGCGCGATGCGTCCTCGACGCGCTCCGCGTGGAAGCCAATTGCGCGGGCGATCTCCGCGTAATTCGTATCGGGGACGTCCGTCTGGAAGTCCGGGAGGCCGTTGACCAGCATCTCCAGCTTCACCATGCCCAGCGTCGAGTTGTTGAAGACGACCACCTTGACGGGCAGGTCGTACATCTTCGCGGTGATGAGCTCGCCGAGCAGCATGGACAGGCCGCCGTCACCCGACACCGACACAACCTGGCGACCCGGGTAGGCGACCTGAGCGCCCAGGGCCATCGGCAGGGCGTTGGCCATCGACCCGTGCAGCAGCGAACCGATGAGGCGGCGGGTGCCGAGCGGATCAATGTAGCGGGCGGTCCACACGTTGCACATGCCCGTGTCCGCGGTGAAAATCGCGTCCTTCGCGGCCGTCTCGTTGAGGAGGTGGGCAGCGTATTCGGGGTGGATTGGACGCATCTTCTCCACGTTGCGCGTGTAGGCGCCCACGGGAGCGTGCATGATCTCCGAGTGCTTCTTGATCTTGGCTTTCAGGAAGGAGTCCGAGCGGCCGGCGCGCAGGTGGGGGAGCAGGGCCTCGATGAAGGGCTTGACCTGCGCGTGGATCGCGAGGCCGACGTCCGTGCGCCGACCCAGCTTCTCTGCGTGCGTGTCCACCTGGATGGTCGGGGTGTCGGGCAGGAACTGGTCGTAGGGGAAGTCGGTGCCCAGCAGGATCAGCACGTCGGCGTCGTTCATGCCCTCCGCGGCCGCGCCGTAGCCCAGCAGGCCCGTCATGCCCACGTCGAAGGGGTTGTCGTACTGGATGAAGTGCTTGCCGCGCAGGGTGTGGCCGATCGGAGCCTTGAGCGCGTCGGCCAGGGCGATGACCTCGTCGTGGGCGCCCTCAACGCCCGCGCCGGCGAAAATCGCGACCTTGTCCGCCTTGTTGAGGAGCGCCGCCGCCTCGTCGATGTCCTCCGGGTTCGGGGTCAGCGTCGCCGGGCGCGCGGGCGCGTAGGTGGGAACGTGCTCGACGGCCTTGAGGTCGGTGATGTCTCCGGGCAGCGTGATGACGGCGACGCCTCCCAGGCCGACCGCGTGGCGGATCGCGGAGTTCACGGTGCGCGGGGACTGCGCGGCCGAGGAGATGAGCTCGTTGTACACCGAGCACTCTTCGAAGACGCGGTCCGGGTGCGTCTCCTGGAAGTAGGTGGAGCCGATCTGGACGCTCGGGATGTGCGAGGCAATGGCCAGGACGGGCGCGCCCGTGCGGTTCGCGTCGTACAGGCCGTTGATGAGGTGCAGGTTGCCCGGGCCGCACGAGCCCGCGCACACGGCGAGCTTGCCTGTGAGCTGAGCCTCGGCCGAAGCCGCGAACGCCGCCGCCTCCTCGTGGCGCACGTGAATCCAGTCGATGCCGCCCTTCTCGGAGCCGCCGGTTTTGCGCACGGCGTCGACGATTGGGTTGAGGGAATCGCCGACGATGCCGTAGATCCGATGGACTCCCGCGTCGACGAGCTGAGCCACGATCTGTTCCGCGACGTTCATGCCATCTCCTTAAAATTGCTGGCTGTGACCTCGTTAAATCATCATAGGTATGACTAAGGTCCTATGTCGCTGTAGAGTGAGCGACGGATCAAGGAGAGGGTGCCGGTGGAAGCGTGCCGCCTTCCTCCGCTAAGATAGCCACGCCCCAATAGCTCAGTCGGTCAGAGCAGCGGACTCATAATCCGTGGGTCGTCGGTTCAAGCCCGACTTGGGGCACCAACGTGTCGACATCTCGGCGCCGGGCAGGTTTGAAGGGGGCGGGGATCCATCCGCCCATTCCGTCTGGGGTGGGCATGAGGTCTGCGGGCTCGATGCCAAAGAAGCTGGCGGCAGTTAGTAGTTCTGTCACCGACCAGCCGACGTTTCCTCGCAGCTTGCGACTCACTGTGGCTCCGGAAACCCCGATAACTGGCCCAAAACTATTGCCAGACATCTTGCGTGCAAACAAGTGTTGATTGATTGTCATGCCGATCGCTTCGTCGGGCGCTAGTCCGTGCTGGACCTTCATTGTTGTCATGCTGCAATAGTACACAAACGCTGCAGAAACTGCAATGACATCTCTTGACGGTAACACTGTATGGATGCATCATATACGTTATGACACTGCAAAAAATGCAACAGCTTATCAGTGCTGGCGAGGCTGCCAAGCTTGTAGGTGTTTCCCCGGACACTCTGCGGCGGTGGGCGAAGTCGGGGCGTGTTCGGCATGTGGTGACGCCTTCGCGGCGAATTCTGTTTGATCCTGCGGACATCGAGGCGATGTACAGGACTGTTGATCCTGATCGCGAGTCGTCGGTGTCGGATGTTCCGCTGCCTGGTTTGGGTGGGGCGGGGAGGTGACTGGTTGTGTCAATCTTGGCCATGACGTGGGCGTGGGGCTTGATGGAGCTGGATCAGTCCCAGACGCTTGTTTTGCTTGCGCTCGCTGATGCAGCGAACGATGAGGGCGTGTGCTGGCCTTCCCAGGCAGAGATTGGACGTAAGGCGCGCCTGAAGGACAGGGCTGTGCGCAACCAGATTCGGTCATTGGAGGCAGCGGGGCTCTTGTCGGTGTCGCGGCGTGCGACTCCGCAGGGCCGGAAGACGAATGTCTATCGCCTCAACATCGGGTGTGACTTTTCGTTGCAATCAAAGCAACCGGCACGAAATGCCGGTTGGGTTGAAGGTTCTGAGTCGGAGCCTGTGGATAACCGGACTTTTCGTTGCAATCAAAGCAGCCGGCGCGAAATGCCGGTTGGGGACCCAACCGGCACCGTGATACCGGTTGCAACCGGCACCGTGATGCCGGTTGCTTCTATACACCAAACCCCCAATATTCAAACCCCCAACCTAACCCCCCCACCCCCTGCGGTTGAAGGTTCGGTTCGGTTGGGCAACGGCTGCGCCGATCAAGTGGCTGTCGAGGGGGAGGCTGCGTCGCCGGTGGCGACGTCAGCGCCCCCAGAAGGTCGTAGGTGCTCTCAGGAGCCCACTAGGGGCCTTAAGGGGTCAGAAAGCGATCAGGGTACTGAAAGTTCCTCTGAAGCTGATTTAGCGATCTTGGCGGCGTGTCTACCTGAGTCGATGCGGCTGCTGGACGCACGCGGTCTTGGTCTCGTGGTTGGTTTGCTGCGTGAACGGCTGGATGCCGGGTGGACCCCAGGGGAGATCAAGCGGTTGCTGGATTCACCGTTGCCTGATCGCGTTGCTCGGATGTCGGGTCTTGTGGCTTCGCGGCTTCGTCGTCTGGTGGCTGTGGGGGAGTCTCCTCGGGCTCAGGCTGCGGCTGCGTCGCGTGAGCGTGAGCGCCTGGCGAGTGAGCGCGCGGCCGTGGCTACTGCTCGTGAAGCGCAGACGGCTCCGTCGTTGTTGCATATGCGCATTCATGATCTTGTGACGCGGTTGGCTCCGGGGTTGTCGCCCGCTCGGAGTGCGAGGGTGGAGCTAGCGGTTCGTCAGGCTCTCGCGGATGCATGGCGTCGGGAGAACCCCCAAGGGGGGAAGCCGTCGCCGTCGGCGCTGCTGGAGGTGCTCGTGGCATCTGGGGAGCAGATCGCGGCTCGGGTGATTCGTGAGCATGTGGATGGGGAGGTGGCCTGAGATGGTGGATGTGGTTTTGTCGTGGCCTGCGTGGGCGCGGGCTCAGCGAGGTTTGGGGGCTTCGGCCCGCGCGTGTTTGCGTGAGCTGGCCTCCTTGGCGGATGATCGTGGGGCCGCGATCGTGGAGATCAGCTGGTTGGCTGAGACGACAGATCGATCTCGCCGGACGGTGTGGCGTGGTCTAGCGGAGCTAGAGGATCGTGCGCTGATCGTGCGTGAGGAGCGCCGAGAGGCGGGGCATCGCGCGCCGTCACGATTCCAGCTGGTCCGTGACCCCGCAGGTGCCGTGGAGCGAACCCGCGATCGGATGCAGAGCCTGGGCGTCGTCGTTGATGTCTTCACTGGAGGCGCGGTTGACCCGGATGACAATGAGGGGCTGCGCGCGGTCCTTGTTGAGGCCTGTCAGGCGGGCTGGGTTGGGCAGGGGGCGAGCCGGTTAGCTGTCACGTTACTGGAGCATGGCCCCAAGCAATTTGGGCGTCTCGCGGTTCGCCAGGCGCGTTTCGAGGGGGAGGCGGTGTCGGATGCTTTGGCTGATGTCTTGACGTTGGCGTGGCTGGAGGCGCGCGCGTCCGCCGCGTCGATGATTCGCGCCCGCCGCCCGTGGGCAGTGTGGTCGCGGGCCGTGGAGTGCGCAGTTGCGGAGGAGTCGCTGGCGAGCCTGGAGGACCGCAGTGCTGTGACCACTACGGGGGTTGTCCCCGAAGGGGGGTCGCCCCTCGCTGGTGAGGCGGGGGAGCTATATGTGGGGATTGATGAGCTGACGGGACCTTTCGTGCGCGTCATTGACGCGTTGCGTGAGGCGGGTATGCCGTCGACGCTCGCGTGGGCGGGCAGTGTGCGTGTCGCGCAGATCGCTGCTCATGTCTCGGTCGGGAATGCTCATACGATGGCCGCGCGCGACGCCACGTTAGCCTCTCTTGGGGTGAGTCCTACAGCTGCCCGCGCGTGGATGACACTCCTGGTTGGGTCACGGCGCGGGACGGTGTTGAACGCTCTTGATGCCGATCAGAAATCGCTGGCTGAACAGGCCGCTGTCGTCGCAGCCGCGTGGCGCAAGACGTTGCTTATTGCGTAGATCACGTGGGCGTGGTTGAGGTGCCTGACAAAAGTGTCAGGTAGCTCCACTTTTGTTGGATTTTCGGGGTTTTTATGGTTGGTCAGGAAATGTGTGGCCGTCGATTTGCTGAATGTCTTTGATGATGTCGTCGATGAGTTCTTGGTCGTCGATGGTGGCGTCGTCTTCGACCCATTCGCTTTTGACGGTGATCTCGAGGCGCTGGAAGACGCGCATGTGGGACATGTCGATGCCTTGGCGCATCGCTTTGTCGATGGCTTGTGCGATCGCGTAGGCGCGGTCGGTTGAGGGCCAGCCTGCGGTGTTGAGCTGGCCGCCGGCGCCGGGAGGGCGGCCGTCGAAGGTGACGGCCCAGTATTGGAGGCGTTCGGGCTGGGAGTCGTGGTTCATGGGGGTGCTCCTAGAGGTGTCAAACGGTCTGTGTCCAATGATGCCATCTTGGCTGGTTGTCGGCGTGCACGTCGGTGTGCGTGTACGTGCTGACGGATAGGGCGTAGAGAGAGGAGCGCACATGCCGTCTTATCTGGATCTGGGTCTGACCTCACCTGCGCAAGAGTCGTGGCAGGCCCCTCAAGGCTCGCCTGTGCCGATTCCGCCCCCGGCAGTTGTGGCCGCGGCGCGCCCGTGGGCCCCGGGTGTCGATGGGCTTACTGTTCGGCGCCACATCCGGCGATCGACCGTCGATGGCGCGCCCCTTCTGTGGATGGTGGGTGCTCACGGCGGTGCGGGAGCCTCGACGTGGGCGCATCTGCTTGGTGCCGGTGATGCTGGTGCGGCCTGGCCGCAGCATGTCAACCCATCGCGAGCGCTGAGCGTCGTGGTCTGTTGCCGCTCAACTGCGGCGGGGCTGCGTGCCGCGCAGGACGTGGCTATCGAGTGGGCGGCGGGAGCGTTACCTGGGCAGCTTGTTGGCCTCGTTGTTGGGGCGGATGCCCCTGGGCGTCTCCCTCGTGAGCTTCGTGAGCAACTCCAGATCACGTCGGGAGCATTCCCCCGCTACACATTCGTTCCGTGGCAGGCGCAGTGGCGCTTCGCCAGGGAGAGCGGCGTGAATGCCGATCATTCGCGTCGTATTAACAAGATCGCCGTCACCGTGGCGGCGTGGACTGAAAGGACTCTCTGATGATTATGACGCGACTGGCCACGCTATTTGGGACTGATACTAATACTAATCCGCCTGTGGTTCCCACCCCCTCACCGAAGTCCATTCCTGGACTGACGGTTAAGATTAATGACCTTTTGGGTAACGCGATGTGGCTTGGCATTATTTGTGGGCTACTCGGGCTAATTATGGTCGGTGCCATGATTGCCCTTCACAACAAGAGAGGACCTGGTGACGGTGGCGAAGCGGCTGAGAGGGTTGGTTGGGTCATTGCCGGTGTTCTCATCGTTGTATCGGCACCAATCATCATTCAGCAGTTTGTTTAAAGGAGCGATGTGATGAGCGAGAGCGATGAGGTAAGGGAACGGAGTCCATTTGCGTCCCCTTGGGTGATTGCCTCCGGTCTGGTTGTCATTGTCGTTGTGGCGATGGGTATTGGGCTGGGGGTGGGGTTGGCAATGCGCGGCTCTAGTGAGCAGCCGTCTAGTCAGTCAGGTCTGCCGACCGGCAGGCCAACGGTGATCACGCCGTCACCGAGTGCGTCGCCATCGCTCATGCCCTCCCCGACCCCCACGGAGGGGGTGCTCGGAATGGATTACATTTCGCAGCCGTGTTACGTCGACGAGGTCAATATGTTGCCGCTGGGTCAAACGCCTCGAGCGACCCATGTGAGCACTGTCCAGGGAGGTCGGTCGGTCGAGGTTGCAACTAAGGCGGGTCCCTTCGCTGCTATGGATCGCACAAATCTGTCGTACTGCTACTCACATACGGTGGAGGGCGCTATTACCTCTGGTGCGAATTTTCTCCTGCATTCAACATGGGATACCGAACGGCGTGATTCGATCGCGATGGACCTTGCAGATAATTCAGATGGCACACTCGCCGGTAAGGTTTTTGACTCGAGTCGCTCTCATTCCGGTGTCTATTCCATGCAGCAAGCCCATATCACGGGCTACTACTACGAAATCCGTGATGAGAACAATGTGCTTGTTGTCTATACCTTTACTCTCGGAGATGAGCCGAAAACGCTCACCATGCCACTGCGCATGACGTGGGTGAAAGACTGGAAAGTCGTCTACCCTGAAACCTCTGACGCCTGGGGAATCGGTGAACTCACGGATGAAGCGAAAGCGCGGGTCACCCCGTGGAGCGTGAACTAGCGTGGGTGGTCTCGAAAGCCTTGTTAACGAGGCGACAACGTCGTTGGGAGAGATCATCCTCAACCTGGGTACATGGTGGGTGAAAGCGCCTGTTCCGTCGCTCTTTATCACGTCGTCTCCAGCGTATAAGCTGCAGGATTACCTGCGATTTCTCCTGGCTGCCGTGATGATTGCGTCCCTCATATTCGCTGGAATCAAAGTCATTATCGATGGTCGTGGCGATTCCCTGCGCCAAGTTGCGCAATCTCTTGTCACAGTCGTGGTTGTGTCGGGTGCTGGGCTTACGTTGGCATCAACTCTCATCAGTATCTTTGATGGTACAGCCATCTGGCTCTTGAATACGGTGACGGAAGAAAGTGCCGAAACCTTCGGTAAACAAATCATTCCGGTTCTATGGGAGAGTGAACAAATTCCCGGTGGCACGGTTCCTGTTGTCTTGCTTGCGCTGGCGGGGATCCTCGCCAACGTTGTCCAGATGGCGATGATCTGGATTCGGTCGGTGCTGCTTATGGTGATCATGGGGTTGGCGCCCATTATTGCTTCAACGATTGGCACGTCCTGGGGGCGTGCGTGGGCGGGGAAAGTCCTGGGTTTCTTCTCAGGGCTTGTCCTCTACAAGTTAGCAGTGTCGATCATTTATGCGACAACGATCCTTTTCCTGACGTCGGAGAGTGGCCTGGAGGGGTTTGTTTCTTTTCTGGTCGGTGTCATGCTCATGGTTTTCGCGGCCGTGTGTCCGTTTGCGCTCGTGGGGCTGCTCATGCCCACGGGAGCGATGATTGCGTCCTCAATGGGCGGGGTCGGCGGCGCGGCTGCGGGCGCAGCGACGGTTGCGTCGGGTGCGGTCGACGTGGTGCATAGGGGGCATGTATCGGCAGATGCGCCACCGGCGCCGTCATCTCATGAAGGTACACCAGGGGGAAGTGCTGCTCCGTCAGGCGCTACTGCTGCGCCCGACGCGGGAGCGGTGGGCTCGAATGCGGGCGCCGGTGCAGCCAGTGGGGCGGCTGCCGGGGTAGCCGAAGGTGGTGCCGCTGCAGGCGGTGCGGCTGCTGGAGCGGCTACTGGCGGCGCGGCCCTCATCGTGCAGGCTGTCGCAGAAGGCGCCTCGCAGGCACAACAAGGCATCAGCGACATGGTCGAAACAGCGGAAGGGACAGAAGGATGAGTACCAGCGGAGCGACGGAAACGCAGGTCCGTACGTATGGGAACTGGCGTCACCCACGCCTGGCGGGCCTGGGCAAACTGAGCTTTTTCCAGACGATGGCGTTACTTGCACTGCTCATCGTGTCAATTCTCGTTTACGGGTCTTTTGGCCTCGCGCACGCAGCGGCACTGCTGCTGTCGGGGCTGTTGGTCCTCGGGGCTATGGAAATCAGGGATGCTCACGGCGTGAGCATCTGGGACAAGATGGTTGAGCGTGTGTCGTTTGCTCGGCGTCGTCGAGCTCGACGTACCGTGTACAGGTCCGGGCCGATCGGTGTTGTCCCGGGTGGTCGGGCGCGCCTTCCTGGCCTGCTCTCGGGATCGCGCATCAGCGAGCACGTTGATTCGTATGATCGCCCGTTTGCCCTCATCCACCACGGCAACGCTCACGTGAGTGTCATCATGGGGGTCTCACCCTCTGGTATTGCCCTGGTTGATCAGGAACGCATCGACCAACAGGTCGCACACTGGGGTGCCTGGCTTGCCGACCTGGGAAGCGAAATCGGTATCGCTCAGGCCAGTGTCTGTGTGGAGACGGTGCCCGATACGGGTGGGTCTCTTGAACGGCAGGTGAACGCTCGCCTCGATGCAGATGCTCCGGCGATCGCGCTGAGCGTGGTGCGCGAGGCTGTCTCGCAGTATCGCGCGGGGGCGGCGCAGCTGCGCTGCACAGTGACGCTCACCTTCGATACGAAGCGCATGAGCGTGAAGAAGCGGTCAACCGACCAGGTTGCCCGTGAGATCGGGACACGCCTGCCATACTTGACGCACTCGCTGGAGGCGGCCGGGACGGGACCTGCCCACCTCCTCACAGCCGCCGACGTGACTCGCTTGGTGCGGGTTGCATACGACCCGGCATCCGAACCGCTCTTCGAAGAAGCAACAGCCGCTGGACAGGAGGTCGAATTGGACTGGGAGGACGCTGGCCCCGTCGGTGCCCGTGTCTCCTTTGACTCGTTCCGTCATGATTCGGGCCTGTCGCGCACCTGGGTGTTGACTAAGGCGCCGACGGGAGTCGTGCAGTCGGGTGTCTTGTCGAAGCTGACCTCGATCTCGCGCGATGTTGAGCGCAAGCGCGTGACCCTGCTGCTGCGGCCCATTGATGCTGCGATGACGGGTGACATCGTTGAGCGCGATATGACGACGGCCGCGGCGGCGGCTGGCATGTCGAAGAAAGTTACGGCGCGCGCCGCGCGCGAGGTAGCAATCGCGCGGAAAAACGCGCAGGAGGAAGCCAGCGGTGCGGGTCTTGTGGACTTCACAGTCCTGGTGACAGCGACTGTGACGGGGGAGGACCTTGACGATACAGCTGCGGCCATCATGTCGCTTGCGTCCGCATCGAAGTTGCGCATGCGGCCTGCCTACGGCGCGCAGGATTCGGCGTTTGCACTTGCCCTTCCCCTGGGCGTTGTCCCCTCGTGGCAAAGGGTGTGGTCGATATGAGCATGAACATAACGATCGCGGATCTCAACCGTCCTGGCGCTGGTGGCGTCACGCCGCTTCCCCGCATTCACGATTTTCGCGGGACGAGCGTCCAGGTGTGTGGCCTGTATCCGTTTGTTGCGGGTGGGACTCCGCCACCTGTTGGCGTTCCCCTTGGGCGGGCGACGGACGGGACTGGCGCAGTGTGCGCCGACCCGATTAGTTGGTTTCAGAAGGGGCTGATCTCTGCTCCGTCGGCCATGGTTCTAGGCCTGAATGGCCTGGGAAAGTCGTCACTGATTAGGAGGATGGTGCTGGGTGCCGAGGCATTCGGTATCCACTCCATGGTTGTCGGAGACGTCAAAGGCGAATACGCCGATGTCATCGACGCGCTGGGCGGACAAATCATCGCGATTGGACATGGGAAGACAGGCCTGAACCCATTGGACGGTGGTAATGCCGACGAAGCGGCGGAGATGCTGCGGGCAGCCGGGCACGTCCGCGAGGCCCAGGAAGTGACGGAAGCGGCTCACGAGCGCAAAAAACAGCTCGTGTGCTCGCTGATTCAGATTATTCGACGGCAGGCGCCGAGCGATCGTGAGGAGACGATTGTTGATGCCGCTATCCGTGTCATCGAGCATACGCAGGCTGGCACGCCGACTCTCGCCGATGTTCTGCGGGTCGTCCAAGAGGGGCCTGAGCCGCTTCATGCGGCCGCCCTCGATAAAGGAAAACCTGGAGAGTATGAGCGGTTGACCAATGACCTCGAGGCATCACTCCAGGCACTGCTCATGGGGCGTTTTGGCTCACTGTTCGCAGCGAAGAAAACCGTATCCATGCGCATGGATGCTTCCGTTGTTTTCGACGTCTCCTCGCTCATGTACGCCGACGAGGACCTGCAAGCAGCGGTCCTGCTGTCATGCTGGTCATACGGTTTTGCCACCGTCGAGGTCACCCAGGTTCTCGCCGACACGGGGCTGATTGCCCGGCAGCGCTATCAGCTCATCATGGATGAACTCTGGCGCATTCTACGGTCGTCTCCTGGCATGGTCGAGCGCGTCGATTCGCTCACCCGCCTCAACAGGACTGTGGGTGTCGGACAAATTATGATCACCCACTCTGTGGCCGATTTTCAGGCTCTACCGTCTGTGGCTGATCGACAGAAGGCCCAAGGGTTTATTGAGCGCTCGAAAATGTTGTTCATCGGCGGTGTTCCCCCCAAAGAGGTGCGCGAGCTCAGATCTGTCATGGCGTTCTCACGACGTGAGGAAGCACTCGTGTCGTCGTGGAACGCCCCTGGGGAGTATGACCCGATTACAGGGGGAAGTGCGGCTCCTATCGGCCGCGGGAAGTTCCTTCTTAAAACGTCGGACGCCCCGGCGTACCCATTCCAGGTTGACTTCACGCCGGTGGAATACGAGCTGTCGAACACGAACAAGAGGTGGTGACCCATGTGGGATTCCATGAGTGATAGCGGACGAGGCATCTGGCTTCTTCTCATCACGCTCGGGGTCGGTGGCGCATGCCTGTATGGTGCGCGTGCCCTGTACACCTGGTGGACGGGGATCGAGTTACCATCGAATCTTCTGAAACTGACAGGCGGGATTATTCGGGGCCAGCAGCCACGCGCGGTAGCCGTTCTCGCTCTCCTTATTCTCCTGACCGGCTTCGCATGCCTGGTCGCCATCACCCGGTGGCGGCGCCACGGTCCGCGTCGGCATAAACGCGGAGATCAAGTCGCTCGCAAGGCTGCCGCGCGGCGCGAGGTGGCTGTACTGGGGGAACGTGCGGTGGCATCGCAGGCATCCCGGCTGGGTGTCGTGGCCGATTCTCCAGGTTTGCCGATCGGGCGCATGGTCGCAGGCGGAGCGGTGCTGTATTCCTCCTGGGAGTTCGTGTGCCTGATGATTGCAGGCCCTAGGACAGGTAAAACCACAGCGTGGCTGGTCCCGCGGATTCTCGTAGCGCCCGGCGCAGTCCTCGCGACCTCGAACAAACGCGACATCGTCGACGTGACACGCCTGGAACGAAGCAGATTCGGCCGAACCTGGGTATTTGATCCCCAAGGGATTGCGGGGGAAGACCAATTGTGGTGGTGGAACATCCTGGCGGGGGTGAAAACCCCCGTTGATGCCATTTCGTTGGCGGAGGTCTTCATCGATGCGCAGCGCGATCCAAGCGCCATGACGAATGCCTACTTCGATGGGGCGTCGAAAGACCTGGTCGCTGCGCTTGTATTGGCGGCCGCCCTCGGTGGCCGAGACATTCGGATCGTGCATGAGTGGCTGACGAGGCCTCTCGATGATGAGCCGGTGCGGATCTTGGAGCGCGCCGGGCAGATGATGACCGCACAGTCGCTGCGCGGGATGATGAATCTGCCGACCGAGACCCGCGGTGGTGTGTACGGCGGCGCCTCCCAAACGATGAACTTCATCCTCAACGACGCGGCGCTGCGCTGGGTCCTACCCCCGACAGCGAAGGACGGCGAGAACGTGATGGAGTTTCGCCCCACCGACTTTGTGGCATCAACCGATACGCTGTATTGCCTGTCTCAGGAGGGCCGTGGCAGTGCATCCCCGATCGTGACGGCACTGACTGTCGCGGTCATTGAGGCCGCCCTCGAGCACGTAAAAACCCAGACCGGTGGCAGGCTCGCTCTCCCGCTCTTTGTCGCCCTCGATGAGGCGGCGAACGTTTGCCGGTGGCGCGAACTGCCTGACCTGTACAGCCATTTTGGTTCCCGGGGCATCGTTGTAGACACCTTGCTCCAGTCGTGGAGCCAGGGGGTGAGCGTGTGGGGCGACGCTGGCATGAACAAACTCTGGAGCGCCGCCAACGTCAAGGCGTTTGGCGGCGGCGTCTCAGAAGACAAATTCCTGCAATCCCTGTCGACCCTGATTGGCATGGAGTATGTCGATCAGGTACAGACGTCCTCAAGTCGGCAGGGGACCTCGAGGAGCGTGTCTGTAGGGGCAGCTCAGCGTCCGATTGCCCCGGTGTCGGAGCTTATGGCCATGCCCCCCAACCGCGCGTGGGTGTTTGCATCAGGGGCACCCGCCGTCTACGTGCGCACCGTGCCCTACTGGGAAACCAAGAAACGATAGGAAAAAACCATGAGTGACCAGATCGAGCAACACCTATCCAGGCAAGCAGCGCAACTGATGCGCGCAGCAATCATGATTGCTCGAGCACTAGCTGCGCGTGAGGCGGACGCTCGCCGCGCGGCCGCGCGCGCCTCCCTCGAGCACGCACGCGCCCTGCGCACAGTAACCGAACAGCAGCGCCGTCTCGCAGCACCGATCTATCGTGCGGCACGCCGCGACGGCTGGTGGGATGACCCCACGATCAACGCAACAGAACGAGCTCGAGCAGTCGGCTTAGCCGAGCGTTTCGCGCACATCGACGAGGATGCTCGAGCAGTCGCGGCGGAGGCACATCGGCGCCTGGAAACCGAGGCCCGTGCCCGACAGGCTGCTGAGGCACGAGCTCGCGAGGAATCCCGCAACCCACAATCATTCCGAGACCAGCGTAAGGAAGAGTTCATTGACATGACGGTCATGTCCGTGGCAGAAATGGCCGCGGCCGCCCCCCTCGTCGACGGGGAAAAACTCCAGAAATCCCTCGAAGAAATCCTCGAGGAAATTCGTATGTCGGACTCATTGGCCGCGCCTAAGCCCGCGCCTGACCGCAGGGACATCTATACGGCGACACAGATGCTCGCCACCGCGCCGGATACCCCAGTGTCTATCCAGGCACTGGATTCGCCCGAGCTGACCGACAACACCGCTACCGCGATAGCATGGGATACCCCGCAGGCTCGTCAAGCCTGGGCACAGCATCTGCTCGACGTCGGCATCGACGCCGAGGGGGTGCACGCGTTCACAGTCGCATCGCAGGCACAGTCTGCGCCCGCACAGGACATGCTGGCGATACCGGTGAATGTGCCGGCCGGCCGAGCGTCGGCCGCGCCCCTCGAGGACGTGCACACACTACACCGATAGATCGAACGATGGGGGTGGGGTAGCCAAACTGGCTACCCCACCCACATGTCTGCGTCCGTTATCGGCGCTCGTCGACGAGCCCGGGCGGTGGTGGCGTCGTCGGTAGCACACGCCCTGGATGGGGCGCCGAGTCGTCTTTGTGTTCGCCCTTGCGGTGCCGCTCATCGGGCTGGCACCCCTTGAACGGCCCGTTCTCGGCCATGAGTCTATCCATGATCGGGTGCAGGTACTGCACGATCCACGTTGCCATTGCCGTGAGCTCGCCCGATGCTCGCAGCCCTTCCCATGAGTGCCACAGGGCAGTCAGGTAGAAGACCGCCTCGGTGTGCTTCCACCACTCACTGCACCAGTTGAGACCGGTCCCTAGAGGGCGATCGTAGATCTGCGTCAAGAACTGATCGACGAACGCATGCACGTCCCTGTAGTACAGCTGCGGCTCGCCCCTCGAGGGATCGGGGGGCGCCACGTCCTCGAGGTCGCTGGGCATCGGCTCGACGTCGCTCGGAGGGACGTCCTCGTATGGGTCATGCGCATTCACAGTGATCGCCCTTCAGTCTGATGAATGGTGGGCGTGGGGACCCATCGCATTGGTGTCGTCTTGAACGCCTGAGTTCCGAGATATGGAGCACTCTTCCCGAGCATCTCAGGGGGAATAGACGAACGGCGAGTAGCTGAAGTTGCTGAACTTTGAGCTAATTGTGCAGCTTCACCAACAATGTAAAAGGTTTTCCATTTGTCGCCTCTTATCGCGCGGCTGTGAATAATGGGGAGTTGTTTGGAAAAATTAGTGATGAAGGTTGCAAAGTTCTCCGGTTCAACCCCTACTCGATCGCACGCATCTTCAAGACTAGACGATGATATGAACTCACGATCACTGTGGTACCTATCGCATGCCCCGGCCTCCTGGTAGATGAAATTATCTCCGTAGGGGGAATTATCGACGTCAAGGAGGTCTTGTCCTTCCTTGTCGTGGAACGTGATCGAGATGTCTCTCACTGAACATTCATTGATGTGTGGATCTGTTGAACGTGCCCACGCCTCCAAAGATGAGTCACGTTTTACCTGTTCACGGATGAATTCGGAGATTCCCTGATGAATCGCGTGGTGTCGCTCTTTTTGTGATGCGTCGCTATCCCATTCGGCGGCGTATCGGAGAAACTCTCGACACGCGATCTCGCCAGTAAGCTCTGCTTCCCAGCTGCCATCGATGACCAGCGGAGGCTCCCCTGCGTAGACTTCGACAACGCGGCCGGAAACTTCTGTTACTATGTGCGCAAACGAATCAAAGCACTTATAGCCATAGAACAGTACCTTTCCGTCGTCTAACACCTCTGGGGGGTACCGGACGTCTTCGGGTTTGGGCACCGCGAAGCCAAGGCGTGCAAGCTCATTGCGGCCGGCGTCGATTGCGTTCATACGAGTCCCTCCAATTTTGCGGTACGGAGACACCCATGTTGGGCACCTCTCGCCACACATCGTGGACACGTGCACGCACGACGGCGAACTACCTGGTCTTGTGCTGTTGTGCCCGCTGGGCGGCCTCGGCTGCGAGGCGCTTGGCCTCATTCGTGCTTATTGCTGCGGGCTTGAACGTGCGCGGCTGGCCGCCCAGAACGTCGCGCGGAATACCTGGCCGAGCGGCGTGAGGCCGAGAAGACGCGAGCGGCATGCCGGCCGCGTCTAGTACGGTGCGGACACGGTGACGAGCATCATCAGCCGACGCGTTGGCGAGGGCCTGGGCGTCGCGGGCGATCGCGCTGTCCTCCCTGGGTGCTGGCGGCGGGGGAGGAGGCGGTAAAGCCTCGCGCTGTGCGGGCGCGGGGCTGTTTTCGAGTCGCTCATAGCTCGAGGCGAATGCGTCGACGTCGAACCGCGGGTAGGTGTTGGCGCGCTCATACATGGCGCGCGCGTCGCGCTCGATTGCAGCGGCAGTTGCTGCTTGGCCTGCTGCCTCGTGGAGCTCGGCAATGGTGTGCACGAGGTCGACGGTGGCGTGTGCGAGGGCGATCGCGGCCATCATGTCGCTTGCGGCCGCGATCGACAGTGCCAGGTCTGAGGCCATGCGTGCGCCCACATCGACGAAGCGTTTATCCGCGGGTCGTGTTTTGAGCTGCGCGCACCTGCCCACCTGGATGGCCGCGCGCTCGAGCATGTCCCGTCCGCCCGAGGTGCGCGCTGTGATCGCCTGGGCGTGCAGGAGCCCGGCGATGTCGGCTGCGGCGTTTGCGAGTCCCACGTGGTCGGTGGGGGCGAGGCGATCGAGGTGTGTGCGGAAGTGCTCGAGGGCGCGGATGCGGTCCTCCCATAGAGGCCCATCGTAGGGTGCCCGCTTCGGGTAATGCCCCTTCCACGCCTCTACGGCCTCGAGGGCGCTCGTCGGAGTGTCTTGCCAGCGCGTGCGCAGCTGTGTCAGCGTCAGGTCGCGGGCGATCCTGCCGCCGCCCCACCACCGGGTCTGTTGGCTGCCTTTTTCGGTGCGGAGCGCGGCGGAATATCCGACCACGATGTCGGTGCGCCCGCTCGCGAACCGGGGGTGCAGACGCACCCCGAGGCGGCGCGCCAGGCGCACGAAATCAGCTTCACTGTCAGCTGCCGTTGCTGCCGCGCGCAAACGTTCCTCGAGGACCGCGCGGTCCGTGCGCGACGCGCCCGCGCGCTTCGCGGCGTTTTGTGCGGCCGCGCTGTCGCACCTCGAGCCGCGTGCGTGCTCGCGTGACTCCACAACCAGGAGTCCGTATCGGTGTTCGAGTGTGTTACAGGTGCGTTGGGCTTTGCGTTGGTCGTACCACGGGCTCCACTTGGTGCCGTCTTCGCGTACGATGGTGGCTGCGATGTGGATGTGGTCGCCGCCGTTTTTCGCGCTCCCATGGTGAATGGCAACCCACCGGCACGGTGCCTTCCCGTCTGACCCCGTAAAGCCCATCTCGTCCATGAAATCCGAGGCGATGCGCCCCCAGACTTCATCACCAAGGGCAGCTTCTTCTGGTGACAGGGAAAGGGAGCAGTGCCAGACGTGGGTGGCCTCGATCTCGCCAGTCCACTCCACCTGCCCGGTGGCCGGGTTGAAGCGGCGCGTCTTGCCTGTGGGGAAGGTGCCTGTCTCGTGCATATACGCGTCCAAGCGCGTCGCGATCTCGCTGGCCTGCGAGAGGCTGATCGTCTCCCAGTCACCCCACTTGCGCACGATGTCGCGCGAGCCCGCGACCACGTGAGGATTCTCGTGCTCATTGGCGCGCCCTGGCCCCACCAGGTAGCGCATGAGCCCCCCGGTGTCGCCGCCGCTGACGATGTTAGGGATCATCGCCGCACCCCATCGAGGCGAGCGTTAATGTCTTCGATCGTATCGGCCACGCCCGCCACAACAGACGCAAAATCCTCGGGCACCTCGTGCACCGTGTTCGCATGGTGCGCAATCTGATTCAGGTTCGTCATCGCGCCCTCAAGCTGACGCCGATAGGCGCGAAGCAACTCAATCAACTCTTCCACATGAGCTGGCCCAGCAACCCCCTCCGCGGCGGCGACCGGGTGAAGCGCAGTCTCTACCACAAACCTCGACATCGACACGCCACGAAGGCGAGCTCCCTCCTCAATGAGAGCGCGCTCCGACGCCGTCAACGAAACAAGCAACCGAGACCGCTGAACCCCACGAACCGACCGCCGCGCCCTGCGAGCCGTCCGAGAATGCGACACTACTGCACTACTCATCCAACCCGCCCCTCCTCACACGTTTGTCACGCCAGCGCAGCGATCCACCGGACCACACCTCCAGTGTGCCACGCGACGCCATATGCGTCGCGCCAAAAGCTTAATACCGACATCGGTATTATACAGCTTGCTACGCGAATCTTACTTCGTGGGACACCGCGCAGACCGCGCATGACAACGCAAGGACACAACCTCAACGTTCGCACCCGAATACTCAGCCCCGTTTTCGTTCCGGGCGGACCGCGAATGCGGTTCGTCCGGGCCCTCGACGCTCGCGCTCCGCGCTCTTTCTGACCGATCTTTGCGCGCTTTCCGTGCCGCTTCGTGCGCTTTGCTAACGCGTTCGCTGTCCTTGCATCGTGCAAGTGAACAAACAAGACGCTGGGAGATAACACTGGACTGACGTGCTCATGTCGTTTCGGTTTGGTTGGGGTGGGGTCGCGCCCCCGATGGAGGGGGCACGACTGCCACGTCGCCCCGCTCATCCGTTCCGCCTGCGGGAGTGCCCTTGCGTCCTTGTGCTCCTTGTGCGCGCACGCCGACACGGTACTAGTACCAGGCGCCACACCCGGTGGTGCCACGAATCGAAGGGACGCACATGGATCCTCTACACAAGCTGCTCAAGAAAGACGAAGACCGGGAAGCAGCGGTTCGTGCACTCGGCGACGCTCATCAGAGCCTGTCAATTTTTCTGTGTATGGGGGTTAGAGGTAGGGGGTGATTCGGTCGGGGTAGGCGGTGGTGAGTTGGGCGAGGGCTTGTTTCCAGTTGGTGGTGGTGTGT
>ERZ772978.254-NODE-254-length-21563-cov-52.9724_pt1 | contig 21563 bp, 18 predicted proteins | sample MGYA00511675_ERZ772978 | MGnify/ENA primary metagenome ERZ772978 (study PRJEB29015, sample SAMEA2738092) | human oral metagenome | biome: human oral; feature: human-associated habitat; material: saliva | place: China | collected 2156 ... | reverse complement strand
CGACCTCGCCAGCATCAAGACGCTCAAACAACGCATCCAACGCCCCCGAGCGACGCAGCTCCTCCACAGCCTCACGCCCACTAGCGCCAGACACAACAACAACATCATCATCATTCATCATGCATCAATCCTTTCAAACAAAACGACGGATACACAGACAATTGAACACGCCCAATCCTTTTGGGCCACCCTCAAAACCGAGTACTACTACCGGCGTGCTTTCACCACCCGCGACCAGGTCTACACCGGGGTCGCCACCTGGATCGAAGACTTCTACAACCGCCGCCGCATCCACACCAGCCTGGGCGGCAAATCCCCCATCGAATACGAACTACACCAAGCGGCCTGGACAACAGCCGCATAAACAAACCGTCAACAACTTGCGCACAGGCCCACCCTGGCAACGCGGCACCAACGAGAACACAAACGGCCTGTTGCGCCAATACATGCCCAAAGGAACCGATCTGTCACTCCTGACCGAAGCAGACCTGGACGCCATCGCCGACCAGGTCTGTGACGCGCTCACCCGCCGCATTCATGGTCTACCCGAGGGTGCGATGCGAACACTGACATGGGACCAAGGACGGGAAATGGCCCGCCACCAACGCCTGACCCCAGGCACGGGCGTGGAGGTGTTTTTCGCTCACCCCCACAGCCCATGGGAGAGAGAGGAACCAGCGAAAACACCAACCGGCTTATCCGCCGCTACCTGCCCAAAGGAACCCCCATCACCAGCCTAAGCCCAACCCTACCTCGACGCCATCGCCTACGAACTGAACAACTGCCCCAGAGCCACCCTCGGCTACCGCACCCCCACAGAATCATTCAACCAACTCATTGCTACCGCCCATTGACGCCGCCGGGGGCATGATATAAAATGCGTGCAGGTCAGAGTTGCGAAGCCATTACCAAAGAGGGGGGCACAGGTTAGATTCTCGGAGATTTGTAAGCGTTCCGTCAAATGTTTACAATTTGTTAGAAATTAAAGAGTATTGTGACAAAGTGTAACACTTGGGGATAGGGATGCAGCGGATCGTACGTATTTACCTGTGTGTACGCCGTTTTTGAGCGACTTGTCTGATTGGCCGTGCGGTAATCGAAGGAGATGTATGATGTGTGATTTGACAAATGCTGTTCCGGAAGGCGACGCGGAATCCCCCATTGGTTCCGCCTCTAACGAGGCCGCCTCGCCAGCTGTTAAGCCTGAGAGTGATACGGGTTCAGCGTTGGAAGACAGCGCCGGTGAGGTTTCCACTGACATTGGTGTGGATAAGTGGACCGCAGATACATGGCCTATGACGGGCAAGGCGTGTGACGAGGTGAGCAACGCAGACATCGCTGAGCTTCTTTCCGGGGTGCGTGCGGATGTTCAGGCTTTTTCCGAACGGGCGGAGTTCTATGAGAATCTGGTACGTCAGCTTCAAAGTCGCATTGAATTGCTCAGGGCCGATCAGATACAGCAGTTCTTCGGTCCTGTTTTGACAAGGATGGCCCTCCTATTGACCCAGGCCGCAGACTCTGCAGCGCTGGCACGTGCACAGGGGGAGGGGTATAAGGCGGATGTTGAATTCGACTACTTCCATGATGCGCTCATCGAGTCGCTTGACCTGCTGGGAGTGGAATCTGTCGATGTTAGGGCCGGTGATGCTTTCGATAGGGTTCTCCATGCCTCGCGGAAGACTACGCGAACGGGCGTGCGTGATCTGGACTGGACGGTGGCCAGGGTTCTGCGTCAAGGCCTGAAGCGCTCGGGAGCCGAGCGTGCTTTCCTACCTGCGCAGGTAACTGTGTACCGCTATGACGCTATGTTGGAAACAACATCTGACGAAGCAACAACAAACACGGAATCACATAAGGAAGGAACTATCGCATGAGTGACAAAGTCTATGGGATCGACCTGGGAACGACATACTCTGCTGTCGCCCTTGTTAATGATGATGGAATGCCTGAAATTGTCAAGAATTTTGTCGGTGAAGACACCACTCCCTCGGTTGTTTTCTTCGATGAAGACGGCACCGTTGTCATTGGCAGCCAGGCGAAGCAGACGCAGGTTAGCGACCCTGAGAATGCCTGTTCCCTTATCAAGCGCCACATGGGCGAGGAATTCCCGCTAGAATTCCGGGGGCAGGAGTACACTCCGGAGTCCATCTCTGCCTTGATCCTGAAAGAGCTGGTCAGCGACGCCAACAGCCAGAATAACCTGGACATCAGCAAGGTTGTTATCACTGTCCCGGCATATTTTGGAACCCAGGAAAGGCAAGCGACCAAGCAAGCCGGAGAGATCGCCGGTCTGGAAGTTGTCGGCATTATCCCGGAGCCGGTCGCGGCTGCCATCTCCCTGTGTGCCCGACAGGAGCAAGACCAGACCCTGCTTATCTTCGATCTCGGCGGCGGTACTTTCGATACGTCCATCCTAAAGTCGTGTGCGGGGCAAGTAGAAGTTGTTGCTATCGACGGCAATCGTCTGCTTGGTGGTGCCGACTGGGACCAGTGCCTGGAGGATATATTCTTGGATCGTTTCAAGAAACAGGCGGGCCTTGACGATGACAATGATCCCTCGTTCGATGAAGACTTCATGACCGAGCTTCGAGTGGAAGTCGAAGACGCGAAGAAGACGCTGACCCAACGTGCATCCGCCAACATTCTTCTCCGGTACCAGGACAAGAAGGAACATGTCAAAGTCACGCGTGAAGAGTTCGAAGAAGCGACGTCACCCCTTGTGGCACAAACCATTGAAATCACCCGGCGAGTCATCGAAACAGCGCAAAATAAGTTCCCGGGTCTGACCGTTGATCGTTACCTCCTCGTCGGTGGGTCCTCGCGTATGCCGATGATCAGGGCAGCGCTAGCAGAAGCGGGCTTCAACGCCGAAAATACCGACTTTGATCTGTCGGTGGCCAAGGGTGCCGCGATCTTCGGACAAGGGGAGCTTCCCGATCCGGGCTTCGCGGAAATGGGTGCGGGTGCGACGGACAGTAAATCGGCTGATTTCGGCGATTCGAAGCCGATGTTAGGCATTGGCCCTGGCCGGACCGTGGTAACCAACGTGCTCTCGCGAGGGCTGGGAGTGCGACTCGTCAGGGAGAATGACAAGGGCGAGTTCGAGGAGTATGTCAACTTCCTTGCGCACGCAAATGAGACGCTTCCACTCGTTGCCTCGTTGACCGGCGGCATCGTTGAAGACGGGCAGTCGAGCGTCGAGGTCTCTCTCTTCGAACAAGGTGGTGAAGTGGAGTCCGAAGACACGCGGGATAACAAGGCGATGATTTCTGGGCCGAGCACAACCATTGAGGGACTTCCCCCGATGCGAAGGGGAGATCCCATCGAAGTGACCCTGGAAGTGTCGGAGGAAGGCGTTGCAACCTTGCTCGTTGTCGAACCGGCAACAGGCCGGTCCTTTAAGGCGGAGGCAGCAGTCTCTGTCTTGAGCCAGGAGGACGTCAAGAAGGCAAAGAAGCAGATCGCCCAGATCATGACTCGGTCGTAGGTGCCAGAACCGGGAGTGAGGCAGAGAGCATAATGTTCGACAAAAAGGCGTATCAGGATTCTGTTCTGAAACCGCTGAGCACTAATGCGGTGCAACAGTCCGCAATCAATGGCGCGCTGCGTGCACTCAGCGATGCGCAGGACGAAACAAGGGTGATCGAAGCCCTGTGTAAGGCAGATATAGCCGCGCTCTTTGCCATCACTCCCGGCATGTCAAAAAATGAGCTTGCAGAGCATATTCAGGGGCTAGAGAGGCATCTGAACGCCGCTCGTGTTCCAGTTGCAAAGCTGGTTAAACAGCTACTCGCAGCGGTAAATAAGGTGCTTGAGCAACATGTGTGCGACCCTGAATTTTGGCAAGGATTATCGCATTGCGCAGCGGAGATTGGCAAGGCGGAGCTGAATGAATTTGCACGGGCAGTTAAGCAGGATAATCCCCTTGCTGTCGTAACTGCTGAGCAATTGCGCCAAGCGGCATCGGCTTACGGAATTGCCGCGAGTGTGACGGATTCTGAGCTGGCGGGTGCTGTCAAAGGGCAGGGGGTCCACGTGTGCCCTGACTTCGAGGTGCCAGTAAGCAAGGCGGCTAACACATTGTCCAAAGGGAACTTGCCTCCGGGCATGACCAACCTTGTTGAGGTACTACTATTACACGAACGATCAGAACAGCCACGTGATATTCGTGTCATAGATGAGTTGAGCGCTGTCGTCGCCGGAAACAGACGGCGTGTGGTAGGGATCGATGATTTGCGCCAGTCTAAGTCAGCCGTGAACACTAGGTCCGGCGACTCTATGGAAAGCGCGAAGAAGGTTCTCACTAAAATCGGAGAAGAGTGTACGACAGACTCCGATGTGCGTGACCTTATTCTTGCATGGTGGGCGAACTCGGCGGAACAACTTGTGCGGACGCAAGGGTTGACGCCAACGCTTGCACTCAACCGTCTGATGGCCATTGGCCTTGCTGATCTCGACGCGCGTAGATTGCTTGCGGGTGTGGCTACAGGTGGATCGGGACCCGACATCGCCAACGTGAAGGATATGATCGCAGCTGGGGATCTGTCGGGTGCGCGCAGGCTTTACCTCGCGCTGGTCGGCGGGGATGAAGATAAAGCGCAATCCCCTATTGCCCGCGAGGCAGCCGAAGCGCTTACAGCTGCAGAGGAACGCAAAAGTGCCGCGATGGAGGCGTATCGCCAAGCGATAGCGGTGAAGGATCTTTCCGGAGCTCGTGCAGCGCTTGGGGATGCACGTTCGGTGGACCATGAAGATACGGAAATTACCCGTCTCTTGTCTCAGATTCCTCCCGACCAGCCAACAGGTCTGGAAGTGAGCTATTCGCCGAGTAGGAAAGGTGTTGCCCTTGCGTGGCGAGGTGCGCAGGACCCTGATATCAGGTACACCGTGGTTCGCACCGAATCGGGTACACCGGCGAATCCTAAGGTAGGACTGACGATTGTGGCAGCGACAGCTGACCAGGCGGCCTTCGATCCTTCGCCGCTCGTCGCGCACCAAGCGGTCTACGCAGTTTTCGCGTTCCGTCAGGGGGCTAGCTACTCAGCTCCGGCGGTTTCGCGGATAACGGTCCTGCCACCGCCCTCCGATGCGCGCACAGTCGTGACTTCAGATGACGTGACGGTCTTCTGGCAAGCACCAGATCAGGTTGCGGGTGTGTCGGCAGAGCTGATCAGCGCAGACGGAACGCGCAGGGCATTCCCCACGACGACACAGGGGCGATTGCACATCGAAGGGCTTCAACTCGGACAGAAATACACTGTTGTTCTAAGAGCCCATTACGTGGTGAACGGACAGTCCGTTCTTTCTGAGTCGGCCACCCTCGACGCGACGCCACGCGGTACTGTCCACGCAGTACGCGATCTGAGCCTCGGCAGTACCAAGATGCCGGATGGAAAACCCGGGATACATGCCGAATGGACCGAGGTCCCGGGCTACGCCACGGACTTATGGTCACTGCCTATCGACGTGGCGGTGGAGACTGGGGCACGCGTTACTGCAGATCGACTCGACGTATTGACTGGGAAACGGGTCATGGGCGCAATCCGGAGTAGTGGAGTACGCCAGACGATGGACTTCTACGTGCTGCCCAATGTGCGCTCGTTTGTGCCCGTCACATGGGATGGGACCGAGGGAATCGTCGGAGGGGCAGTCGTTGCTGGTACAGCGCCACCACCTCGTGACGTGGAGGCGGTGCGTCTCGGCTCCGAACTGAACGTCTCGTGGGTGTGGCCCCACGGTGATTACTTGATGGACGTGACGTGGTCTGCCGTCAACGGGAAGAGTGGGCACAAGCGTGTTGATCGGTTTGTCTACAGACGCGACGGCGGTGTGCGTATTCCAAATGGCGAGCTAATTACCGAAGTGTCAGTTGGAACAGTAGTGTCAGGTCTTGGTAAGGAACACACATTCGAGCCTGTTACCGTTCGTCTGAAAGCCGTACCTCCGAGTATGCGGTATCAGCTCAAGCTGCCTCGAGGCCCCTTCGGGGGGCGCGAAGCGCGCGTAAGTGTCACGAGTGATGGATTCCGCGGCGAAGTGGATCTGGTTGCCGTGATGGCCGCCGGCGCATTCATGCCGGCTCGTCCTGAAGACGGGCAGCAGATCGCGAGCCTTCACTTCGAGTTTTCAACGGAACTCACCCACTATCGCAGCTTTTCTATCCCAAAGATCAAAGGCAGCTATTGGGTACGCCTCTTTGCTGATTCGGCTTCACCAATCATTCTCAATGATCCGTCCACTTCATCGATGAAAGGATGACCGATGCGTCTACCGGGTTTTGTAGCGCCGTGCCCCTATTGCTATACGGAAGTCGATCTGCGTAAGGCGTCCTTCCGTTGCTTGGGACGCCCGGCAGCGGGGAAGCAACCGTGTATCAAAGAAGTCGATAGCGAACGAGAACGGTATTTCGGCGACCTGAACGAATACTATCCGGCTTTCACTCCTTTCACTCCTTCGAAGCTTCGGGAGGTGCGGAGAGCAGAATGTCCGGAGTGTTTCGGGCCGACGGGTGTGCGTTTGTGCCCCCAATGCCATTCGCGGCTGCCCGACGGTTTCTCGAATGATTCTCCGCTGTTTGGTCTGGTGGGCGCGCGTTCCTCGGGTAAAACCGTGATGCTGGCGGTTCTCATGCGTGAGCTGGCGACCAACGGGCCGATTGGCCGACGTTTCAAGCACGTTATTACCGTCTATGGTGCTGGTGAAGAAAACGGTCAGGCAGCAAAGCTCAAGAACCTTCTCGACCAGATGGAATCCACATCCGGTCAGCTTCCTCCACAGACCCAGCAAGCAGCTGGAGAAAAGACAACACCAGTGGTGTTTGAATGGAAGATCCCGCGCGACGGGATCGCGAAGGCCGCATTTGGTGACTACAAGTCGACGGTATTTTCGTTCTACGACACTGCGGGTGAGGATCTCGCTGTCGACGAGCGTGCTTTGAGTATGACGTACCTGCTGGCGACAGATGGGATTATTCTGCTCCTCGATCCCTTTAGCTTTCCGGGGAATGCGGGCCGCAGCAAAGCCTTAGATGATCAGCGGGTTGAGACTTCGCCGGAGAATGTTCTGCACGCCATCACGGAAGTCCTTCGGCAAAACGAGCGAGTCAAGCGCAATCGAAAGATTAAGCAGCCGGTTGCTGTCGTCATCTCTAAGATCGATGCTTTCTGGGAGGAAGTGCCCCAGAACAATCCGATACGGCATCCTTCGTCCAAGCTTCCCTATTTTGATGATGAGGAGGCGAAATCCGTGCATGATCACATTGCTTCCCTGGTTTCTCATTGGGGTGGGGATGGCCTGCTCACGATGCTCGATACGAACTACGCTAACTACAGGTTCTTCGGCTTATCTGCTTTGGGATCTGAACCGAATTACTCGACTCAGCGTATTGACGAGCGTGGCATCATCCCCCACAGGGTGGGTGAACCGCTGCTGTGGCTTATGGCTGAACGTGGGTTTATCCCACGCCAGGGGTGACGTGATGTTTGATGTAGCGATTTACACTGACACTCGGGCAAATGAAGCTGTCGACGGCATTGACGGATTCAACTTTCAGGCCCTTTCCGAGGGAATGACAGCGCAGGACCGTCAGGTTATCCGTGACTACATGCTTCACCGCGTGGTTGTCGGCTGGAACGTCGATCACGATCCGCTGGAGCACCCGGCGTCCTTCTCTTACCGCGCGCATGCAGGGCGTTACTACCTCTCGCGGGGTATTTCGACGGGTGTCACCAACAATGGGAGGCCCGGCAACCTTCTGACTGAAGCGATCGCGACGTCTGATCCAGACGACTTTGGAATGATGCGCCCTGCGCAGTTCCTTGGCGCGCGAAACTGGTCTCTTAAGAAGGCGTCGAGCCAGACACTACCTCGGTGGGCAGCGCCGCTCGACGTAACGCAGGACTTTGAAGCCGACGCACTGAGTGACATGGTCAAGAATGATGCCTGGGCAGTCGCTCACTTCGCGGAATTTCTCACGATGGTCGAGCAAGTGACGGATGAGACCCCCAAGCGTCTGGTGATCGTCACCGCCGACGAGGCCCTTGCACGCAAGTGGATCGCACTCGGCACCCTTTTCATCGAGAGGGAACGTTCACTCTCGCTCAGTATCCGGGGCCTCGTGCAGGATCCGATGACCACAAAGGCCGACATCGTGGCGGCCAGTCCCGCATTTGGCCCACAGCCGGATCCGAGTGTACCCCGGGCTGGGGTCAACGTGATTGATCTCGATCGTCGCCTTATTGCCCCACTGGAGGCGAGTGAGTCTGCGCTTACACAAGCGGACTGGTTCTTGCATGAAGATTCCGCCACTGCGCTTGCCGCGATTGATGTCGCGCGGTGCTGGGAGGGCTTTCTTGGGCGTGACCTGGCTACGCGTGCTGCTGCACTGGCGTCTTTCCCCAAGAACGTTGGGGATCATCGAAACTGGCTTGTCGCTATGCAAGCGCTACGAGGCCTAGCCATTACCAGGCAAGACGACGATCTTATGTTCTATGGGGATGATCTGCTGGATCTAGCCGTGACGTGTGCCGTGGAAACGCCCGAAGATGCGAAGTTGGCTGGGGAAACTATCGCTGCGCTTATGAGCACAGAGAGCCAGGACCTGGCTGCTGGTGTTCTCATGTCGGTGCTTGAGTCTGTGAGCGGAATTCCCCGTGCATCCGAGGCACTCCTACTGGCTCTGTCAAGCGCTCGTCCGCATGGACGTCTCACTTGGAAAGACGAGGCTGCCAGAGCGCAGGCCTCGATCCTTCTCTCGCAGGTGGCGGAGACCTCGGAAGATGCTCTCCTGCCTGCAACTCTGACAGTCGCTCGCACTTGTGACGTACCTATCGCGGATGTGAGCCGAGCAGAAATCGTAGCGCGCGTTGCTCGGCTGTGGGCATCCAGCCCGGATTTGACCGAGCAAAGCGCGACCTGGGAACACAGAGAGGAGATTGTTGAAGAACTCGCTCGCGTTCTCGTTCGCCGTTGGTGTTCGGGTGGCCAGGACGATCTCCGTACGCTCATGCAAGGAACGTGGACATGGCTGACGAGGAATTCCGCTTTGACACCAACGATGCGGGTATGCGTCGAGCAATGGAATAGCGCTGTGATTGTTGCCAGGCTGCCCATCGGTGCACGCGCTGCTCAGCTGCGCACCATGGGACAGATCCCACCTGACAGCTGGCGGCTCGTGTGGTCTCAAGCGAAGCTGCCCGCCAATTACGAACTCTTCATGATGTGGGCGCAGACTCAGCGCGAAATCACGGGCGAAGCAGGGGAGTGGCTATTTGAGGAGATTTCAGCTGCCCTGAAGACAGGCGAGCCAGCGGTGAGCCTTCGGGAGCTTCTTGTGAGCTTACATGAGTCGGGGATTGTCGTGCGCGATCGGAGGCTGAGTGAATACGCCGCGCAGGTGCATACTGTGGCGCAGTATTGCTGCGCAGCCCTCGGCTCGTCAACGAATCCGAATCCCTATCTGCCGACGGTGATCGCCTACGTTCCCACGATGTCGCCTCTCATGTTGGACTTCCTGGGTGCGATTATTCTGAGGTGCCCCGATACAAGGGGAGTCGCACATCTAGTTGGCGCTTATGAAGAATGGGCGCGTGAATCCGTCTATTACTTCCTGAACACCAGGGAGAGCACCGTGCGTGGGATGGCAGAAACTATTTCGTTGGCGGTTGGCGCTAGGCAGGGCCGACTTAATGCTCCTGCCGTGGGTGCGGAGGACTTCCTGCTTGAAGTATGCGATGACCGTGTGCGCAGAGGCTTGGTGTATCAGGCTGCCACAGAGCAACTGGTGGATCGACGGGTCCTCGCAGCTTTCGAAGACTTCGCGAGAGATGCGAAAAAAGGACGTTTCAAGCGGAAGCTGTCGCGCGTAGCCATCGGACTTGTCAATCGGAAAGGACGGGATAACTAATGGATGACGAGCTTCTGGGAATCTTTATGCTTTTCATGGTCGTAGTCATTGTTATTTGTTTTGCGCTATGGATCGCTATCGCTACATTCTTACGAATCCTGGCGTGGCTCGTCTTCTACTGGTGTTGTGCCTTCCTCGTTGCAGCTATTGTCGGCTTGAATGTGGGCCTTTTCGTTCCCCTGCGTGTGCTGAGCGGGCACTCACGGACACAACCGGATATTGCGACACCCGACGAAGTTGCGGCGGAGCGTGTTATCGAGCATGCGCCGCGAGGGTTTACCAAGCACTTTGGGTGGGATAAAGCCTGGCCCGAGTACATCCCCTATCAGGCGCAGCGAGACGTTGCTGCTGTGGACGCTGAGTTGCGAGTTTTTATGTCGTGGCTGTGGCTTAAGACTGGTGGCTCCGTGTGGAATCGAGCTTCGCGAGGCAAGGATGCCGACCAGAAGGGGAACCTCTCGGATGCAGCGATTGGTGCTCTTCCACGGCTCGCATGGGTAGCGGGGGTCCTCGTTCCATTCGTAGGTTTCGTTCTCGCGTTGTATACGTCTTTCATTGTGTGGCTACTCGTCATGCTGGTCATCGGTGGCGCAGTTTATTTGTGCCAGCAGCTGTTGACTCTGGGATACCGTTTGTGGGACCGTGGCATGATGTTCCGTGTCCGAGCAAAGGTGAAGTGTCCCCACTGCTATGAAACCAATCCGCGGCCTAGCTATCACTGCCCTAATTCGGATTGCTCGATCATCCACCGCGACGTGTCGCCGGGGCCGCTCGGTGTTGTCAAACGTCGTTGTGCTTGTGGGACAAGCTTCCGGACAACGATCAGTGCGGCTTCGAAGGTCCTCGTTGCGCTGTGTCCAAGCTGTGGAGAGCCACTTGTGAAAGGTAGCGGTGCGCGTCGGACTGTGCAACTCCCAGCATTCGGATCAGTCGGAGCCGGGAAGACTCGATTTTTTGCGGCGGCTCTTACTGCAGTAGGCCGTCAGCTTGATTCGGTTCACGGTTCACTTGAGGGACTCAACACCGAGGCGGAGGGTTTTCTTCGGGCCTCTGAACGGGCTATCGACTCAGGAACCGCCACCGAGAAGACGATCCACACAATGCGCCCCGAAGGACGTCCGCTCAAGTTGACGGATGCCTCGGGTAAGGTGCTTGAGCTGCAGGTTATGGACGCCGCAGGTGAGAGTTTCACAAGCCTCCAGGCCACGGAAGAACTCACTTATGTGAACGCTGCGATGACGATGGTATTTGTTCTTGACCCTCTTGCCCTGCCGCGCGTGCAGGTGGACATGCGAGCTGCGCGCGATCTGCCGGATATTCTGGTTGCATCCGGGGATCAGGAAGCGGCTTACGCTTCAGTGGTCGACAGGATCCGATCAGAGGCTGTTGATCTCACGAAGCGGCATCTGGCGGTAGTCCTGACGAAAACGGATGTGCTCCAGACGCTTCCGTCGGGTACATCGTTGGATCCTGAGAACTCGGACGGAATTCGTGATTGGCTCATTGACGTTGAGCAAGACGGACTCGTTCGGCGTATTGAAAGTGATTTCAGGGATGTTCGTTACTTTGCGATTGACTCGTTGGTATTGCGAGAACCACATGATCCTCTCAACCCCATGCGGGTCATTGACTGGGTGTTGAGTTCTCAGAAGGTCCCGATTACGCTAGTCCCACCTGTGGAAGAAGAGGCTAGCGTTACTTCCTCGGATAGGGAGAAAGCGAGCGCATCATGAAAAATGGGATTCCGACGTTGTATTGGATATTTCGCTGGTCCTGGAGCCTCGTGCACCTCATTATCTTGGGTGTTTTCGCCTACCTCGTCCTAGATTGGGCGCTCACGGATAACCATGCCGTGGATGCGCTGACAGATTGGCTGAACTGGGGTGAATCGCTTCGAAAGTATCTGAGCGGTTTGGTGCCGTATCCGTGGGAGTGACGATGAATGCTGATATCTGTCCTGATTGTGGTGGAAAACGAACGGTTAGGAAGGGAGTGTGTTTCAGGTGCGGTTATCGCCAACCGCGTGATGACACAACTGTGCAACCTGCTTGTCCTCTTCCGCCTCCCGCCACCTCCTCGCCCCCAGTTCCACATTGGTCTTCGGCCCCCCATCAGCCGCCGGTCGTTCCTACGACGTCCACACCGGCATCGCGCACTGGATCTGCGACCTCAAAGAAAACGCAGGTGGAGGGGCAGGTGGTTGGCCGGATCACGACTATGGGTATACAAAGGACGGAGCTTGTTGTCCTCAAATGGGGTCACCTCCTGACTCGCACATTTGTTCGTCTTGCGTTCGTCGTCGGTGCTGTCGTGTTTGTGAAGGCATATCTTCCCTTTGTGATTGTGGTAGGTTTAGTGATCCTGTTCTCTGCATCCGTTCGCTCGCTTCTCCCTGTTATTTTAATGCCGATGCTCTCTGGGCGTGGAAGGGAAAGGCAACATCAGGAACGGGAAATTGAAGTTGCGATTCAACCGTTTACCATTACTGCCACTGATGGAAAAGAGAAAGAAGTGATACTCCGTGGTGAACTTCGTGGCGGAAGCCTACATTTGGGGGATTGTGTTGAGGTTTCAGGTAAGGAGGTGCGAGACGGAACTATTCGTGCGCGCTCCGTGTACAACACGTCGACAGGTGCGCGGATTACGATGAGAGAACATCCTGCCATTGTGCGCTCGCGCGTGAAAGTCGTTGGGAGTCTCCTGGGAATCGCTATCCTTGGGTATCTGCTCGTTGTTTCGCTTCAATCTTTTTCTCAATTGGTGTGAGGAGACGCCGCGATGTCGGAACTTGATAACACATCGAACTTGATGGAACAGGGGTGGCAAGAGGGGACCGAAATGCCGGATGAAGTAGGTGAGAGTTTGACCGCTGAAGGTGCTACTGCTCTTCATGGTGCGGAGGATCCGCGTACTTTTCGGCTGGAGCGTTCGGAAGAGTATATCGAACCAATGAGTCGCGTTCGTGAAGTGGCTCCTTTCCAAGATCCGAGTGCGACTGTTGAGCGTATCAATCCTCTCTACGATCCCGAGTGCGGTGACGATCCGTATACCGTGAACTGTGCGGACTGTGCGCGGTGCTTCGAAGCGACGTGGCGTGGGCAGGAACACGAGGCAGCGGGGCGGGCTGTTCACCTCGATGAGCAAGGTGGATTAGAGGTCGCGGGGGAAACCTCGGAGCAGACCGAGGAATGGGCTCATGAGGAGTTTGAATCGGTTCGTGCCCCTGAGTTAAGGAGTGCTCTTGAAGTGGGAGGCCATGGCTCCAGTGCCATCGTGCATTCCACGTGGGAAGGGATGTTGCCAGGCGGTCACGCGTACAACGTCGTCAACTATGAGGGACAAGTCATTACTGTTGACTCTCAGGAAGGTAAAGTCTTCGAATATTCAGACTGGGAGATCTATACGGATCTTGAGACAATGCCGGGAGTATCGCATCGTGCGATGGCGTGGGACTCGAAGGGTAGGAGAATTCTATGAGTACGATTACTGAGAATGAGGCGCGTGCGCTTTTGGCGAGCACTGGTAGCCAAGCTGCTTCTCCGGAACGATACTCTGCGATACGGTGTGCCGGAGGATGGGCATTTGCTTGGGCAGATACGTCGCGACCGATCCCGATGGGTGTTCGAGGAATCGTGGTCACTGACGAAGGGCGTATCGGTCGGGCCAGGATAGGAGAGACTGCGGAGCAGGCCCTTCGGCGGTTAAAGGGATAGCTTTCATGGCATACCCGAGGTTAGCAAGCGTTATAGGGGACCCTGCGGAAGCGAGTTCTCCCGACGAGCGCGCTCAGAATATCCTCGACAGCCTAAAGTATGGGTTCAATCAAGGATTTGAGTGTGGCACCCCTTCTGTGGTGGCGAAGCACTGGGGAAAGGTGCAGATCCTTGAACGGTGGTCACCGGAGGACGGTGCGCCACCCTTCGAGCGCCTGACATCGGCCCTCGCTGGTATAATGACATTCACAGAGCTAGCGCTGGTCGGCATCGACGGTGAGCTGGGGCTGCTGCTCGGTTTCGAGGGTGCTGACGAGTTAGAACGCGCCCGTTTGCTGCTTGCTCCTGGAATTCGTATCGTCCCATCATCCCCTCCCACAGTTGCATTCCAACATGCGGTTGGAGTTACTCACAGACCGCAAGGGGAGGTTTTGGATTCCTCCGAGCAAGCGCTAGGGGATACCCTTATTGATCGCCTCGATGGGATCGAAGGTCGCTGGACATTGTTCATACGATGTGAGAGCGTGTCAATGCTTGATGTGCTCAATACGAGATATCGACTAGATGCTCTGGCGACGGAGGCTTCATCGTATGTCGAGATGACCAGCCAGGTGAGCGAAACGATGACGACTCGCGCGGTTTCCCATCGTTGGACACGCGTTCAGGACTGGACCGGGGTCATTGCAAGACTTATTTCACAGGGCATGGGTGTGGGTCTGTGGACTGTGGATACATGGGCGTCCTCTGACGACGACATTACAGCACGTCTTGTTGCGGGTGCCTTGCACACTGCAATTCCCAGTGATCAGGGGCGGTGCTATGAGACCTTGTCGTTCGATGACACCAAGCCGGGTGCTCCCCCTCCCACATCTGTGTTGACGAGTAGGGATATCGGTTGGCTCCTTGCGCCTCCCCGCTCGGGAAAACCTGGTCTCGCGGTGCGACCCGCACCTCCTGCGGGGCGACGTCCCTGCACGTCGGGTGCGCGTGTTTCAATCGGGACATATGAGGGGACAAATGTTGCGGCTTCTATCGGTGTGAGTGATTTTGAGGGGCACGCGTTTGTTACTGGAACAACGGGTTCGGGTAAATCCACGACTGTACATAAGCTTCTTGCAGACATGTGGAATCAGCACCGTATCCCCTTCCTGGTTCTTGACCCGGTTAAAGATGACTACTCAGAAGTGTCTGCACATTTTTCGGGAGGACTCCAGGTGGTGCGGGGTGCGGATCTCCATCTCAATTTGCTCGAGGCCTGGCCGGGTGAGAATAGCCGAGACCACATTGCCCGAGTCGCCAGTGCATTTCGTGGGGCGTTCTCAATGCCCTCACCCACGCCCTATGTTGTGACACAGTTGTTTGATCGCGTAGCAATGTTGCCATCTGAAGGGGCCGGTATGTCCCTGTTCGATGTTCGTGACATGGTGCCATCGCTCATTTCCTCTCTTGGGTACGCGCCCGAGCAGGAGGCGAATATTCGTGCGGCTCTCATGACCCGTCTGAACCTATTGCTCGCGCCGACGCGAGCTCATAGGTTTTCGTGGACAGATTCCTCAATGGTGGACAGGCTGTTCACTCAGCCTACGGTTGTGACTCTTTCTGATCTAGCCGACGACGAGGAACGTTCGTTCGTCGTGCTACTTCTTACTTTGGCGACGTGGGCGCGTGCGCGAAATCGGACGGTCACACGCGCAGTGGAACACCTCTTGGTCTTGGAGGAAGCACACCGGATACTTCCGGAGGTTAACGAGCACATTGCTGATCAAGAATCGGGATCCGCGAGACAGGTCTCGGCAGCGATGTTGTCGGCAATGATGGCTGAGGTCCGTAGCTACGGTGAACAAATCATCGTCATTGACCAGAGTCCCTCGCGTGTGTCATCGGATGTCTCACGAAATACGAATCTCAAAATTGTGCATCGAATCGTCCACCCTGAAGACCAGAAGCAGGTCGCGGGCGTACTCGGTCTTTCGCAGGACAATTCTCCCCTACTAGGTTTGCTTGAGCGTGGAGAGGCGATTTGTACGACGCGAACGGAGCCGAGTGCACAGACGATCTCGGTTTCTGCTCTACCTCGGCGCCCATTCGGTGTGAATGCGTGGACGCCTTCTCCGCCACCCACATTGTGGCCGTGTGGTTGTTCTCGGGCTGAAACTCACTTCCGAGCTTGGCGTATGGCGGACTGCGCCGCACCACCTATGAGTTTGTTTTTGGCGGGTGTTTTCTGGGGCGAGGGGGACGGGCGCAAGCTACGTCAATACGTGTACAGAGAACTGATTGCCGTTGCTGATGGTTCTCAGGCCATCACTGACTGCCTTGCGTGGGCTGGCTTGCGTCAATTGACGACAATGCGTCGAATGGCTGGCCCGGCTTCGGGTCCTAATAGTGCCGAATCCCAGCTTGAGGCGATGTATCAGGTGTGGGAGGGGCGTTTGCCGCTTACTATTCACAGTGCCGATCCAATTCTTGCTCGAATGCAGGGACAAGGGACGGCAGGGGGGCAAGAGAGCCCTTCCTGGGAAGAGCAAGCGATCGCGAATGCGCTGCTATCGGTGGAACCGCGAAACGGCCTGAAGCTTTTACGTGGAGTGTCTTGGAGATCAGCTCTACCGGATCTGGTTGACTACCTGAAGGGGAGAAAAGCGTTCTTCGAACCTCTCCTCGGTGAAGGGGTGATCCCATTTCTTGCCAACCAAGTTCGTGAAGCTGTGGTCTCATCCAATTTGACACCAGACGTGATGGATTTTTTGCTGGCGAGGGCTGGACTCCTCGCACAGAAAACGAACTGATTCGAGTGATAAGAAAAGAGCAGTGCCTTGGATATTGGAATCGACTTGGGAACTACCTACTCGTGCGTCATGCACCATGGGCGCGATGGGGTGGACGAGTTAATTCGATCGACCGACGGAAAGGAGATTACTCCTTCCGTGGTGTGTTTTGAAGCTGATGGATCCGTGTTGGTGGGAGATGCTGCGAAGAGGCAACTACGTATGGATCCGGATAATGTCGTGGTCGGTATCAAGAGACATATGGGCACGAGCTTTGATCTCGAATTCCATGGAATTCGATATACGCCCGAAGCGATTTCTGGGATCATCCTCAAACGCCTCGTGATGGATGCGCAAGACCATTTTGGTGCGCGATCAACATCGCTGCGGGCAGTGATTACGGTTCCCGCTTATTTCGGAGTGGCTGAGAAGGAGGCAACATATGCCGCAGCCCGTATCGCGGGAATCGACTGCCTGGAGTTGCTGGCCGAACCGGTGGCGGCTGTTTACGCCTATGGGGTGGAGAAAGCGGGAGATGGCGGGTCCCTTGTCTTTGATCTGGGAGGAGGGACTTTTGACGTTGCTGTTGTAGGAATGGCGGACCGTCGTCCGAGGATCTGGGCTGTGGATGGCGAGACTCGGCTCGGTGGTCTTGACTGGGATCAGCGTATGTTCGATCTGTTGTGGGAGCGCCTCGTCACGCAGGGGATCGATGAGGGTGCCGAGTTCGATGAGGACTTTGTGGCTGCCCTGTCAACGGAAGCCGAACTCCTGAAGAGGAACTTGAGTGTTCGTGAGGCTGGGAAGGTACGTATCCGTTACGACGGTCGTATGTATACCGTTTCCGTCACCCGTTCAGCATTCGAAGAAGCTACTTCTGACCTTGTTATTATGTGCATAGAGGCAGCGAAGCGTGTGCTAGCAACGGCGCGTGAGCTTGGTGCGCGTTCTGTCGAACGTGTCTTGCTCGTCGGGGGATCGACAAGGATGCCGATGATCCGCGCGGCGCTGGAAGCTGGTCTTGGACTGCCTGTGATTATCCACGATCCGGATAAGGCTGTGGCCAGGGGTGCAGCTGTCCTAGCAAGTATGGTTGGCGCAAGTAAGGGACCGGGGCAATATCGTTCGGCGGGCATTTTGGGACCCAAGACTGTCGCTCCTGTCCTCCCCAAGGCTATCGGCATTAAACTGTATTCCAGTGGCCTCCCGGTACGGCCAGAACCTTATGTGTGCTGTATTATTCCGCAGAACACGCTTCTTCCGGTTGTCAAAAAGCGTGTGACTGTGGCGACTGCACTCTCAAAACAGGACAAAGCCCGGATTGAACTCTATGAGCAAGCGGGAGTCATCGTATCTGACGAAATAGAAGGAAACAGGCTTCTCTTCGACGGCGAGGCCACTGGAATCGCCTCTGCTCCTGCTGGCAGTCCAATCCATTTGGACGTGAGCGTGTCGATTGAGGGAAGGATTGAGGTGGAAGCCGTGGATGGCTCCACGGGGAAGCCTCTGCGCGTGAATGCGTTTATCCATGGAGTCGTTGATGAAGGTGAACTTGCTGAGCAGACTGACAATGTTTCTGGGTTGATGGTTCTCTGAAAAGTATTCGTCGCTATTCAAACCTTGATGACCGGTTGTGAAAGGAAGATATCGCTATGGCAACGTGGACGAAGAAGGACTTCGATGCGGCTGGCGTCACGGAGTATCCTGCGGGTCCAGCATTGGATCAACTTAGGCGCAACTTTGGCGGCTCGGTTGTCCTCGCGCTGGATGTGAGCGGCTCGATGGCGGGAAAGCGGATTGAGAAGGCTGTTCGGGGTTGTCGGCGTTTTATTTGTGAGGCAGTTGAGGCTAACTATTCTGTTGGGCTGATTCTGTGGAACCATGGAATCAGCGGCTCTGTGCCAGTAGATTATGATCCTAGTGCCGCTTACCGTCTGCTAGCCCAGGCAGATATCGCGGGCGGCAACAACATTGTCCCCTGCCTTGAGCTGGCGCACAGAATGCTGCTGGACGCACGTGCATCTGACATGGTCCTTGCTGTTTTCGGTGACGGTGACCTAGGGGACCCTTTCGAAGCGAGTCGTGTGGCTGCCAACCTGACAGCAGACGGTATCCGTATCCTTACGTGCGGCCTCGGCCAGTCGAGCGCCGAAAGCCTGGCCATCATATCGACTGAGACGTCGAATACACGTGTTGCTGAGGTCAACAGCATCGCAGAGTCTATCGTCGACATGGCGCGGGGTCTGCGTTTCCTTTCGTGAGCGCGAGAGGCGTTGTGGAAGGCAGCCATCGGGTAGTTGTGCGGGAGAGTAGGGTGTTGAAGTCATGAGGCTAGGGTGGCTGCCGTGATTGAGGCCAGTATCAGGGCGCGAGTGCCAGAGGTACGCTAGGTATGTATGGGGCCACCCACACTCAACTTGGAAGAGCCCCAAATCACGACTCACACCACAACCCACCCAACAACAAGAACCCACACTCCAACCCAGCACATAACCCAACCCGAAGGACACAAAACGATTACACCACTCCACAGGACTTGACCTGCAGCAGTCCCACATTGCTAACGTTGAACCATGGAATCACTTGAAGACGAAGTTCGCCGTGAAATCGTAGAAGAAGGTATACGCAAGCGCGCTGAGGGAAGATATTTTAACGTATCCGACCATCCAGCGCTTAGTGAATTTAAAGAACTTTTGAGAAAATATAAAGTCACTCCTGTAGGATTCTACAAAGATATTCGATCAGGAACTTCAATGTTTGGCTTAGGGATCCCTTTTACAGTCTTCTCAGCTGAATCTGAAGGGTGGCTCATTCAAAAGTCAGATTATGACGTCCGCTTGAAAAAATGTTTTGCATTTACAACAACCGGAGAAGTGTATCTAGACGCAAAACTTGAATGGTGCAATGATACCCGCGCTTTTGGGGAAGTGCGAGGAATTTCATCAGATGACACTATCGCTGTTGATGGAGATAATGATCTGAGATTCGTCAGCCTTGCCAATGCTCACCGATGCACCTTCGGGGACAGGAACAGGGGTTTCCCCAGCGAACTCGAAAGAGACTATCTGCGTCCCGCTCTTCGTCAAGTGCTTGAACATAGGGTGACAAAGGGGATTTTTATTCTGCCTGACTACTAAAGCAAGGCGTGAGCCTACCCCGGGGCGATGGTGCCGCCCGGAGTAGCGTCCCGCATAGTGGTGTAACCGTGTGGTGGTCGGCTCGTTTGATATGGGTGCGGTCACCGTGTGATCCTTCGAGAAAGCTCTTCTACTTCTCACTCGAAACGATGTGGAGGCACTACGATGACCGCTCCTCATATTATCGACCCTGCTGGCCTGCTTGGCCAGGCGTTGTCCCAGGCGTCCCCAGATTTGATGCGTTCCTTGCTCCAGCACGTCATCAACGTGTTACTATCAGCGGACGCCGATGCGGCGTGTGGGGCCCAGTGGGGCCAACAAGATCCCCAACGTCACGCCCAACGCAATGGGTATCGACACCGGCCCCTGGACACCAGGGTCGGCACCATCGACGTGGCGATCCGCAAACTGCGTTCAGGCACCTACTTCCCGTCAGTGGTTGCTGCAACGGCGCAAACGCAGTGAAACCGCGTTGATCACAGTGGTCGCTGACTGCTACTTAGCGGGAGTATCGACACGGCGCATGGACAAGCTCGTCAAAACCCTGGGAATCACAGGACTGTCCAAGTCCCAGGTCTCACGTATGGCAACAGACCTCGACGAACACGTCGAACAGTTCCGCAACCGTCCCCTCGATGACGCTGGTCCTTTCACCTTCGTCGCCGCTGACGCACTGACCATGAAAGTACGCGAAGGAGGACGCGTCGTCTCGTGCCAGGTCCTGGTTGCCACCGGAGTCAACAATGACGGACACCGCGAAGTACTGGGTGTACGCGTATCCACCAGCGAAACCGGCCCGGCCTGGAAGGAGTTCTTCGCTGACCTGGTCGCCCGAGGCCTCACCGGCGTGCGCCTAGGGCGTGTTCAATTGTCTGTGTATCCGTCGTTTTGTTTGAAAGGATTGATGCGTGATGAATGATGATGATGTTGTTGTGTCTGGCGCTAGTGGGCCTGTGCGCAAGTTGTTGACGGTTTGTTTATGCGGCTGTTGTCCAGGCCGCTTGGTGTAGTTCGTATTCGATGGGGGATTTGCCGCCCAGGCTGGTGTGGATGCGGCGGCGGTTGTAGAAGTCTTCGATCCAGGTGGCGACCCCGGTGTAGACCTGGTCGCGGGTGGTGAAGGTACGCCGGTAGTAGTACTCGGTTTTGAGGGTGGCCCAAAAGGATTCGGCCATGGCGTTATCCCAGCACACTCCGGCCCGCCCCATCGACACTCTTCCTTTCACAGCGCGCATGTAGGCTGCCAGTTTCTGGGAGGTGAACTGTGTTCCCCGATCAGCGTGGAGCACGACCCCTGTGGGGAAGGCACCACGGGTGGTGGCGGCCATGTCGAGCGCGGTGATGACCAGGTCGGTGCTTTGCTGCTCGCCCATGGCGTATCCCAGGACTCTACGCGAGTGCGCATCGCGCACGGCGCACAGGTAGACCCAGCCTTGGGCGCAGCGCAGGTAGGTAAAGTCCGTGATCCACACGCGGTCCAGGCCACCTTGATCCCACTGGCGGGCGCAGTGATCCTCATGGGCCACCGGTCCGCGCCGGCCGCGCCGAGCTGGGCGCGGGTGCGTGTTCAGGCCTGGCAGGCCCTGGCGGCGCATCGACGCAGCGACCGCACGCACACCCACATCCACACCCGCGCGCGTCAGAGCATGGCGGATGCGAGGAGCCCCATAGGTGCCACCGGACACCTCGTGTTCCCAGGCCACCGCCTCATCCAAACGCCGCCGCACCAGCGCGCGCATCCGTCATAAGCCTGAAGTTAGTGGCCAAGGACGCTACTAGCAACCCAGAAACAGTAGATTGGGTAACAAGTTGAGTAGCGGTTTAGGTTTTGGCGCTAGCTAGTTCGCAGGCTGAGTTGGTGGGGTTAGCTGGAGTTTGCGCCCGTGCCAGTGTTGAATCAGCCAGCGGTCATGGCTAGCCAGTATCAATGTGCCACGCCAGGCGCGCAGCGCATCTTCAAGCACATGCATAGTTTCCAGATCGAGGTAGTTTGTGGGCTCATCCATGATCAAAACAGCTGGGCTATTAGCAAGCGCAACAG
>ERZ772978.253-NODE-253-length-21605-cov-15.4174_pt1 | contig 21605 bp, 27 predicted proteins | sample MGYA00511675_ERZ772978 | MGnify/ENA primary metagenome ERZ772978 (study PRJEB29015, sample SAMEA2738092) | human oral metagenome | biome: human oral; feature: human-associated habitat; material: saliva | place: China | collected 2156 ... | reverse complement strand
AACGAAACAAGCTACAAAAAAACGTTAAAAAATATGGCTGTATTCTTATGAATACTCCCACTTCCAGCGAGGCGCAGGAAATGCTTTATATCCCGCTGAAGAAGCTGAACGGCTGGCTGTTCAGTATCAATGCCGCAAAAGTCCGCGCCGATTTGCGGGAAACGGTGGAACGGTATCAGGAAGAGTGTTTTTTGGTGCTGCACGATTATTGGAATCGTGGCGAAGCGGTGCGGGCGAAAGTACAGGCAGAATTGGACGCATGGCGCAATCAGGAAACGGCGTCGTTTACGCGCGGCAGTCATGCAGGGCGTGATTTGAATCTGCGTAAGCAGGAAAAGCGCTATATTGCCGCCAAAATCAGGAAGTGCGAAGTGAACCTGTTGCAGCCCGATTTGTTTCAGGCCGTCTGAAATTTTGGGTTTCCCAGCCATGCCATAACAGGCAAAAGGCAAAAGGGGCGGCGTAGCCGTTGAGGAAGATGCCGCGGACGCTTCCAAATCAAACTAGGGGTCGCGCCCTACATACGAGAGAGAGTCGTAACAAAACGCGGTGCGAGTGAGACGCGTTTGCCCGACCTGATGGTTGTCATGCCATGACAGGCTGTAAAGCGGTTCTTGCACATAGCCCCTGCCGTTATCGGTATGGGGCTATCCCTTTTTAGATTTTATCCATTAGGCGGTTATATTTTGCCAGCAGCTCAAGATAAGCAACCGCGTATTGTGGAACGCCAACTTTGTGCCATTTGCTGATAGATGTTGGGCTTATCCCTAATCGTCTTGATAGTTCGGCTTGTGTAATTTGTGCAGAATCTAAAAGTGTTTTAAATTTTGTGTTTTGCATATTGCAATATCTAATTAAGTTATATATAATTTGTAATTATATTAATGTTGATTGGATTTTGTCAAATGGCAGCTTTAAGTGGGCTTGAAACCATTAAAGAGGTTCGGAAGCGGCAAAATAAGACACTGCTTGCTTTTAGCGGCGGTAAAGATGCTGTTGCCACATATCTCGCTATAAAAGATTATTTTGATGAGGTAGTCCCATATTATTTATATCTCGTCCCTGATTTGGCATTTGTTGATGAGCAGCTTGATATGTATGAGCGGCAGTTTGGCTTTAAGATCACTAAACTCCCACATCCGTCATTGCATAGACTGCTTAATAATTTTGTTTTTCAGCCGCCGCAAAATTGCGCTGTTATTGAAGATGCTGGGCTGCCTGATTTTGACTATACAGATATACAGGCTGCGATGTGCCAAATGCATGGATTGGATAAAAAAACATTAGTTGCTGATGGTGTCCGTGCTGCCGATAGCCCGATGCGCCGTATCGCGATCCAAACACATGGCAGTATAAGCTACAATCTGCTTAAATATCATCCTATTTGGGATTGGAAAAAGGCTGATTTGGTAGAGTGCTTTAAAAAGCACAATGTCCGGCTTGGTAGTGATTACAAGATTTTTGGGCGGTCATTTGATGGTTTGGATTTGCGGTTTTTACTCCCGATAAAAAAACATTATCCTGATGACTATAAAAGGATACTTGAGTTTTTCCCGATGGTGGATTTAGAGATTTTTAGATGGGAGTGCGCAAATGGCAAAATCTGATTTGAAACAACAGGCGGCTGATAAAGTGGCGGCCGCAAAAAACCAAGTGGCAAAATGGAAGCGCAAGCAAAAGCCGCTTGTGAATATGCCGGAATTGACAGGTAATCCGGAAGCCGATAGTAAAAATGATTTAGATGCTGTCAAACAAGGATTTCGAGACCGCTTAAAGGCGGAAAATAAGCGAAAAGTATCAGCGACAGATAGCGAGTATTGGAGCTGTATTTGTTTCCAAACTCGTGCTCAGGCGGATGCGTTTATTGCGGCCATGAATTGGCGACAGTTTGGCGATAAATACATTGATGGGGTTAAATTGGCTGAATATCTTGGCATTGAGTTGCCGGATGAAGAGGTGGCGTTTGTTGCTGATCCGAAAGTTGATAAGACTTGGGCAGGATTTGTAGATTAATTTTTAGTGGCCGTCCAATGGGCGGCTTTTTTGTGTCTGTAAAAAGGAGGTGTCTATGCGTGGCGTAAAAGTGCATGGCAAGCCGCATATTCGCGGTAAGGTCGCTGGCGGTCGTGGCCGTAGTAATGCGTTTTCGAGCCGTTCAAGCGGTTCATAATATTAAAGCCTGATTTTATTGGGCTTTTTTTATTTATAAATTAACCCCATGCAATAAAAGGTGTTTTATGCCAGTTAAAGGTGCAGATATTTGTGGTGCAAAAACCCGTAGCGGTGGAGTGTGCCAAAGCCCTGCCATGCCTAATGGCCGTTGCCGATTGCATGGTGGGAAAAGTACAGGCGCGCCCAAAGGTCATACAAATAGCCGTAAACCGGGCAGCCTGTATTCTGATTTTTATACAGACGAAGAAAAAGAGATTGCGGCTGAAATTGAGCTTGAGAGTGTCGATGAAGAGTTGAAGCTGTGCAAGATTCGATTGCGCCGCGCCATGAAGCTTGAAGAAGAGCAGAAGCGGCGACAAGACGAAGAGCGGTTAGAGTTGGATAGATTGGTAGAGACGCCATCTGTTATTGGTGGTGTCGCAATCCAAGACGACCCTGATGTGCCTCCTGTGAAACAAAAGACTTTTGTTTATCGTGATTACGGGGAGATTATTAACCGCCTGCTTGCCCGGATTGAATCTTTGACAATGACGCGTCAGAAGCTGCTTAAAGGTTTGGTGGTGGATTTGAAATCATCTGATGGAAGTATGACCCCGAAAACAGGCTTGGCGGCTTTTGAGTCAGTGGAAGAATTTTTAAAATACGCGCACGAAGTAGATGATATGGTGTGATGGAACAAGGTCATATTAATGCAGCCCGATTGAAATCATACGGCAGCTTGTATATGTTTACACGCTGGATGTTTTATCAAAGACGTGGCTATATTTGGCAGCGAGCGAATCATCACGCCCTAATCTGTAACGCCCTAGAACGTGTTTTCAACGGCGAAACAAAACGCCTGATTATCAACATTCCGCCGCGCTACTCGAAAACGGAGATTGCGGTCGTGAATTTTATCGCATGGGCGATGGGGCGAGTGCCGGATTGTGAGTTTATCCATGCGAGCTATTCGGCTACGTTGGCCGTCAATAACTCAGTGCAAATCAGAAACCTGTTACAACACGAAGAGTATCGGGCGATATTCCCGGGCGTGGAGCTTGCAAGCGAGAGTAGCCATCACTGGAAAACTACTGCTGGCGGTGTGATGTATGCAACAGGTACAGGCGGTACGATTACAGGTTTCGGCGCTGGTAAGCACCGTGAGGGCTTTGGCGGGGCGCTAATCTTAGACGACCTCCATAAGGCTGATGAAGCCCGAAGCGAGGTTAGGCGGCAGAACGTCATTGACTGGTTCCAAAACACGCTGGAGTCGCGTAAAAACAGCATTGACACGCCTATTGTCGTGATTATGCAGAGATTGCATGAAAACGATATTGCAGGCTGGCTACTTGATGGTGGCAACGGCGAAGAGTGGGAACATCTTTGCTTACCAGCGATTCAAGACGACGGTACGGCGTTGTGGCCTGAAAAGCACGATATTGAGACGTTGCGCCGTATGGAGCAAGCTGCGCCGTATGTATTTGCTGGGCAGTATATGCAACGTCCTGCACCGCCTGATGGTGGGCTATTCAAGCCAGACCAAATCCAAATCGTTGATGCGATACCGACAGGGCAGATTCGCTGGTGTCGTGGTTGGGACTTAGGCGCAACCGTTGGCGGAGACCCGACAGCGGGTGCAAAAATCGGCTTGTATCAAGACGGACGAATCATCATTGCGGATATGGTTCACGGCGACAAAAGCCCTGACGAACGAGACGCAATGTTGCGAAACACTGCCGCGCTTGACGGTCGGTTGGTTATGCAGTCAATCCCACAAGACCCTGGACAAGCAGGTAAAACACAAGCCTTGCACCTGACGCGAATGTTGACAGGCTTTAACGTTGTTTCTAGTCCCGAATCGGGCGATAAGGTTACACGTTCCGAGCCGTTCGCGGCACAGGTCAATGTGGGCAATGTGATGATGTTGCGAGGCGATTGGAATAAGGGGCTGATTGACGAAATGAGGCTGTTTCCGAACGGCAAGCATGACGACCGTATCGACGCGTGCAGTCGTGCGTTTGGGGAGCTTATCAGTAAGCCCGATACTTTAGCGAGATTTAAGGCATTAGCATGAAGAAATTTAGAGTTGACGATTATATGTCGGCAGTGCTTGGCAGTCGTTACCGAACTAATGCCAAGATTCGGACGGCAAGCGCGCCCATGCTTTACGCAAGCGGAGGTATTTTTTCCCGATTGGTTGACCTGCCTGCAGACAAGGCAATGTCGCAGGGCGTGAAGATTACCAATGATTCAGACGGCCTGATTTCAGACGAAATAGACCGCCTGAACGTGACGGAGGTTTTCTCAAAAGCCCTGAAGTATTGCCGATTGCTTGGCGGTTCGTGCATTGTGGTTATCACTAAAGACAATGCAACGCTGACAGAGCCACTCAATACAGACAGTTTAGAAATGCTGGAAGAATTGAGGGTGTACGATATTTCACAGGTTTCTGTTGACGGCAATCTTTACGGAGACGCGACAAAGGCCAATTTCAACATGCCGGAGATGTACCGAATCAGAACAATTAATTCTGATTTCTTGGTGCATGAAAGCCGATTGATTCCAATCGCAGGCGATTTTTTGCCGGAATCAATGCGACACCGTGGCATGTATTGGCAAGGCCGTAGCGTAACGGAGCGAGCCTATAAGGCCGTTCTCGACTGGGAAGAGGCACGGCACAAGACCAAGCAGGTGCTTGACCGCAAACAACAGCCAGTCTATCAAATGAAAGGCTTGGCAGACGCGATTGCCAATGACCTTGAAGATATTGTTCAGAAGCGTGTTAATTACGTTGACTTCACGCGCGGCATTTTAAATACCGTTGCGGTTGATTCGGAAGACAGCTACAACATTCACGATATGGGCTTGGGCGGCCTGACCGATATTATCGGCAAGTTTGAACAAGTCATTTCAGCAGAGAGCGGCTTGCCGATTAGCGTTTTATTCGGCGACAGTGCGAGCGGGTTGAACGCTACTGGAGAGGGCGATTTACGCACATTCCACGAAGCGGCGGCGGCTGAACGTTTACGCGCTCAGCCTGCACTTGAACGGCTTATTAGCTTAATTTGCGCTCAACGCCATTTATCGGCAAAAGTGCCGAGCGGTTGGCGGATTGAATGGCCGCCGTTGTATGTGCCGACAGCCAAAGAAGAGGCTGAAATTAAGAAGCTGAAAGCCGACACTGAGGCCGTGCTGATTGCAACGCTTGAGAAAGCGGTGAGCACCGGCGCGGTAAGTGAACAGCAGGCGGCGGAATACTTGGCTTCGTTGGGTATGTTTGGGTTAATCGCTGACGCAGGGGCTGAAAATGCTGACTATGCCAAAGAAAAAGCGAAAGCCTAAACGATGGCTTTACCCGTTGGCGCTTGAACGTGAGTATGAAAAGCTACTGACGGCATATGTTGACGAGATAGTACAGGCTATTGAGAGCCGCTTACAGTTCCTGAATCTACGGCTTGACGGCGTGGAAGATATACCGGAATCGAGCGGTTGGTTTGAAGATTTGCGCGTGTGGCTGGTCGGCTTGGTCGGCTACACCAGCGCAGACCGTGTGCTGTTGAGCATTAAGCAGATCATGGCCTCTGCTGACCGATTCAACCGCAAGCAGTTTCATGCCGTCTTTCGGTCGGTTTTTGGTGTTGACGTGTTTACGACAGAGCCATTCTTGGCTGGCTTATTGGCGGCGTGGGAAGCTGAAAACATTAAGCTGATTAAGTCGATACCGTCCCAATATCTCGACCAATTGCACGGCAAAATCGTTGCTGCGGTTCGCGCTGGTGTACCAAGCAAAGACTTGGCAAACGTTGTGCGCGAAACGTTCGACCTACCGCGAAACCGTGCGAAGCTGATTGCAAGAGACCAAATCGGGAAGCTGAACGGACAGCTCACAATGGAGCGGCAAAAGAACATTGGCGTGACTCACTATGTTTGGCGAACGTCTTTAGACGAACGTGTCAGGGAAGAGCATAGGCATAGAGAGGGGGAGCAATTCAGCTGGGATAACCCGCCTGAAGATGGCCACCCGGGCAACCCGATTAATTGCCGTTGTTCCGCTGAAGCCGTGTTTCCAGACTTGGCAGATTTAAGAGGTGTTTATGGCAATACGCTATGACCGTGCGCCTATTAAGGCAATTCGCACGGACGAAGGATTTATTAAAGATTCCCCTGTTCTAACACGGACAGGGGTTTTTATTTACCGCAATCATGACGGTAGTGAGCGGCGAGAATACCGACCGCCTGAAGAAGTGTTTAAAGCTGACAGCTTGGCGGCCTATGCAGGGATTCCGATTACAAAAGGTCATCCGGGCAAGGTTACAAGCGCAAACGCTGCGAACCATACAATCGGCGCGGTGCTTACGCCTGCACGACAGGACGGAGACAACCTGATAGCTGATATCGTCATTCATGACGTTGCCGTTGTGAACGCTGGGAGCAAAGAACTTTCAGTAGGCTATGAGTTGGACTTGGACGAAACGCCTGGCATTGCGCCAAATGGCGAACGTTACGATGCGATTCAGCGCAACATCAAGCCCAATCATCTGGCCATTGTAAGTAAGGGTCGCGCGGGTAACGCGCGGTTGAACATGGACGGCAACGAAGAAGATGCCGAGAGTAATGGAGATGTCAAAATGACAAAGCTACGTTTGGACAACGGCATTGAATATGATGCCGCGCCTGAAGTAATTCAGGCTTACAACAAACTGAACCAAGACAAGGCGGAAATTGTAGCGGCTAAGGATAAAGCCGAAGCACGCGCCGATTCTGCCGAAGCTGACTTGAAGAAACTGCAAGAAGCTCAAGAGCAATTCAAACAAGACGCTATCAGCCAAGCCCGTGAACGCTTGAATCTGGAAGCCGTCGCGAAAGCTCATAACGTTGAGTTTAAGCAAGACACAACCGACCGCGATATTAAAGCGGCGGTGGTTAAAGCAATTCGCGGCGACAGCCTGACACTTGACGGTAAGTCTGACGATTATGTCGCAGCCGCATTTGATATGGCAATCACTGCCAAAGAAGAAGCGGATAAGGCTTCTAAGGTTGCAGGTCAACGTCAAGATATAGCAGACGGCAAAGTTGAAGCAGGCATGTCAGCTGCTGAAGCACGCACCAAAATGATTGCCGGTAATCAGGAGGGTAAATAATGGCAATGTATGATAACTACATGAATCCTGCATTTGCAGGTATGAAAGCAGACAGCGGCTTCGACCGCGTGGAAAGCTATGCGGTTGCGGCTGACGGCTTGCAATCCGGCGTAGTTGTGGGCAGGGACGCAAAAGGCTTGGTTGTTGCTGGAAAAGGCACTAAAGCCGCTATTGGTGTAACCATTCATTCACACACTCAAATCGAGCCGTACAAGCAAGGCGACTGCGTTTCCGTAATGACACGCGGTTTGTGCTGGGCGCGTGTTGCAACAGGTAAAACTGCCGCTGCCGGCGACCCTGTGAAATTCGACGCCAACGGCTTGCTGGACGGCACTGCCGCCAACGTTTTGACTAATGCCATTATCCGCGATGTGAAAGACGTGAACGGCGAGAAAATCGCCTGCGTTGAGTTGCACGCGCCTACTGTTTAAAAGGGGTAACTGATGAACCAAAAACACATGCACTATGACGAAGCGGATAAATCCGCAATCGCCGCTTACGCTCAAAGCGTAGGTCAGAAGTTCAATGAAGATGAAAGCGTTTTCGTTGCGCGTGAATTGGACTACGTAAAGGCCAAAGTCTACGAGAAGAAACGCCCGCCAATGTTGGGCCTGTCTCTCGTGCCACAAGTTTCTGATGCGCCTGAATGGGCTGAAACCATCACCTATAAGTCATTTGACGCAGTGGGTATGGCGAAGATTATCGCTAATTACGCGGACGACCTGCCACGCGCTGACGTTGCCGGCAAAGAGTACACTGTGCGCGTTAAATCAATCGGCGACAGCTACGGCTACAACATCATGGAGCTGAAAGCCTCTGCCGGTTTGGGTCAAAACCTGCCTACTCGAAAAGCAGACGCGGCACGCCGTGCGGTTGAAGTTAAGCTGAACCAAGTTGCAATGGTTGGCGATGCCGACTATGGCTTGTACGGCATGACCAATCACCCGAATATCGGTCAAACCACTTTGCCAGTTGCGAAAGCATGGGATAAGTGCACTGGCGAAGAACTGATGCAGAATCTTGACGCACTGTGGAACGCGGTTCGCTTGCAGTCTAGAGGTGTTCACGCGCCTAACAAGCTGATTCTGTCATCTACTCTTCATGCGATCGTAACTTCAAAAATCTACACTGCCGGTACTGGTGAAACCGTATGGGGCTTCTTCCTGAAGAAACATCCGGGCTTGCAACTGGTGGAAGCGCCTGAATTTGATAAAGCAGGCACTGGTGGTGCTCACTTGGTGTTTATCGGCGAATTTGACGCTGAAAACATGAGCCACGAAGTAGTAATGCAGTTCAACCAACTGGAAGCGCAAGCGCGTAACCTTGAATTGGTTGTTCCTTGCTACGCCCGAACTGCCGGCGTAACCGTGCATTATCCTTTGGCGTTTACCAAAGCCGAAGTTCCCGCCGTTTAATCCATAGCCGCCTGAAATATGGCGGCTTTTTTTTTGGAGAGCTGAATGATTTATGTCAAAAACGTGAAGCCGTCTGTCGTTGTATTGAACGGCAGTATTGTGGTTGCGCCTCTTGATGTCGTCCAAGTTGACGAAAACGACAATGGCGTTAAACGCCTGTTGGAAAACGGTCAATTTGTGGAAGCATCAGCTAATGAGATTCCTACCGTTGTAGAAGCGCAGCCTGTTGAAATTGAATCCATGACCGTTGCCGACTTGAAAGAGTATCTCAAGGCTAAAGGCGTGCAATTCGACGCCAACAGCAAGAAAGACGAACTGCTAACCTTGGTAAAGGAAGCCTAAATGGAATGTTCTGACGTATCTGTTGACACGCTTCTGATTCACGCGCCGATGTTGCAGGGGATTGACCGCGCCGTTTTGCATGATACGTTGGTTGCTTCCGTTGATTTTGCGCCGTCATGCCTGCCTGAAGCGAAGCAGAAAGAGGCCGTCTATTATTACGCGGCCTATCTTTTATCGCTGAAGCAACAGGCGGACGTGGTGGGCGTGATTCCTGCTGGTGTTGTTTCCGAACGTGAGGGCGACTTGTCGCGGTCATACGGGAACAACGGCAACAGTTCATCTGACCCTTACGGTTTCTTGGCGCGTTATGAGAAGCTGAACAACATTTGCAAACGCATTGGCGCGATTACTGTTGGTAACGGCGCGATTGGTGGCGATTGTGGCTGTCATTGAGGTTTCCACTAAGCTCACGGATATGGGTATCGACAAGGTGCTTGAGAACGTGATGGAGCTTGACGGGAAGCAGGTTAAAGTGGGGGTTCAAGCTGGGAGCGGTTCGCATGACGGTGTCGATATTCTCGACATTGCCATTTACAACCATTTCGGCACGAGAAATATTCCCTCTCGACCGTTTATTAGTGATTGCTTCGACAAGAATCAGGGGCAAATCTCTGAAGCCAAGAAGCGGATTGTGTACCGTGTCATGGAGGGCATGCCTGCAAGTGCTGGGCTGGCTCAACTTGGGCAATGGTATCAAGACGTGCTGAAAGGTCATATCCGCAACGGTGGCTGGGTGCCTAACGCGCCTGCAACCGTGAAGCGGAAAGGCTCAAGCAGACCACTGATTGACACTGGCCAGCTCGTTAATTCTGTAAGGTGGGAAATCGAATGATGAGTTTTAGAAAACCGCAAACGGTAACACGCTTTGCAGGCGGAAAGTACGTTAAAGGCCGCTGGGTAGCTGATGAAGAATCGGAAACCCTGCAAATCATGGCGAGCGTGCAACCCGTAACCAATGACGACATGCAGAACCTGCCGGAGGGGAAGCGCATTGAACGAGCCGTCAAAATCTACACTGACGAACTGTTAAGAGTAGAGGGAACGGATGAGCAGGGCGATGTTATTCACTGGCAAGGGCGTGAGTATCGTGTTATTGCCATTGCGTCTAACCAAATGGGCGTGATTAGCCATTACCGCTACTACGCTGCAACGGAGGTGGAATCGTGAGAGACGACCTTTACAACATCGTGGCGAGCGTTTGCGATTACCCTGTTATCTGGGCTTACGAGAACGGCAAGCGACCGAAAACAACGTTCTTTCTGCTTGATGTACGGACGGTCAACGCGCAATGGAGTGGGATTGTCGGCAATGTTGCCGATGATGGCAGTCGTCAAATTGACGCAAACCGTGAGGCGAATGTGTATTTAACCTGCTTCGGCAAGGGCGCAGACGTACTGCTTGATGAAGTAGCCATGCGCCTACAGACGGAACGTGTCTTGGATATGCTGGAAGCCGCTAATGCTGATATTGTCGATTTTGACACGATACAACACGCGCCGAAGCTATTTGAACGAGACTATGAGCCACAGGCCGTCTTGGGCTTTCGTTACCGCTACACGGCAAACACTACGGAAACCGTCGATTTTATCGAATCGGTTGATTTAGGAATTGATACGCAGCCATAGGGCTGTTTTTTTATGGAGTAAAGACTATGGCGAATATCGACCGCCTTGTAGATGTGCAGATTAGCCTTAATACAACAGGAATCGCAACATCGAGCTTTTCTGATGCCATCTTTGTTGTACCGCATCATTTGAACTTGAGCCGCATGATGGCAATTACCGGCGCAGACCAACTACTTGAAATGGGCGCACAGCCTACCGATGCAGTGTATCGCGCGGCGCAGGCGTGGTTCTCGCAAGGGCGACATCCTAGCAAGTTGTACATTGGCCGTAAGCAAATCAACAGCGTGAAACTGGCTGTTAATAAAACCAAAGCCGCTGAATATAAAATCACTGTAGCGCGTAAAGTCGGCGGCGAAACGGTAACACAAACCGCAAGCACTACCGGCACAGCGGAAATGCAGGTCAATGCCATTGCTACCGCGCTGAAAACCGCGGCCGCCTCTATTGGCGTAACAGTGTCTGTCAGCAATAACGTGCTGACCATCTCTTCTGATGACGCGTTTACGCTGAAATACTCAAACCTCGATAAAACCGAAGAATCTTCAACAGAATCATGGACAGACGCACTTGCTGCAATTCGCAAAGCAGGCGGCGACTGGTACGGCTTGGCTATCTCAAGTCGTAAAGCCGTTGATGTGCTGGAAGTTTCCGCATGGGCTGAAGCAAATCATAAGATGTTTGGTACGGCTTCGGCTGATGAACAAATCACGGACGGTTCAACCGATACCGATATTTTGAGCCAACTCAAAACCAAAGGCTACGCCTACACGTTCGGCATGTACCATACAAAGGCCGAAACCGAGTTTCCAGAATTGGCACTGATGGCCGACCGCTTCACTTATTATCCCGGTCAAGAGACTTGGGCGAATGTGAAACTGAACGGCATTACCGCCGATAACCTGCTTGAAAGCCATGCAATCGTTGTGCATCAGAAGAACGGCACAACGTTTGAAAACTTCGGTTCTTTCTCAATTTCGCAGCAAAGCAAAACCGCAAGCGGCGAATGGGTGGACGTTATCCGTTTCCGCGACTGGCTGAAAGCGACCATGCAGGCGGATATTGCTTATGCGCTGATTAACGCTGGCGGCAAAGTGCCATACACCGACAAGGGTATTCAAATCATCGTCAACGCCATGCGCAAGAGCTTGGACTTGGGCGTACAGCGCGGCGGCATTGCAGAACGTGAAGTAGATTCAGACAATCAAGTCTTGGAATCCTACACGATTAACTATCCAAAATCTGCCGATATTTCGCCAAACACCAAAGCAAAACGTATCTTGCAAGACGTGGGCGGCGTGGCTCGCTTGGCTGGTGCAATCCACTTGGTAGAAATCAAGTTCGCTTTGGCTTATACCCTGTAACAATAAGGCCGTCTGAAATATGACGGCCTCTTTTTTGGAGTTTTAAAGATGGCTGGTGTTAAAACATATGCAAGCGACAAAGTCGCTATCACGTTCGGCGCTCACAGCATGAAAGGCTTGGCGGACGGCACGTTTGTCAATATCGAGATGATGTCTGACGGAGTGACAAGTAAAGCAGGTGCAGATGGCGAAGTAGCGCGTTCTATGAGCGCGGATAAGCGTTGTCGCGTAACCGTTACCCTGTTGTCAACAAGTGAATCAAATACGACTTTGAGCCGTTTTTATGATGCCGACCAAGTATCAGGCGGCGCGTTGCCTTTGCCGTTGGCGGTTAAAGATTTGCGCGGCGATACAATGTTTGCGGCCGGATCGGCGTGGATTGTCAAAAAACCAAATACAGAGTTTTCTCTTGAAGTTGGTACGCGCGAATGGGTATTCGAAACCGCTGCGGCGGAATATTTAGCGGGGGGTAACTAATGGCTCGTGAAAAAATAGTAACCATTGGCAATTATGATTTCAAAATTCGCCGCTTAGATGCATTTACCGCGTTGGAAGTTTTCGGCGACCTGCAAAAAGAACTGTTGCCGGCAATCGGTACGCTGACAGGCGAAGATGGCGACGCGGCAATTAAGGCTATTGAAAAGGTGTCTGGCTATTTCACTGGTAAGCAGTTGCGCGTTTGGGCAGACCGCCTGATTACGCCTGACGAGATTTTCGTTAGTCGCAAGGGCGAAGATGACTATTCGCGCCTGAATGAGCAACGACGTGAAGAAGTATTCACTGACGCCGTTCAAATTCTCGAATTGCTGGTTGAAATCATCAAGGAGAATTTCGCTGACCCTTTGACGCAATGGCTAACCCGTTCTGGGTTGGCCAACAAATTAAAAGTCGCGAAGTTGGAAAATTCAGAGAAAAAATAAAAGGTGAATTTCTGATTTGGCGGGCAATTATGGGCGGTTTCGTGACTTTATCGGAGGTAAAGGACGGCACCGCCTCTCTGATTGACCTGTTGAAGATAAACGCCTTGATGGATTTCCAAGCGGCGGCTGAGGCGGAAGCGATGGAGCGTAACAAATGAGCGCAATGAAAGAATTAGTCACGGTACTTAAGTTTAAACTTGAGGAATCGGGCATTAAGCAGTATCAGGCGGCTTTAAAGGGCGCACAAAGCAACGCCAAAGAGCTTGGCAAGAGCATGAATGACGGCTTAACGCAGACGAGCGGTTTGCTGGACGGCATCAAAGGCAAGTTGCTTGGCTTGTTTACCGTTGCGGCAGGCGGTGCGCTGATTAAGTCCGTCATTTCGACTAGTGCCGAGTTTGAGAAATTCGAGACAATCTTAGGCACGATTGAGGGTTCAAGCGATAAAGCCAAAGCATCAATGGCTTGGATTTCCGAGTTTGCCGCCAAAACGCCGTATGACATTGCAGGCGTTACCGATGCCTTTGTGAAACTTCGCGCCTATGGCATGGATCCTATCAATGGCGATTTGCTGCGAACGCTTGGCGATACGGCGGCGGCAATGGGCAAACCTGTCATGCAGGCTGTCGAGGCAATCGCGGACGCTGTAACAGGCGAAAACGAGCGTCTCAAAGAGTTTGGCATTAAAGCCGCAAAACAGGCTGGAAAAATCGCCTACACCTACACCGATAGCGCAGGCAAACAACAGACCAAGCTTGTTGACGCAAATAGTCGTGAGCAGATTCAGGCGACCTTGCAGGCCATTTGGAACGAGAAGTACGCAGGCGCGATGGATAAACTCTCAAACACTTGGGAGGGTATTACGTCCAACATCGGCGACCAATTCGACCGCCTGAAGCTGGAGATTGGGCGAGCCGGTATCTTTGACGGCGCGAAACGCGGTTTAAAGGCGTTTCAGGAAATTCTTGAAAACATCGATGCAGACGACCTGAAAGAAATCGCTGAAACGCTTGTCGATATTGGTAGGCTGGCGGCGATTGCGTTCGCTTCGTACTATATTGTTCAGTTCCGAACTGCTGTCTTGGCGGCGACCGGGGCGACAAACCTATTCGCCGCTGCAAGAATGAGACTAGCCGCCGCGATGACGTTCAAAAACGGCTTTATGATTGGGCAAATGCTCAAGTACGCGGCATTGCTGTACGGTATCTACCTTATCGGCGAGGACATCATCACATGGCTGCAAGGCGGCGTTTCTGTTACAGGCGGCCTGATTGGTCGTGCCGAAGAATGGAAAACGCAAATTGACGCCGTGAAAGACTTCCTGATAAGTATCAAGGATGCATTGGGCGGCGCTGGCATGGAGCTTGGCGAATGGCTGGCAAAAGGCGCGGCGATTGCGGCAATCTTGTTTACTGTTTTCACAGTTGTATCGTCAATTATCAGCGTGATTAGCTCGATTGCTTCAGGCATCGGCTTCGTTGTTGGTTTGATTGGCGGTCCATTAACGCTTGTTGTGTTGGCTGTCGGCGCAGCAATCGCGGCAATCGTCTACTACTGGGACGAAATTAAAGCCGCTGCTGAAGCCGCAGTCCAATGGATTCAGGACGCATGGGATAGCGCGATTAGCTGGATTAGCGCGAAAGTTCAGGAAATCACTTCACGCTTCCACGGGGTAAAAGAGGCTGTCGGCTTGCTTATCGGCATTATTGGCGGCCCTTTAATGCTGGCTGTTGCTTCCATCTCCGCGGCAGTGTCACTGATAACGAATCATTGGGACTCAGTAAAGGCGGCAGGTGCAGCGGCAGGGCAGTGGATTAAGAGCGTTTGGGATAGCGCCATCAACGGCATTACCAGCATGATTGACGGCATTATCGCTAAATGGAACAGCTTCAAAAGCATGGTTTCTGCTGGTGTTGATTTCGTCATGGGTACTTCTGCGAAGATTCCAACGGCAGGCAGCGGCGGCGCGGTTAGCCAAGTGAATAACATCACGGTCAACGGCGCAAGGAATCCTGCCAAAGTAGCAGCATCTACTGCGAACGGGATTAGACCATTAAGCGCCAGACTGTCGGGGGTTCGTGCATGAATTTAGTGAATCTTGTGTTTGGTATCGGCAACGTCCGAACGACTATCGGCACATTGAAGCTTGATGCGCTTATTGAAGAGCGTGTCACGCTTTCCAGCCGAGTGACGAAGTACGTTGTTGAGGACGGTTCGCCGATAACCGACCATATCAACAACGAAAACGAAAAATTGCACATTGAGGGCGTTATTACAGGCGCAACCGTGATTCTGCGAGGCGAGGCAGGGCGACAGAAGCTAATCAACGCGAAAGAAGCCCTGCGAATCTTGCATGAGCAACGAACGCCTATCACTGTCGTGACTGGCATGGATATGTACAACAATTTCGCGATTGAGTCGTGCGATGTTAGCCGAAACGTTGATGACGGCGACTGTCTGAACGTAAGTTTGGAGCTTGTGCATATTCGCAAGGCCACTGTTGAGACTACGGACGTTCCGCCCGGTAAAGTCAAACCTGCTGCCAAAGGCAAAGCAGGCGAGACGAAGAAAAAAGGCGGCAAGGTCACCAATACGAAGAGCAAATCTTCGAGCGTGTCTAAGACGGCAAGTTCCAAAACGACACCAAGCCCTAAGGCGGCAGAAAAGGCGCAGACCGTTGCCAATACGGATAAGGCCGCGCAAAAGGCAGGTAAAACCATGAGGCCGACAAGCAAGGCAAGCCAAGCATTTGGGTGGGGACGATGATTAAAATACCATTGATTGACGCAAACGATTTTGAGGTTGAGGCAGAGCTTGATGATGTGACCTATTTCCTGCATTTCGCTTGGAATGATGAGGCGGAAATTTGGACGTTATCGGTCGCAAACGCAAACAATGAGAGCGTGCTATCAGGTGTGCGTATCATCACAAATTACCCTCTGCTTGGAAATTATCCGCATTTGGATTTGCCTAAAGGCTATCTGATTGCAACCTGTTTAGATTCCGCAAAGCCGAATATCGGGCGCAATGATTTTGTCGATGACACGGTGGAATTGGTTTATATTTCGCGTGATGAATCTTGAGAATGAATAGGTGGTTATGAATAAATTTGACCGAACGTACAGGCTGGTCGTTGGGAAATCAGGCGGCAAGGGCAAGGAAATCAAGCCGCCTATTCATATCGAATTTGAGATTGAGAAAACGACAAAACCCGATCCGAATCAGCATAAAGTCATCATCTACAACTTGAAGCCTGAAACCATTGAAGCCATCAGCAAACCTGATGGCTTTTGTGTTCTTTACGCTGGCTACAAGGAAGAAGAGGAAGAGGTGCTGATGGCGGCTGGCAGTGTTGTTGATGCCTACACGCACATTGACGGTGAGAATCGTGTCACGGAGCTTCTTATCGCTGATGGCTGGGTGGAATTGCGCGATTCCGCCGTTTCTCTTGGTTATGGCAAGGGCGCAAACGCTCACACCATCATCAAAGACATAGCCGGGCAGATGAATCTTCACTTGGTTATGGACAAAGAAGTCCCTAACCGAACGTGGGAGCATGGTTTTAGCTTCATGGGGGCGGCGCGGAAAGCGTTAGACAAGGTTGTCGCTGGCACTGGCTTGGAATGGTCGGTTCAGAATCAGACGCTGCAAGTCATTAAGAAACTCAACACTACCAAGCGACAGGCGGTTGTCATTTCGCCTGATAGTGGCTTGATTGGTTACCCTGAAAAGCAACGCGAAGGCGCAAGAGAAAAAGCACCTACGGCAGGCAAAAAGGGCAAGAAAAAAGAAATCGTTTCCGCTGAACAACAGCGTGACGGCTGGAAAGTCACAAGCCTGCTTTTGCCATACGTCAATCCGGGCGACATTGTAAAAGTTGAAAGCCGAGAGATTAACGACTTTTACCGCGCTGAAAACGTCAAGCACGTTGGCGGCTTTGATGATGGCGACTGGTTCACTGAGCTGGAATTGAAAGAGATTAAATGAGCGCGATTGCAGAAGAAATTAAATCCGAGTTATCCGAGATTCACACCTGTTTGCCCGGAAAAATCGTAAGTTGGGACGGCGCTCTGGCGGTCGTTCGCCCTGCAATGCCAATATCTCTTTCCAGTGGCGACACGTTGGCCGCGCCGCAAATTGTGAGCGTGCCTGTCTGCTTCCCAACTGGAATGGGCGGCAGTGCGATGATTAGCGTACCGTTGCAGGCTGGTGATGATGTGCTGTTGCATTTTTCAGAAGATGCGCTGGAAAACTGGCTTTCAGGTTCGGACGAAGCACCAACAGATCCGCGCCGATTCGATTTATCAGACTGTTTCGCAAGCCCAATGGTTCGCCCTGGCGTTGGTGTGGCTGACACGGCAAATCTTCGGCTGATTTGTGGGAGCGCAAGCATGACACTTGCACCATCTGGCGAAGTAACGATTATTGCCACAAATTTCAAAGTTGATGCGCCCGCTTCGGAGTTTACCGGCACTTCGACAACAGTAGGGCAAATCACTGGACAGGGCGGCATGGCGGTCAGCGGCGGAAGCGGTGTTTCGTGTGAGGGCAATATCGACATTAGAGGCGGCGTAACGGCGACAGATGACGTTGTCGCTGGCGGTATCTCGTTAATTGGCCATACACATACCGGCGACAGCGGCGGCACAACGTCCGCGCCTAAGTAGGGGATTCCATGAGTATTGATATTAAATTAGGGGCAGACCATGACTTGCTTTTAAGCCGTGATTTTGGCTTTGTTGACGGCGCGGAACGTGTCAAACAGCAAATCAGAATCACGCTGCAAACGTTTTTGGGAGAGTGGTTCTTGGACGTTAGCCACGGCATACCCTATTTTGAGCGCGTATTGGTAAAGCAGCCAAACCGTGCAGAGATTGAAGCCGTTTTTAGGGCAAAGATAAAAGATGTTCCTGATGTTTCCGCCGTGCCGCGCCTGTCGTTGAGTGTTGATTCACGAAACAGGCGGCTGTACGTTGAGGGCGAGGCGGAAACGAGCGAGGGGCTGGTTAAATTTGGTTTTGAGGTTTAGAAATGGCTGAAAAATATGGAGTAACGGCGGCAGGATTTGTCAAAATGAGACTGCCTGAAATTCGCCTTGCAATCATCGAAGATTTCAAAGCCCGCTTGCGAGAGCATGGTCTGTCTGACGATATTCAGACACGCCCTGACAGCATTATCGGTATTTTGATTAACACATTCGCCGACCGTGAAGCCTCGATGTGGAATATCGCAGAGGGCGTGTATAACGCGATGTACCCTACAACAGCGACAGGCGTGTCACTTGATAATGCTGTGTCATTTTCGGGTGTGTCACGCTTGCAGGCGGCAAACGCAACGGCTACGGTCATCTTCTACGGCGACCAAGGGACTTATATTCCTGCCGGTTCGGAAGTTCGTAACGCAGATACGCAGGTTGTTTGGGCAACGTCCGAATCTGTCAGCATTTCTTCGGCAGATGCGGCGGACGTGCTGATTGTACCTAACGTTGCAAACAACACGGCATACACGGTAACGATTGACGGCGTGAGATACACATACACGAGCGGCAACGGCGCGACATCTATCAGTGTTTTGCGCGGCTTGGCGGCGGCGTTATCTTCGGCCAATTATTCCGTTTCGACAACAGGCGCGGCGATTCGTGTGTCGGTCAAAACGTCTGCTTCGATGGTCGTTACCTTGTCGTCTAGCCTGTCGTTTTCCGAGATTGGAACGCCCGTTTCAGCTTCGCCGCTTGATGGCGTGAATGATGTGGCTTCAGAGGGGATGATTAACGAGCTTGTAACCCTTATTGCCGGAGTGAAACGAGTTTCCAATATGCAATCTATTGCCGGGCGCGGTGTTGAGACGGACGAGGAATTACGCCGACGTTATCAAACTGGTGTTTACACGCTGGGCGCGGCGACCTATGACGCAATCATTGCAAATATCACTGATGCCATTCCAACGGCGACCGATATTAAGCTGTTTGAGAATGACACGGATAAAGTCGTTAACGAACTGAAGCCACATTCCATCAAGCTGGTTATTGACGGCGGCAATGAGGACGATATTGCTAAAGCCTTGCACAAATACAAGGCGGCGGGCGTTGATACGAATGGCGATATTGTGAAACAGTTGCAGACTGATACAGGCTTGAAACAAATCGCTTTCAGCCGTCCGAAGTATCGTTACATTTGGATCAAGGCCAAATTGCAGTTACTTGACGGCACGGAATCGCAATTTCCGACAGACGGCTTTGCTACGATTCGTCAAAATCTCTTTGATATTGGCAAGGCGTTGGCGGTTGGCGACGATGTGCTGTTACAGAAATTCTTCTGCGGTATATTCAAAGTGCCGGGCGTTTCGACAGTCGACCTGAAGTTTGCCGTGCAGACTGAATTAGGAACGCAGCCGTCTGAAAGCGAATACTCAGCGCAAAATATCGTTATTAATACATACGAACGCGCCATTTTCGACCTGACACGCATTGAGGTTTCGTGATGATTAGAGATTACGACCACGGCCAACATGCATGGGGGAATTGCCTGAATCAGTTCAGGGATTCCCCTGTTTTTGAAAGTTTTGTCAAAGCCTTGTATCAGCCGATGAACGGTTTGCACAAGGCTTTTTTTGATTTGCAGTTCAAGCGCGGACTTGACACGGCAGAGGGCGAACAGCTTGACCGAATCGGCGATATTGTCGGGTTAAAGCGGACGCTTAGCAATGCGGAATCTATTGTATTCTTTGGCTTTGAGGAGCAGAAGAACGTCAAAGGCTTTGGCAAAGCGCGATTGCGCAGGGCTTTTGAACGGACGACAGGCGGCAGTGTGTCATTGCCTGATTATGAATATCGGATGTTGTTGAAGTGGAAAATCGCGGTCAACAACGGCCACGGCACGGCGGAAGAGGTTATTCATGCTATGCGTATGGTTTTTGACACTACGATGGTTCGGGCTTTTGACGCAGGCGATGCCAAGATTCAGCTTGTTTTCAACTCGCGCAAAACGCCTAAGTACCTGCTCAACAATATGCGCAGTTTGATTCCAAAAGCGGCAGGCGTTGGGCTTGAGATTATGGCATTTGACGAAGAAAACCCGTTCGGCTTTGAAGACCAGGGCTTTGATGGCTTTGACGAGGGCGTTTTGCTCTCAGAGGGAGATTTTACTAAATGAGCATTTTTAATTGGTTCAAAGTGTCGTTCGGCAGTCGAGGCGGCCGCCACGAATGGACGGCCGATGAATACCGCGCAGGCTGGGCGGCGATTAATAACGACCCACCGACTGTTGAGCAGTTCAATCAGTTGCAAAACTTGTCAGACGAGAAAATCGCCTATCTGTATGCCCAAATGGCGGCTACTTGGACAAAAGACAGAGCGCCGCTCGATGTTAGCGACACGGAGCGCCTGAAGCGAGCGATTCAGTTGATGATTACTGAGGCGGCGTCGGCTGTTGTTGATAACCTGACATCACAATCAGGCGTGGCGGCACTGTCTGCAAATCAGGGGCGTATTCTTAATGAGAGAATCATGAAAGCCGTTCCAAGCGGTTCAATTCTCTACACGGCCTCTAATTCCGTTCCTGACGGTTGGTTGCTGTGTGACGGAACAGCGGTTTCGCGTGATGAATATTCCGACCTATTCGCGGCAATCGGCACGACCTATGGCGGCGGCAACGGTGCGACAACATTCAACCTGCCAGATATTCGCGGCGAGTTTATCCGCGCATTGGATAACGGCAGGGGAATTGACGCTAACCGTAAAATCGGCACATGGCAAGCCGATGAACTCAAAAGCCATAAGCATATCTCATACTTTGGCGAGGGTAATATGCAATACCCGAACGGCGTAGCAGAGCGTGGAAAACTTGGCTCAGGTGGCGGTATTGATGGCGATAATACATATCCCTACACGTCCAACACTGGCGGCGAAGAAACAAGACCGCGAAACGTTGCGTTTCCTGCAATTATTAAAATTTAACCGATAGGCTGTCTGATTCAGACGGCCTTTTTTTTACGGATTGGAAATGACAAATGTCTGAAAAATGGTTCACGCAAACCTTTGCCGTTGCTGGCAAAACCAAACCTTGGGACGAAAACCAATATTCTGACGGCTGGGGAAGTATTGGTAACCGACCGCCAACAAAAGAGCAATTCAACTGGGTTCTCCGCCGTCTTGATGAAAAAATTAATTTCATCTACCGCCGAAACAACTCAGTAGAACTTGATAAAGAGTTGGTAAAGAAAGTCCATATTGTAAAAAATATTAATGAGTTACGCCAATTCTCAGGCGATGGTGTAGTGTTTGTATGTGGCTATCATGAAACTGGTGCAGGTTATGGCGACGGGCTGTTTATTGCCGACTCACTGGATAAATCATCTGCTGATAATTCTGTGACGGTAATTGTTGGTGTAGATGATTTACGCTGGAAGCGCGTATTTGACGGCGCAATGAGCCTGTATGATTTTGGGTATCTGCCATCGAAGAATAACGCAAAGGAAGCTGTAAATACTGCTGAATCTGCCGCGCTTGGCGTATTTGTTGACTGTCTTGGTTTAACTGTTGACATGGGGACGAAATACCCGACCAAAAACAAATACACAAACGGCAAATTTACAATCAGCGGTAAAACCGTTGATATGCAGTATCAGCCGATTCGCAGCGGCATTGGTCGAT
>ERZ772978.249-NODE-249-length-21687-cov-246.795_pt1 | contig 21687 bp, 20 predicted proteins | sample MGYA00511675_ERZ772978 | MGnify/ENA primary metagenome ERZ772978 (study PRJEB29015, sample SAMEA2738092) | human oral metagenome | biome: human oral; feature: human-associated habitat; material: saliva | place: China | collected 2156 ... | reverse complement strand
TCCCAAACCTCCAATCCGGCCTAAGACACTCTCCACAATACCCGGGACACATCACGCGGCGCAAAGCGAAGTGAGGTCGCCAAGTCTCGCGGGTGGCCGGGCCCTCCGGCGCCCGGAACACCAGCGGGCGATGAGCGTGTGGCGAGCGTGCGATGAGCGGGTGGACAGGGATCGCGCCGCGTGGAAAGCGGGCAGTGAAAAGAGTGTGCGACAGTCTGGCCAATAGTGCCTCAGTGTCCGGAGGCGTCGAAGTCGAAGAGTGCCATCGAGGAGTAGATGCCCGAGGGGTCGATGCGGTCCAGGCGGAAGCCGGGGACGATCCACGAGGCCTTGACGGTGGCGCCGATGTCGAGCGCAAGATCCAGGGCGATGTCGTCGACGTCCTGTGCCAGCGTCACGTGCGGGTGGTAGGGGAATCGCGTCTCGTGGTCGAGGGGGCCGGAACGGATCTCCTCGGCGATGTCGATGCAGGCGTCGGCGCCCTCGGCCAGGGTCATGAAGGCGACGTTGGAGATGGGCCGGAACGAATCTGTGCCGGATAGGGTGATGCGGAAGGGCGCGTGCCGGGCGGCGATCGTGCGCAGGTGGTCGATGACGTCGGCGCGCGCGTCGCGGGCGACGGGCGTAGGCGGCATGAGGGTGATGTGCGCGGGGATGCGCGAGCCGGCGAGGTCGCCGAGGCGTAGGCGCAGGTCAGTCAGCTGTGAGACCCAGGGTTCGGGGATGGCGACGACGACGCCGAGCCAGTCTTGGCCGGGGAGTCGTTGGGGGAGGAACATGGGGCCTGCCTGTGTCGCGAATGTGGTGGCTCCACTGTACCGGGGCGGCGGGGTGAGCGTGGTGAGGCTATAGCGCTTGAAGGGTGTGAGGGCGTTCACGTAGCCTTGTGGGAGTGAGACCAAGGAGGATCGTATGAGTGATCTCGTGTGGGCCGACGCTGCTACCCCCGCCGATGGGGCCGCGCAGGCCGCTAACCTGTTTCGTGAGGCGTTTGGCTACGAACCTTCGGGCGTGTGGAGTGCGCCGGGCCGCGTTAATATCATCGGCGAGCACGTGGACTATAACGGCGGCCCGTGCCTGCCGATTGCCCTCCCGCACCGCGCCTACGTGGCGCTGTCGCCCCGCGAGGATCGAACGATTCGGCTGATTTCGCCGCAGACCCGCGACGCGGTGGATGTCCTCGATCTGGATGTGATCGGCCCGAAGGGGACGCCCGGTGAGGTGACGAACCACTGGACCGCGTACCTGGCTGGCGTTGCGTGGGCGCTTGAGCAAGCCGGATATGGCCCGTTGCCCGGTTTCGATGCGGCCCTGTGGTCGTGCGTTCCTCTGGGTGGCGGCCTCTCCTCGAGCGCCGCGCTTGAGTGTGCGACGGCGGTCGCCCTGGACGAGGTGTGCTCCCTCGGCTTGGCCGGCACGATCGAGGCCCCCAGCGACGAGGGGCGCAAGGTGCTCGTCGACGCGGCGCGCGCTGCGGAGAATCAGGTCGCGGGCGCGAACACGGGCGGCCTGGATCAGACGGCGTCGCTGCGCTGCCGGGAGGGCCACGCGCTGGCCCTCGACTGCCGCGACATGTCGACGCGTCAGGTCCCCTTCGACCTGAGCGCGGTCGGCTTGGAGCTCCTCGTCATCGACACCCGCGCGAAGCACTCGCTGGCGGATGGTCAGTACGGGTCGCGCCGCGCGGATTGTGAGGAGTCGGCGCGGATGTTGGGTGTCGAGCAGCTCGTGGACGTGGAGGATTTGGACGAGGCTATGGCCGCGTTGGGTGATGAGCGCTTGGCGGCGCGCACCCGCCACGTCGTGTCCGAGATTGCGCGCACGCGGGCGTTCATTGATCTGCTTGACGAGGGGCCGCTGGAGGGGACGCGCCTGAAGGTCGCGGGTGCTCTCATGAATGACTCGCATGATTCGCTGCGCGATGACTATGAAGTGTCGTGCGCGGAGTTGGATGTGGCCGTGGATGCGGCTCGGGCGGCGGGCGCTCATGGCGCCCGCATGACGGGCGGCGGCTTCGGCGGCAGCGCGATCGCGCTTGTGGATGCGGACGCGGTCCTGAGTGTCGCCCAGGCCGTGGCGAGCGCCTACGCGCAGCGTGGCTGGGAGCCTCCCCACTTCATCCGTGCTCTCCCGGGAGCGCCGGCCGGGCGTCTGAGCTGAGCGATCTGAGACAAACCGAGGGGCCGGTGCTTCAGCATTTGAAGCACCGGCCCCGGCCTCGTTACACTTGAGGAAGCAACGAGAACGCGGGAAGGATGCAACATGGGGATCGGCAAACGGGCATGGCAGGTAGCGGGCGCAGCGGCAGGCGGCGCGAGCCTCTTCGGCGGCGGCGTGGCGATTGGGCGACTCCTGCGCCTGGACTCCCAGCGCGGCGACTACCGCAAGGCGTGGGAGAACCACAACCTGGCGACCCTGGACCGCCTCCGTCAGCTCGACGAGCACCCCGAGGGCGAGCGCCCCTACCTGATCGTTGCGCTGGGTGACTCCTCCGTGCAGGGCATGGGTGCCTCGCGCATCACCGAGTCCTACCCGGCGCGCCTGGCTTCCGCGATCAACGCCCAGCTGGACCGCGAGGTCCTCCTGCTCAACCTCTCCTTGTCGGGTGCCACCATCGAGTCCGTCGAGCTCACCCAGGTTCCCCAGATGCGTGGCCTGGGCCTCCTGGACGGTCCCTGGAGTCCCGACCTGGTCACCCTGACCATCGGCGGCAACGACGTGATGGCCGAGGACATGGCCCCCGGCCAGTTCGAGGAGCGCCTGCGCCGCGTCCTCGGCTTCCTGCTCGCGCATGCCCTCGTCTCCACCATTCCCTCCTTCGGCATCATGCCGCAGGAAAGCCGCGCGCAGGACATGTCCGACCGCATCGGCGCCGCGGTCGCCGACAGCGACGCGCACCTCGTCGACCTGCGCTCCCTCACGCAGGAATACTCCCTGCCGACCTACACCTTCGCCTACCACGCCGCGGATTTCTTCCACCCCAACTCGGCGGCCTACGCCAAGTGGGCCCAGCTCTTTGCCGACGCGTGGGCCAAGTCCCGACGTGAGGCAGCCCCCGTCGTTGAGGACGCCCCCCAGTGGGACATGCTCTCGGCGCGGGTGGCACAATCGGAGTATGACGACTGACGGACCGTGGCTCGTCGTCGGGTTAGGTAACCCCGGCGCGCAGTATGCCTCCACCCGACACAACGTCGGGTACTTGACCCTCGACGTGCTCGCCTCGCGCGACGGCGCGACCCTGACATCGCACCGTTCGCGCACGCATACGGCCGACGTTCGCCTCGGTATCGGCCCCGGCGGCCTGCCCGGACCGCGCGTGATCCTGGCGCGCTCCGACAGCTACATGAACACCTCCGGCGGGCCGATCAGCGCGCTTGCCTCCTTCCACAAGATCGAGCCCTCGCGCATCCTCGTCATCCACGACGACATGGACCTGCCCGCGCACACGCTGCGCCTCAAGGTCGGCGGGGGAGAGGGCGGTCACAACGGCCTGAAGTCCCTCACCCAGCACCTGGGCACCCGAGACTACGCGCGCCTGCGCATCGGCGTCGGGCGTCCCCCGGGGCGCATGGACCCCGCCGACTACGTGCTGGCCGCCCTGCCCTCCAAGGAGCGCCCCGACTGGGACGTCACCTTCGAGCAGGCCGCCGACGTCGTCGAAGACATCGTGACCAAGGGATTCGCCCCCACCCAGATGGCCCTACACACCGGGTCCTGATCGAGGCGGCGCCCTGGGGCGTCGCCGCGTACCCTCACCGCGAAAGGCAGCGCGTGCTACTTACCGGACTCCTCCCGGACATCTCCACCGATCCCGCGATCGAGACGGCCACGGACTCCATCGAGGCCGGCCGCTCGGGAGTGATCGTCGCCCCCGTCGGCGTCCGGCCGCCGCTCCTCGCGGCCGTGTCCTCCCGTGCGGCCACGCCGCTTGTGGTCCTCACGGCCACCGGACGCGACGCGGAGACGCTGACCAACGCCCTGGCCTCGTGGATCCCGGGCGTAGCTATGCTGCCCGCCTGGGAGACCCTGCCCCACGAGCGCCTCTCGCCCCAGGTCGACACGATGGCGCGCCGCATCGCCGTCCTGCGCCGCCTCGTCCACCCGATCACGGGAGACGACAGCGCCGGGCCGATGTCGGTCCTCGTCGTCCCCATCCGCGCCTTCCTCCAGCCGATCATCTCCGGCCTGGCGGACCTCGAACCCGTGCGTGTGCGCGCCGGCGACATCATGGACCTCACCGAGGTCACGAACCGCCTGTCCGAGCTCGGCTACGAGCGCGTCGACATGGTCGAGGGCCGCGGCCAGATGAGCGTGCGCGGCGGCATCCTCGACGTCTTCCCACCCCAGGAAGCCCACCCGCTGCGCGTGGAGCTGTGGGGCGACGAAGTTGACGATATCCGCGCCTTCTCCGTCTCCGACCAGCGCACCCTCGGCGAGGCCACCGACGGCGTGTGGGCCGTGCCCTGCCGCGAACTCCTCCTCACCCAAGCCGTGCGCGCCCGCGCCCGCGAGGCCGCCGACCGCCTGCCCGGCGCCGCCGAGATGCTCAGCCTCGCCGCCGAGGGGATCGCCGCGCCCGGCATCGAATCGCTGGCCCCCATCCTCGTGGGCGGCATGGAATCCCTCCTTGACCTGCTCCCGGCAAGCGCCCCCATCCTCGCCTCCGACCCCGAACGCATCCGCGCCCGCGCCGCCGACCTGGTCGCCACGACCGAGGAATTCCTCGCCGCCGCGTGGAGCGCCGCCGCCGGGGGAGCCGACACTCCACTCGAGGCCTCCAAGGCCTCGTTCCTCGACCTGAGCGAGCTGTGGGGGAGCGGGACGCGCCCCTGGTGGGAGCTCACCGACCTGCCGCCCGCCGACCTCGCCTCCGCCATCGACGAGGCCGAGGCCGGGTCCGCGGGTCAGTCAGGCCCGGCGCCCGTCGTCGTCTCGCCCACCCTCATGCGCGTGGGAGCCCGCGACGTGCACCCCTACCGCGGGGACTTCGCCCGCGCCGCCGCCGACCTCACCGACCTGGCCCGCGACGGCTGGCGCATCGTTGTCACCACCGAAGGCCCCGGCCCCGGCCGACGCATCCGCTCCATCCTCACCGACGCCTCGTGCCCGGCCGCGCTCGCGGACAGCGTGGAAGCGCGCCCCGACCCCGGCCTCGTCACCATCACGACCGCGCAGGCCGGCGTCGGATTCGTGGCGCCCCACCTGAAACTCGCGATCCTCACCGAAGGTGACCTGACCGGGCGCGTCGGCGCCTCCACGCGCGACATGCGGCGCATGCCCTCGCGCAGGCGCAAGGGTGTCGACCCGCTGACCCTGCACCCCGGGGACTACATTGTCCACGACCAGCACGGCATCGGGCGCTTCATCGAGCTGGTCTCGCGCACGATCGGGCGCGGGGACGCCGCCTCCACGCGCGACTACCTGGTCATCGAGTACGCGCCCTCCAGGCGCGGCCAGCCCGCCGACCGGCTCTTCGTGCCCACCGACGCCCTGGACCAGATCTCGAAGTACACCGGATCCGACGAACCGGCCCTGACGAAGATGGGCGGCGCCGACTGGGCCAAGACCAAGGCGCGCGCCAAGAAGGCCGTCAACGAGGTCGCCAAGGAGCTCATCCGCCTGTACGCCGTGCGCCAGCAGACCAAAGGACACGCCTTCGGGCCCGACACGCCCTGGCAGCGCGAACTCGAGGACGCCTTCCCCTACGTGGAGACCCCCGACCAGCTCGTCACCATCGACGAGGTCAAGGCCGACATGGAAAAGCCCGTCCCCATGGACCGCCTGCTCACCGGCGACGTCGGCTACGGCAAGACCGAGATCGCCGTGCGCGCCGCCTTCAAGGCCATCCAGGACGGCTACCAGGCCGCCGTCCTCGTGCCCACGACCCTGCTGGTCACCCAGCACGCGGAGACCTTCGCCGAGCGCTACGCGGGCTTCCCCGTGCGCATCGGCACCCTCTCGCGCTTCTCGACGCCAAAGGAGACCGAGGAGGTCAAGGCGGGGCTGGCCTCGGGCGAGGTCGACCTGGTCATCGGCACACATTCCCTGCTGACCGGCACCGTCTCCTTCAAGAAGCTTGGCCTGGTCATCATCGACGAGGAGCAGCGCTTCGGCGTCGAACACAAGGAGACTCTCAAGGCGCTGCGCACCGACGTGGACGTCCTATCCATGTCGGCCACCCCCATCCCGCGCACCCTCGAGATGGCGATCTCCGGCATCCGTGAGATGTCGATCCTCCAGACCCCGCCGGAGGAACGCCAGCCCGTCCTGACCTTCGTCGGTGCCTACACGGACGCCCAGGTCAGCGCAGCAATCCGGCGCGAGCTCCTGCGCGATGGGCAGGTGTTCTACGTGCACAACCGCGTCGACTCGATTTCCTCGGTCGCCTCCCACATCGCCGAGCTGGTCCCTGAGGCGCGCGTGCGCACCGCCCACGGCAAGATGAACGAGCATCAGCTCGAGGCCGTCATCCAGGACTTCTGGAACCACGAGTTCGACGTCCTCGTGTGCACGACCATCGTCGAAACCGGCCTGGACATCTCCAACGCGAATACGCTCATCGTGGACCGCGCCGACACCTTCGGCCTGTCCCAGCTCCACCAGCTGCGCGGGCGCGTCGGGCGAGGCCGCGAACGAGCCTATGCGTACTTCTTCTACCCCGGCGACAAGGCGCTGACTGAGACCGCTCACGAGCGCCTCAAGACGATCGCCGCGAACACCGAGCTGGGCGCGGGCCTGGCGGTCGCCCAGCGCGACCTCGAGATCCGAGGCGCCGGCAACCTCCTGGGAGGGGCCCAATCGGGCCACGTCGAGGGCGTCGGCTTCGACCTGTACGTGCGCATGGTCTCCGACGCGGTTGCCGCCTACCGAGGCGACGCGCCCGCCGAGAAGGCCGACGTGCGCATGGACCTGCAGGTCGACGCGCACATCCCCGAGGGGTACGTGCGAGGCGAGCGCCTGCGCCTCGAGGTCTACGCGAAGATCGCCGCCACGACCACCCCCGAGCAGGAAGCCGACGTGCGCGAGGAGCTGGTCGACCGCTACGGCCCCATCCCGCCCCAGGTCGACCTGCTCTTCGCCGTCGCACGGCTGCGCGAGATCGTGCGCCGCGCCGGGATCACCGAGGTTGTCACGCAGGGCAAGTACCTGCGCGTCTCGCCTGTCGAGCTGCGCGATTCGCAGGTGATGCGCCTCAAACGCCTGCACCCGGGCACCGTCATCAAGGCGGCCGTCCGCCAGGTCCTCGTGCCCCTGCCCCTCACCTCGCGCGTCGGCGGATCCCCCCTCACCGACGGCCCGCTTCTGGAGTGGGTGGAGACGCTGGTGACCAAGATTCTCGTGCCTTTTGGCGAGTAGGCCCTGTGGTGGAATACACTGGTGCCATTGCGTTGCAACACATCTGAGGAAGGAATGCTCGTGCGCTACACACGTCAGCTGGTGACCGCCGCTCTCATCGCGGCCGCAGGACTGGGAATGGGGGCGTGCTCGGCCCATCCCGGAGCAGCCGTCACCTCCTCCGCGGGGAGCTACAGCATCGAGGAAGTCGACGAGGCGGTCGCTCAGATCCACGAGTTCACGGCCGGGAAGACGGACATTGACGCCGCCACCGTGCGCGGGCACCTGATCAACGAGCCCCTGCTGGAGAGTACGGGCGCCGCCGTGGGCCTCACGGTGAACGATGAACAGGTCGACCAGGCTGTCACGGAGGTCGCCCAGGAGGTCGGCGTGCAGAGCCCTGCGCTGGGACGTGGCACGCGAGCAGCCGTGAAGTCCATGCTGCTGCGCCAGGAGCTCAACAGGTTCGTCTCTACGAACCCTCAGGCCGTGGACACGCTCAACACCGCCTTCGCCCAGGCCCGCCAGGCGGCGAATGCGCGCCTCAACCCGCGCTTCCCGCAGCCCTCCGTGGGCGGAACCGAGGAGGTGACGGTGCCCATGTTCGGTGACGCGGTCTCCGGCGAGAAGGAACCCGACGTCTCCTCGCTGATGGGTGGGGGCACGCCGGGAACCACCACGCGATGACGCTTGTGTGAGCATTCGCTCACACCGGGCGGGGACTAATGTCGCTTGCCCGGCGTCGCAGAGCGGGACGCTTCGTCCCACATTGAAAAACGTCCCCTCATCGGGGGTGACCACATATGGCGGTCCGTATTACCGTTGTACTGACCGCTTCCACGCAACAACATCGATTGGAGAATGACGTGGCAGTTATTGAAGGCATTGGTGCACGCGAGATCCTTGACTCGCGCGGTAACCCGACTGTTGAGGTCGAGGTCGTCCTCGAGGACGGCACCGCTGCGCGCGCGTCCGTCCCCTCCGGCGCGTCCACCGGCGCGTTCGAGGCCGTCGAGCGTCGCGATGGCGACAAGGGCCGCTACCTTGGCAAGGGCGTCCAGGACGCCGTTGATGCCGTCGTCGAGCAGATCGCCCCCGAGCTCATCGGCGAAGAAGCTGACGACCAGCGCTACATCGACCAGGCCATGATCGACCTGGACGGCACCCCCAACAAGGGCAAGCTCGGCGCGAACGCCATCCTCGGCGTCTCCCTCGCCGTCGCCAAGGCCGCTGCGAAGTACGCGGACCTGCCCCTGTACAAGTACCTGGGCGGCCCTAACGCTCACGTCCTGCCCGTCCCCATGATGAACATCCTCAACGGTGGCTCCCACGCGGACTCCAACGTTGACATCCAGGAGTTCATGATCGCCCCCCTCGGCGCTCCCTCCTTCCGTGAGGCCCTGCGCTGGGGCGCCGAGGTCTACCACACGCTCAAGGGCGTCGTGAAGGACCGCGGCCTGTCCACCGGTCTGGGCGACGAGGGCGGCTTCGCCCCCAACCTGGACTCCAACGCTGAGGCCCTCGACCTGATCGTCTCCGCGATCGAGAAGGCCGGCTTCAAGCCGGGCGAAGATGTTGCCCTGGCCCTGGACGTCGCCTCCTCCGAGTTCTTCAAGGACGGCCTGTACCAGTTCGAGGGCGAAGGCCGCTCGACCGACTACATGGTGGAGTACTACGAGAAGCTCATCTCGAACTACCCGCTGGTCTCCATCGAGGACCCGCTGTCCGAGGACGAGTGGGACGCCTGGAAGGCCCTGACCTCCGAGATCGGTGGCCGCGTCCAGCTGGTCGGCGACGACCTGTTCGTCACCAACCCCGCCCGCCTGAAGAAGGGCATCGAGCTGGGTGCCGCGAACGCGCTGCTCGTGAAGGTGAACCAGATCGGTTCGCTGACCGAGACCCTCGACGCCGTCGAGGAAGCGCACCGCAACGGCTACCGCACGATGACCTCGCACCGCTCCGGCGAGACCGAGGACACCACGATCGCCGACCTGGCCGTCGCCACCAACTCCGGCCAGATCAAGACCGGTGCTCCCGCTCGTTCCGAGCGCGTCGCCAAGTACAACCAGCTGCTGCGCATCGAGGAGCAGCTGGGCGAGGCCGCCGTGTACGCCGGCCGCTCCGCCTTCCCTCGCTTCAAGTGAGCCTAGGCAACTAGCCGCATAGCTCCGCGCGGGCCCGTCAGGGTCCGCGCGGAGTTTTTTCACGGCGTGGGGGTGAGCCAAATTCGCGTTCATAGGGCACGATAGAAGAATGGCTAGCCGTCGTCCTTCCTCCCGCCCTTCCTCGCGTCGCCGCTCCTCTACTTCGGAGGCAGCGCGCACGACCCGTGAGATCAACGCGGAAAAGTCGCGTCAGCGCAGGGCCGCGGCCAAGGCCGCGAAGGGGGACGAGGCCTCGGCGCGGAGCACGCGCAAGGGAAAGAAGGCGGACGCTGGGAAGGCCGAGGCGGGCGCGGAGCGCAAGACCTCTGCGAAGGAACGGCGGGCGCAGCGCGCCCGGGAGCGCCAGGGCGCTCGGGGCGGCCGTGAGGGTGCCTCCGTCCTGTCGATCGGCGGCCTGGATATCTCCACGCGCCTCGTCGTCGTCCTGACGGTCGCCGCGATCCTCGCGGTCATGCTGGTGCCCAGCGTGTACCAGTGGTGGCAGCAGGAACGCGAGCTCGCCCAGATCAAGGCGCAGGTCGCGCAGCAGCAGCGCCGCAACGAGGAGATGCAGCGCCAGCTGGACCTGTGGAACGACCCGGACTACATCTCGACGCAGGCGCGTGAACGCCTGGGGTACGTGCGCCCGGGTGAGACTCAATACACGGTCGTGGATCCGGGGCCGCAATACCAGGATTCCGCGATGGCTGCGGCCGCGGCACCGACGGGGCCCGCGCGGCCCTGGGTGCAGCAGCTCGCTATCCTAGTGGGGAAGGCGGATCAGCCGCCCAACGCGACGCCCATCCCGTCGGCTGACACCAGCCAGTCGGGCCAGGCGCCCACCACCGGCCAAGAAAGCGGAGAATGAGCCTCGTTAACACCACCGACGCCACCGAAGAGGACCTCGAGGTCCTGCGCGAGCAACTGGGGCGCGTGCCCCGAGGTGTCGTCGGCATCGCTGCGCGCTGCCTGTGCGGCCGTCCCACGGTCGTCGCCACCGCGCCGCGCTTGCCCGACGGGACCCCATTCCCCACGACCTACTACCTGACGCATCCGGCCGCCGTGAAGGGCGCCTCGACGCTGGAGGCCGAGCACGTCATGGACGCCCTGAACGAGGAGCTCGCCGCCGACGAGGAGCTGCGCGTCGCCTACGCGCGCGCCCACCAGGCCTACATCGATGCGCGCCTGTCCCTGGGCGACGTCCCCGAGATTTCCGGCGTGAGCGCGGGCGGCATGCCGACGCGCGTCAAGTGCCTGCACGCCCTCGTGGGCCACTCGCTGGCCGCGGGCCCGGGCGTGAACCCGATCGGCGATCGCGCACTCGCCATGCTTGAGGAGCGCGGCCTGTTTTCGACCGAGCGCTGCTCCTGCTGAGCCATTCCCACACGCTAGCCCCGGCCTCGTCCGGGAAAGAACCCACCAGAAACGAAGCGATGACCCGCGTAGCTGCCATTGACTGTGGAACAAACTCCATCCGACTGCTTGTCGCCGACGCCACCGTCGGCGAGGACGGCAGGCCCCGCCTCGCCGATCTGACGCGCCAGATGCGTATCGTGCGCCTGGGGCAGGGGGTGGATGCGCGCGGCTACCTGGATCCGGCCGCGATCGAGCGGACGGTGGAGGCGACGGTCGAGTATCAGCGCATGATCGAGAAGCTGGGCGCGACGCGCACCCGTTTCGTGGCGACCTCGGCGACGCGCGACGCCTCTAACAGCGCTGAATTCGTCCGCCAGATTAGGGCTGTCATCGGTGTTGAACCCGAAGTGGTCGTCGGCACGCAGGAGGCGGCGCTGTCGTTTTGTGGCGCGGTCGGCGGGCTCGGGGAGGGGGTTGACGCCCCCATGCTGGTCGTCGATATCGGCGGCGGCTCGACGGAGCTGGTGCTGGGATCGACGAGCGTCAAGCAGGCGGTGTCGATCGACATGGGTGCGGTGCGCGTGACGGAGAAGTTTTTCGCCCACGTCGACCCCGCGGGCGGCGTGCCCAAGGCGGAGCAGGAGCGCGCGATCGCGTGGATCGACGAGCAGCTGGACGGCGCGGAGAAGGCGGTGGATCTGGCGCGGGTGCGTTCCCTCGTGGGCGTCGCCGGCACGGTGACGACGCTGACCGCGCAGGCGCTGGGGCTCACCTCCTACCAGCCTGAACGCATCCATGGGGCGCGCCTGAGCGCCGCTCAGATCGAGGAGGCCGTGCGCTTCATGGTCGACCAGCCGGTCTCCGTCAAGGCTTCCCTGGGGTTTATGCCCGAGGGCCGCGAGGACGTCATCGCCGCCGGCGCGCTCATCTGGAGCCGCATCGTGACGCGTGTGTTGGATCGCGCGAGCGGCGCCGGGCACCCCATCGACGAGGTCGTCACCTCCGAGCATGACATCCTCGACGGTATTGCTATGGCGATGATCGATCAGGCTTGATGCGGGCGCCGGCCTCCCGTAGGCTGGACTCGCGTCTCGCCCCCGTGGCCCAATTGGCAGAGGCAACCGACTTAAAATCGGTGTGTTGTGGGTTCGAGTCCCACCGGGGGTACTATCCGCGCGGCACGGACGAGGCCGTGGCCGGGGCTCGCCTGAGCATGCCCCGGGTGGATCCTCAGTTTCGTTGCGCGCATAATGGTACGTTTCCCACTGTGGGGGTGCCTCGTGCGACACTAGAGGCAATACATCACTGACCAAGGAGGAAATATGGCCAACCCGGTGATGAACTCGATTCAGAAGGACTGGTCCGCTCAGTCCCAGACTCCCGCCGGATATCCCACGATGCCCGGCTATCAGCCCGCTGCGCAGCAGGCACCCAACCCCTATGGGGGCCAGGCGAACCCCTACGAGACCCAGCAGGGCCAGGCGTATGGCCAGCAGGGCCCCTACGGGGATCAGATGGCCTCCTATGAGGCGATGATGAACGCACCGGCCGCCGACGCGGTGGACCGTGGGCGCATGACCTACGACGACGTCGTGGTCAAGTCTCTCATGTGCTTCGGCCTGCTGGTGGCCGGCGCCGTCGTCGGCTGGATGGCCGGCGTGATTGTCCCCGCACTGGCGATGGTGACCGCCCTCGGCCTGTGCGCCGTGACCCTCGGCCTGGGCCTGTTCGTGCGCTTCTCGAAGAAGGTGCGCCCCGGGGCGATCATCGCCTACTCGCTGATCGAGGGCTTCGTGCTGGGTGCGTTGTCCTTCGTTTTCGAGATGCTCTACCCGGGCATCGTCGTCCTGGCTGTCCTGGCGACCCTGATCGTGATCGGCGTGACGCTTGCGGCGTTCAGTTTCGGCTTCGTGCGTAACTCCAAGACCCTGACCCGCGTGGCTCTCCTGGGCTCGACCGCTTTCGCCATCTATTACGGCATCAGCTTCGTGCTGGGGGTCACCGGCATCGTCGACATGACGCTGGTGACCAATATTCGGGTCTTGGGTATCCCGCTGGGCGTCATCATTGGCCTGATTGCTGTGTTCATCGGTGTCCTGTGCCTCGTGCGCGACTTTGACGCCGTCAAGGTTGGCGTGAACGCCGGCGTGCCTGAGAAGTACTCGTGGCTGTGCACCTTCGCGATCATGACGGACGTCATCTGGATCTACCTCGAGATCCTCAAGATCCTGTCGTACTTGATGCGCCGCAACTGACGGCTCGTCCATCACTCGACACTTACCCCACCAAGGAAGAACCCATGGAGAACATTTCTGTCACCGGCGAATTTGGCCGCAAGCCCGTCCTCTCCTTCGACGGCACTCCTTCCGACGAGCTCGTCGTCGAGGTCCTGCGCGCCGGCGACGGCCAGGAGGTCGAGGCCGGCGACACCATCACCTGCCACTACTACGGCGCGGTCTTCGGCTCCGACGTGGACTTCGATAACTCCTTCGACCGCGGCGGCGCCCTGTCCTTCCAGATCGGCGTCGGAATGGTCATCCCCGGCTGGGATGAGGGCCTGGTGGGCAAGCGCGTGGGTGACCGCGTCCTGCTGTCCATCCCCGCCGAGCTTGGCTACGGCGCCCGCGGCGTCCCGCAGGCCGGCATCCCCGGCGGCGCGACCCTGGTCTTCGTCACCGACATCCTCGGCGTGAACTGATCGCAGCTGAAGAACGGGGGCGGGCCAGCACGTGTGTGTTGGCCCGCCCCCGTTTCATGCGACCCGACATGCACGCTACTGGCGCCCCAGCGCCGGGCAGGCGACGCCCGTGCGCGCGTGGCACTCGTAGCCGCCCGGATTCTTGAACAGGTACTGCTGGTGGTAGTCCTCCGCGTACCAGAAGTGGGCGTCGGAGTCCTCGGGAGGCGCGGGGGCGATGCTCGTCTGGATGGGGCCGAAACCTGCAGCGGTGAGCGCCTCCTGGTAGGCGTCGCGCAGCGCCACGGCATCGCGCAGCTGCTCCGGCGTCGTCGTCCAGATCGCGGAACGATACTGGTCGCCGAGGTCGTTGCCCTGGCCGCCCACCTGCGTGGGGTCGTGAATCTCGAAGAACAGGCGGATCAGGTCCGCGGCGCTCGTGGTCGCGGTGTCGAAGAGGATCCGCACGGTCTCGGCGTGGCCCGTCGAATGCGAACACACCTGCTCATACGTCGGATCGGGGGCGTGCCCGCCCATGTACCCCACGGCCGTCGAGACGACGCCGGGAGCGTTCCACATGGCTTTTTCGACGCCCCAGAAACAGCCCGCCGCCAGGAAGATGACCTCCTGGCCTGCCCCGGCCTCGTCGACGAGCGAAGAACCTAACACGGCGTGAGTGGAGGAGCGAACCCCCGTGCGCGCAAGCGAAAACAGTGATCTCATGCCTTCATTTCACCACCGAGCGCCCTACCTGCGCGCGCCAAGCGCGTGAGGGGCGGAAAACGGGGGGAGCGCGGGTAACCTAGGGGCGTGAGAAAAGGAGAGCCCGTGGCCGACGCACCCCAACACCCCCGCTGGAAGCTATCCGACCTGATGGGACGACTCAGCGCGGTGCTGCCCGCGAAGAACGCCGCCCAGAACTCGGAGCCCGCCCCCGTCCTTCTGTCCGTGCGCGAGGAACACGCCGATGAGGGTGACGCCGCGGCCCTCGTGCCGCGCACCCTGCGCGTGGCCGCCGCGTTCTCCTGGCGCACCCTTGTCGTCGTGGGACTGGTCGCCGCGATCATGTGGGGCGCCGCCAGGCTGACGCTCGTCATCATGCCGGTCGCGATCGCGCTGACGATCACCGTCCTGCTTGAGCCTCTCGTGTCGTGGATGCGCCGCACGCTGCGCTTCCCCTCCTCCCTGGCGGCCACCGTCGGCCTGCTGGTCTTCTTCGCGGTCGTCGCTGGCGCGCTCAGTCAGGCGGCCGCCGAGCTCATCCAGCAGGTCCCGCAGCTGGCGTCGCAGGCCGCGGCGGGCTTCGCCGCGCTCCTGGATGCGATCACGCACAACGAGTACCTGAAGAACGGTCCCCTCAAGCTTGACACGACCGTCCTGAGCCGGGCCGCCGAGCAGCTGCGCAGCGAGCTGGTGAACTGGCTGAACACGAACAAGGAAACGCTGGCGACCGGTGCCTTGAACATCACCTCTTCGGTGGGGACGCTGGCCACCTCCGCCCTGACGATGCTGTTCTGCCTGTTCTTCTTCCTGAAGGAGGGCCGCTCCATCTGGCTGTGGTGCGTGCGTCTGCTGCCCGTGTCCGCGCGCGTGCCCGTCCATGAGAGCGCGATTCGCGGCTGGTCGACCTTCGGTTCCTACGTGCGCACACAGATCCAGGTCGCGGCGATCGACGCGACCGGTATCGCACTGGGTGCCTTCTTCCTGGGGGTGCCCCTCGCCATCCCGATCGGCGTCATCACCTTCTTCGCGGCGTTCGTGCCGATTCTGGGCGCCATGACGTCGGGCGTCATCGCGGTCCTGGTGGCGGCCGTGAACGGCGGCCTGTCGAAGGCGATCATCATGCTGGTCATCATCCTGGTGGTCCAGCAGGTCGAATCCAACATCCTGCAGCCCTTCATGATGTCGAATGCGGTGTCCCTGCATCCCGTGGCTGTCATGTTGGTCATCACCGCGGGTTCCGCGATCGCCGGTATCGCCGGGGCGGTTTTCTCCGTGCCGATCGCCGCTTTCATCAACGCCACCGTCATGTACCTGCACGGCTACGATCCGATGCCGGAGCTGGCTACCGCTGAGGATCGCCCGGGTGGCCCTCCGGGGATGCTCGAGGAGCAGATCGCGGCGAGCTACGCGGGGAAGCCGGACACGCGCCCCTACGTGGCGCACCCGGAATCTGAGGGGGACGAGGCCGTGGCGTCGGTGGACGCTCACGTCGAGCTTCACGTGGAGGCGGACAAGGCCGCGCCGACCGCCCAGGCCCCGCTGCCTGAGAAGGAGAAGCCGGGGGAGCCTCCGACTCCGCACGTGGAGGCCTGAGCCGCCCTGGCGCGCACGCGTGAGCGGGTCCCACCAGTCGGTGGGACCCGCTTCGCGTCTGTGGGGCGCGCGGTAGCCCGCGCTGCGCCCGCGCCTCGGCTCAGCCCTCGAAGGGCTTGGCGTCGAGGATTTCGACGTCGATCATGCGGCCGGTGGGGGCCTCGAAGGAGAGCTTGTCGCCGGCCTTGTGGCCGATGACGGCGGCGCCCAGGGGGGCTTGGGCGGAGAAGACCTGGATGCCCAGGTCGCCGCCGGCGTCGCGCGACCCCAGGAGGAATGTCTGCTCGCGGCCGGCCACCAGGGCGGTGACGACCATGCCGGGCTCGACGATGCCGTCGTCGGCGGGGGTCTCCCCGACCTCGGCGTGTTCGAGCATGTCCTGGAGGGCCTGGATGCGCGTCTCGTTCATCGACTGCTCGTTGCGGGCGGCGTGGTAGCCGCCGTTCTCGCGCAGGTCGCCCTCCTGGCGGGCGGCGTCGATGAGTCGGGCGATTTCGACGCGCTTGACCTCGACGCGTTCCTTGAGCTCGTTTGCGAGCAGGTCGTATTGTGCCTGCGTGAGCCACTGAGTGTCGGCCATGGTTCCTCCATTGACGTGTGTCAGTCCATTGAGCGCCGACACGGGGGTGTCGGCGCGCACGGTGTCGAGTGTAGCAACATTGCGCGCACCGATACGGTCATGACCGTGCCGGTGGCGCGTCAGCCGCCCAGGACCGCCAGGTAGACGGCGACGCAGTGGCAGGCCCACGCGGCCACGGTGAAGGCGTGGAAGATTTCGTGGAAGCCGAACCAGGTGGGGGAGGGGTCGGGCTTCTTCATGCCGTAGACGATCGCGCCGAGCGTGTAGAGGACGCCGCCGGCGACGATGAGTAACACGACGGCGGGGCCTCCTCCCGCCCACAGTTGGGGCAGGTACCAGACGGCGACCCAGCCCAGGGCCACGTAGATGAGGGTGGTGAGCCAGCGCGGGGCGGTGGGCCAGAACAGGTTGAGGAGGATGCCGGCGAGAGCGCCGCCCCAGACGACGGACAGGAGGATGGTGGCGTCGAAGCGGGTAAGGAGGGCGATGGTCAGCGGCGTGTAGGTGCCGGCGATGAGCAGGAAAATGTTGGAGTGGTCCAGGCGCTTCCACATGGTCTCCCAGCGGGGCGCCCAGTAGAAGCGGTGGTAGGTGGCGGAGACCCCGAACAGGATGAGGGAGCACGCCAGGTAGACGGCGGATCCGATCTTCGTGGGGGTCGTGGGCGCCAGGCACACCAGGACGATGGACGCGGCGAGCGACAGGGGGGTGGCGGCCAGGTGGAGCCATCCGCGTAGCTTCGGCTTGATTTGGACGAGCTGCCCGGTTGCCCACTCTTTGGGCGTGAGCGATGCGATCTTCATGCGTGTTCCCTCATCTCTTCTTACGCCACCGTAGGTTACTACGTCGTAGGTTTGTGGATGTGGCTTGTTCTCGCACAGCGAGAGCATTTCTGTTTCCATGTGACCAACGGCGCGATACCCTTAATCTCATAAGAGTACGCCGCGCCGAAAGGTGTGACACCGAGAAGGGGACAACATGGGCCAGTGGAACATGCTCTACGACATGTATGAGCGTCGCCTGAAAGCCGAGTTGTCCGACGCGGCCGTGCCCAAACATATCGGCGTCATCTTGGATGGGAACCGCCGCTGGGCGAAGTCGCTGGGTGCCACGGCCTCCCAGGGACACCGCGCGGGCGCGGGCAAGATCAGCGAGTTCCTCCAGTGGTCGGAGGACGCGGGCGTCTCCATCGTGACGCTGTGGCTGCTTTCCACCGACAATCTTTCGCGCGACGCGGGCGAGCTGGGCGAGCTGCTGCGCATCATCTGCGAGGCTGTGTCTCTCCTGGCCGACCAGGGGCGCTGGAAGCTGGCGGTCGTCGGCGACCTGACCCTGCTGCCCGAGAAGGTGGGCGAGGACCTGCGTTCTTCCGTCGCGCGCACTGCGGACGTGCAGGGGATGACCGTCAATATCGCGGTGGGCTACGGCGGCCGACACGAGATCACCGAGGCCGTCCGCGCCATGATGCGCGAGGCATCCGCCCAGGGACGCACCCTCGACGAGCTCGCCGACTCCTTCACGGACGCGGACATCACCGCCCACCTGTACACGAAGGACCAGCCCGACCCCGACCTCGTCATCCGCACCTCGGGGGAGCAGCGCCTGTCCGGTTTCATGCTGTGGCAGTCCGTGCACTCCGAGTACTACTTCTGCGAGGTGTACTGGCCCGACTTCCGTCGCGTGGACTTCCTGCGCGCCCTTCGCTCCTACGCCCAGCGCGAGCGTCGCATGGGCAAGTAGGCCCGCGCCACATCGCGCGCACGCACACACTGAACGAGGCCGGACCCCGCTGTGGGGACCGGCCTCGCTCGCGTTGGTGGGGGAGCCGCCTCAGGACAGTTCGTGCGCCCAAGGCGGGTTCGCGCCCTTGCGTGACACGGTCACGTCGGACACGGCGCTCGCGCGGTCGATGATGGCGCGGGCCTGCTCTTCGGACAGGGAACGCAGCGCCTCGCGCGCGTCGGCGCCGCGCAGGCCCATGCCCCACATGGCGTCGATGATGCCGCCCATGAAGGAGTCTCCCGCGCCGACCGTGTCGACGACCGCGACGTCGCCCGGCGTCTTCGTGACACGCAGGCCCGAGGCTGTGGCGATGTCGCTCCCGTGCTTGCCTCGCGTGACGACCACGAGCGCCGGTCCCATGCCCAGCCAACGCTCCACGACCTCGTCGACGGGGGTGCCGCCCGTCAGCCACTCGATGTCCTCATCCGACACCTTGACGACGTCCGCCAGCGCGATGAAACGCTCGAGGGAGGCGAGGGCCGCACCGGGTTCGCCCATGATCGAGGGGCGCGCGTTCGGGTCGAAGCACACGAGCGCGTGCTCGCGGCCGCGGGTCAGCGCGTCAAGAACGGCGGAGGCGCCCGGCTCGATGATCGCCGAAATCGAGCCCGCCTCGATGATCTGAGCGGTAGGCGGAACGGTGATTGGTGGAGCCGGCGCCCACTCCAGGTCGAAGGTGTAGGAGGCGGCCCCCGACTCGTCCAGGCGTGCCAGCGCCGTCGACGTGTGCGAGGCACCGCGCGAGGCCCCGGTGACGTGCACGCCGGAATCGTACATGTGGAAGTCGATGAGGCGGCCGCGCTCGTCCAGACCGATCCAGGTCGCCAGCGCCACCGGGCGGCCGAGGCGACCCAGCGTCAGGGCGACGTTCGCGGGAGAGCCACCTGGGACCTCAACGGGGAAGTCGGGCTGCTCGTACGTGATGACGACGTCGATGAGTGCCTCGCCGATCGCGAGAATGTGGGGTCCAGATTGCACCGTCATGGTGTCTCCTCGCCTGCGGGGGTCAGTGGATTTACAGAATGTAGACTAGCGTGCTTCGGGGGTCGGGGGCGTCGCGCGTCCAGAAAGACGCGCCTGCGCACCGTCCAGAATCTGAGAACAGCGCGCCGCCAGTGCCTCGCCGCGCTCCCACATGGTGAGAGTGTCCTCGAGCGGTGCCTGCCCGCCCTCGAGGGTTTGGACGATGCGCACGAGCTCGTCGCGCGCCTCCTCGTAGCCGAGGGACTGGGGATCGGGGAGCTGGTCGTTCGTGGTCATGGCAGTGTTCCTTTAGGTGAGAGGGTCCGAGGACGAGGCCGGGGCGGGCCGCGCAGGTCAGGCGTCGATAGTGGGTGCGTCCGTGGGAGGAGTGGGGCTGGTGGCACCCACGACTTGGGCGACCATGCGGCCCGACGCGAGGACGCCTTCGATGAGGTCGCCCTTCTTCACCTGCGCCGAGGAGGTGATGAGCGCGCCCGACGGGGTTTTCAGGAGCGCGTACCCGCGGTCGAGGGTCGCCTGCGGGGACAGGGCGGTCAGCGTCGCGCGCGAGCGCGTCAGCCGCTGGCGTTCGGATGCGAGGCGGCGTTCGATCGCCGAGCGCATCGCCGTGACGCGCTGCGTGAGGGCCGTTCGGTGCCCCTCGACGATCGCGTCTGGGCCCTGGAGGACCGGGCGCGACGCGATGAGCGTCAGGTTCGAGCGCTCCGTCGCCAGGCGCGCGCCCAGCGCCCCGCGCATGCGGGTCAGCGCCTGAGAGATGCCGTCGCGCTCGCGGGCGCGGTCCGGGACGATGCGGCGAGCCGCATCCGTGGGGGTCGAGGCGCGGTAGTCGGCGACCAGGTCCAGCAGGGGAGAGTCGCCCTCGTGGCCGATCGCGGAGACGATGGGCGTGCGGGCGTCCGCGACGGCGCGCACGAGGCGCTCGTCGGAGAAGGGGAGGAGGTCTTCGACGGCGCCGCCGCCGCGCGCGATGACGATGACGTCCACGCCATCCATGGCGTCCAGTTCGGTCAGGGCGCGGCCCACCTCGGGCACGCAGTGGTCGCCCTGCACCGCAACCTCGCGGATTTCGAAGCGCGCGGCGGGCCACCGTTCGGACGCGTTGACGACCACGTCGTCCTCCGCCTTGGCGCCCCGCCCGCAGATCAGGCCGATCGTGCGCGGCAGGAACGGCAGCGGCTTCTTGCGTGCGTCAGAGAACAGGCCTTCGGCGGCCAGGCGGGCGCGCAGCGCCTCGATCTGGGCCAACAGGTCGCCCACGCCCTGCAGGTGTATCTCTGCGGCCTGCAGGTTGAGGCGCCCCGAGCGCTCCCAGAACACGGGTTTCACGCGCGTGACCACGCGCGCGCCCTCGGTCAGCGGCGTGGAGTCCATGACGCCCGCCCACGCGGTGACCGTCATCGACGTGTCGGTCTGGAGGTCGCGCAGCGTCAAAAAGTGCATTTTCGCGCCGGGGCGCACCTTGTATTCGACGACCTGGCCCTCCACCCACAGGGGGCTCATGCGGTCCACGTACACCTTGATGTTCTCCGTCAGCCTGCGCAGCGGCCACGGATTATCGCGCGTCGTGTCGGCCGCCTTCGCGGCGGGCGGACGAGGCTGGGGCGAGCCGCCGGGAGGCGGCGCAGCGAGACGATGAGGCGATGTCACGTCCTTCAGCATGCCATAGGAGCGCCCCCGCCGCGCTGGCGCGCCACGCCCCTGTGGACGGCCCCCGAGCCCGGGGTGGGTGAGCGCGAGGGGGCACCCGGGCCGCTCTCTCACCCTGTGCGCGAGAGCGGGAGGGGCCCCGGCCTCGTCGATGAGGGGCGTGTGGGATTGCCACGAGCGCGCGCACCCCCGCCGCCCCGGGCGCTAGGGTGGGTGCATGAGCGAAAACGTCGACCTGCGTGCCAGCGCCGATTCCCCCCTGCCCGCCTCCCACGGTGAGGGCAACGGCCGCATCCTCTTGGCCGCGCCCCGCGGATACTGCGCCGGCGTGGACCGTGCCGTCGACGTCGTCGAAAAGGCCCTGGAGCTGTACGGCGCGCCCGTGTACGTGCGCAAGGAGATCGTCCACAACAAGTTTGTCGTCGAGTCGCTGACCAAGCGCGGCGCGATCTTCGTCCAGGAGACCGACGAGGTGCCCGAGGGTGCTCGCGTCGTCTTCTCCGCGCACGGCGTCTCCCCGGCGGTTCACGAGGCCGCCGCCTCCCGCCACCTGGCCACGATCGATGCGACCTGCCCGCTGGTGACCAAGGTGCACCGCGAGGCCGTGCGTTTCGCGAAGGAGGACTACGACATCATCCTGGTGGGGCATCAGGGCCACGAGGAGGTTGAGGGCACGTTCGGCGAGGCGCCGGATCATATTCAGGTCGTCGGCACCCCCGACGAGGTGGATAACGTCGTCGTGCGCGACCCCTCGCGCGTCGTGTGGATTTCCCAGACCACGCTCTCCGTCGACGAGACGCGCGAGACTGTGGACCGCCTGCGTCAGCGTTTCCCGCAGCTCATCGACCCGCCGTCGGATGATA
>ERZ772978.235-NODE-235-length-22257-cov-18.6593_pt1 | contig 22257 bp, 14 predicted proteins | sample MGYA00511675_ERZ772978 | MGnify/ENA primary metagenome ERZ772978 (study PRJEB29015, sample SAMEA2738092) | human oral metagenome | biome: human oral; feature: human-associated habitat; material: saliva | place: China | collected 2156 ... | reverse complement strand
GCTGAGCCTTATCCAGCTTCGAGCCGGCGTTCGCGCCTGCGACCACAAAGTGGGTCTTCTTCGAAACCGAACCGGAGGCCTTACCGCCGCGAGAAATAATGGCTTCCTTCGCGCCGTCACGGGTGTAACCGTTCAGCGTGCCGGTCACGACCACGGTCAAGCCCTCCAGGGTGCGCGCCACGGACTCGTCACGAGTATCTTCCATGCGCACACCGGCGGCAGCCCAGGAGTCCACAACCTCAGCGTGCCAGTCCTCAGCGAACCACTCAATAATAGAGTCGGCAATCGTGGTGCCCACACCGTCCACAGCGGCAAGGCGTTCACGGTCGGCCTCGCGGATCGCCTGCATCGAACCGAACTCCGCTGCGAGCGCGCGGGCAGCGGTCGGGCCCACGTGGCGAACCGAGAGGGCAACCAGCACGCGCCACAGCGGCTGCTGTTTTGCCTTCTCCAGCTCGGCGAAGAGGTTCAGCGTATTCTTCGTGGGCTTCGGCTCGGGGCGTGCCTTGGTCGGTTTGGTGTAGAAGTAGGGCACGCGCTCCATCTTTCCGGTGCCCACGCCCTTGACCTTCTTCTCACGTTCGATGGTGACCTCGCGCAGGTCCTCAATATTGAGGCTGAACAGGTGTGCCTCGGTCGTGAGCGGAGGGGTGTGCGGGGTTGCGGGGCTGGTGAGTGCCTTTGCTGCTTCGAAGCCGAGTGCCTCAATGTCGAAGGCACCGCGGCTTGCCGCATAGTACACGCGCTCGGTCAGCTGCGCAGGGCAGGAGCGCGGGTTGGTGCAACGCAGGTCCACGTCGCCTTCCTTACCGGGGGCGAGGGGAGAACCGCAGGAGGGGCATTTGCTGGGCATGACGAACTCGCGTTCGGTGCCGTCACGTAGGGCAACCACGGGGGCGACGATCTCGGGGATCACGTCGCCTGCCTTGCGCAGCACCACGGTATCGCCGATGAGCACGCCCTTAGCCTTGACCACGTCCTGGTTGTGCAGGGTGGCGCGTTCCACGGTCGAGCCGGAGACGAACACGGGCTCCATGACGCCGTAGGGGGTCACGCGGCCGGTGCGTCCCACGTCCACGCGGATGTCCAGCAGCTTGGTGTGCACCTCTTCGGGCGGGTACTTGTACGCCACCGCCCAGCGCGGCACGCGAGAGGTGTAGCCCAGCTGCGCCTGGGTCGCGAAGTCGTTGACCTTAATAACGATGCCATCGATTTCGTGCACCAGGGAGTGGCGCTGCTCGCCGTACTTGTTAATGAAGTCGAACACCGCCTCGGTGTTGGCGGCGATTTCGCTGTAGGGGCTCACGGGCAGGCCCCAGGAAGCGAGCAGGTCGTAAGTCTCGTACTGGGTGGCAATATCCAGGCCGGTGCGCGAACCGATGCCGTGCACGTACATGCTCAGCGGGCGCGATGCAGTCACCGCAGCGTCCTTCTGGCGCAACGAACCTGCCGCGGCGTTACGCGGGTTCGCGAAGGGGTTCTTGCCGGCGGCAATCATGGACTCGTTGAGCTTCTCAAAATCGGCGGAGGAGATGAACACTTCGCCGCGGATTTCAATCTCTTCGGGGTGGTTCTCGCCGGTCAACTGCTGCGGGATGCTCGCGATGGTGCGCACGTTGTGGGTGACGTCTTCGCCGGTGGTGCCGTCGCCGCGGGTTGCCGCGCGTACGAGGGTGCCGTTGCGGTAGAGCAGGTTTACCGCGAGGCCGTCGATCTTCAGCTCGGTCAGCCACTGCGGTGCGCTACCGGTGAGGGTACGGACGCTCTCATCGGTCTTGGTCAGCCAGGCGCGCAGCTCCTCGAAGGAGAAGACATCCTCGAGGGAGTACATGCGCTGCAGGTGGGTGACGGGTGCGAAAGCCTCGATGGCTTCGCCGCCGACTTCCTGGGTGGGCGAGTCGTTCGCAATCAGGTGCGGGTGCTCCGCCTCAATGATTTCGAGGCGGCGGTACAGCGCATCGTACTCGGCATCCGAGAGGAAGGGCGCGTCCTCGTTGTAGTAGGCGCGGCGGGCGGCACGAATCTTATCGGTCAGTTCCGCGTACTCGGCACGCAGGGCCTCAGTAATCTCCACGGTGTTTTCTGCGGTGTTTTCTGCGGGGCTCTCTGCTCGAGTCTCGGCGGGGGCAGTCTGCTGGGTGGTGTTGTTCTCAGTCACCCGTCCAGTCTAGCGTTTTTGCTCCGCCTCTCCCCTATTGCTCGTCATATTGCTCGGGTTCCGCCAGCGCAAACAACACTGGCGCAAGAATACTGTAGCTACTTCCCGGATTGCGCTTCCTTAGTTTCTGTACGCGAATACAGTTCACCCCCGCCTCCTACAGGCACTCGCACGAGTACCCGAAGAGAGCGGGGGTGAATCACAGAGTATGACGTTTAGGCTTCGACAGCGTCGGCAACAATCACGGTAATGTTGTCGCGGCCGCCCGATCGCAGCGCCTCGTGCTGGAGCACGTCAGCGGCATCCTGCGGGTGGCGGATCGAAGTGAGCACACGCGCCATGTATTCGTGCGACAGCTCACCGGAAAGGCCGTCGGAGCAGAGCATCAGGCGGTCGCCGGGGCGGGCGGGCAGAACCCAGAAGTCCGGTTCCCAGTAGTTGCCGGTACCGAGGGCGCGGGTAATCACGTTACGGCGCGGGTGGGTCAGCGCCTCCAAGGCAGTAATCTGACCTTCATCGACCAGGTACTGCACCTCGGAGTGGTCGCTAGTGACCTGCTCCAGCGAGGCGGAGCCCTCGGAACCGGGCAGCTTCTCCATGGCGGAATGGTGAATACCTTCGTCCTCACGCAGCAGGCGGTAGGTGCGGGAGTCACCCACGTTGAAGATAACCCACAGGTTACGGTCGCCAATGCGAGTCAACCAGGCACCCGTCACAGTCGTACCGCCGGAGCGGGAAAGCGCCTGCTTAATCTCCTCGTTGGTTTCGCCAATGATGTCGTGCAGGCGGTTGAGGGTGCCCACAATTTCGTTGTTGAGCAGGGTGTTCGCGCGGCGGCGGCGCTTGGTGGGGTCTTCCTCGTCAATAGCGGCCAGGCGCTCAACGTAGGCCTGCTGTTCCTCTTCGCTACGGCCACCGGGCATGGTGAAGAAGGGCGAGTAGGCGAGCTGACGCACGCACAGGCGCGAAGCAACCTCGCCCGCCTCGTGGCCTCCCATACCGTCCGCGACCACGCAAAGGGAACCGGCGACGACCATCGAATCTTCGTTATTTTCTCGATGTGCGCCGCGGTGCGTTGCACCACCGGTACGTAGTTTCAGTTCAGTCATGAGAGGTCTATCTCCATTGTGTAGTTCACGCGACGAGTCACCGCCACGGGGTCTACGTTACCAAAGCTTCTAACGTTTCGCGTTCCCTGAGAGGTGAGATTGTAGCGATTTCCCACCTGTCGGAGCGTGTTTGCTGTCTCATTATCGGTCAGCACGGTACCCGGTTCAGCCAGGGAAACCAGGCGAGCAGCCAGGTTCACGCTGGAGCCGTACACATCACCGCGGTTAGCCAGGACCTCGCCCCAGATGAAGGCGACGCGAGAGTCCGGCAGCTGCGGGTCGGCACCGATTTTTTCGGACAGACGCAGGCTAATCTCTGCGATAGCGTCCGGGGTTTCGGTGAGGAAGAAAACTTCGTCACCGAGAGTCTTAATAATGCGACCGCCCAGGGGCGCAATAACGTCCAGGCAGCTCTGCTCAAAGTGGTTGATGAGCTGAGAAAGAGCCGCCGCGTCTAGGTTACGCACCAGGGAGGTGTAGGAGACCAGATCCACGAATCCCACGCCGCGCACCAGGGGCAGGCGGGAGAGGCCGGAGGTGGTCACGTTGTTTTCGCGCAATCCCAGGCGCAGGATTCCGGCGTACATCTGACGGCGGTATGCGTACAGCGCCAGACGCTCGAGAACCTCAAGGTAGCGTGGGAAGTCTTTAAGAAGCTTGCGGCGGGCATCATTATCGCTGAGGTTTTCGGTGACCATGATGTTGTGCACAAGCGCCTCAATCTGCCAGGCGACGGTGCGGTCGGTCAGTTGACCTTCGGCGCGCACGAGGGATGCCACATATTCCATGCGGATGTCGCCTTCTGCGTCCAACTTCTGTAGGTCGGCGAGCATCTGCACGTCTGTTTCAGTGAAGTAGGGCGAGTGGTTGGGAATCGTCGGGAAGCCCATGTTGTGCCAGATGCGCTGGGCGGTTTCGAAGGGAAGTCCGGCGCATTCTGCGGCTTCTACGGGGGTGTAGCGGCGACCCTGTCCCAGGAGCGACTTTTCGAGAGCGCGAATTCCTGCCTTGGAATCCTCGTCGCGGTAGATATTGTTCTGCGCGAGATTCTGCAGGATTTTGAGGTTGAGCATTTGGGTTTCGGGGCCCATGGTGGCGCCGGTGTCCTGCGGAGAGTGCGCAGGTTCATGGCGGTCTGCCGTGCTCATTGCCGCTGCCGTTCCTTTCATCCCTGCCGGAAAATACTGTCTGGTTTATACCGTGGTGGCGCTAGGTTACGTGGTACACCGTTGTGCTCTGCGGGTTTCGCATTGCCTCACTGCGATGATGCTCACCGTGTAGCGCCTTGTTAATATACCCCTCCGCCGTGGTGTTTGGGTCACAAAAGCGCCCGCACCCCCGGATAGTTTAGTGGAGTAATTCACATTTAAGAATACTCTAGTCCGCATTTTTTCGGCAGATTTAGCGGCGAGTTTAGGCTCTGAGCCACTCCGACAGTTCCCTCCCAACTCGGTCGCAGAGGCGATGAAGCTCTAAATATAGCGAGCGCGCAGGGCGTAGTAGTCGCGTCGGGCGGCTTTAATTTCTTTTTCAAAGCGCTTGGGATCGGGCACGTAGGTCAGGCGGTGGTGCACCCCGCGGCACACCACGTACACCGACCCGTACCCCAGCCAGGCTCCCGGACCGGGTTGTTTTGCCCAGCGCTCCCCCATGGAGTCCAGGTAGAGCGACTCATCTCCGCTGCGGGTCATCACACCGCGGCGAACCACGAGCCGGTGGGTGGTCAGCAGGTAGTAGGTGGTTGCCCAACGCCAGGCGGTGCGCACGGCACCGAGCAGAGTACCTACCGCACAGATCATGCCGAGAGTCCACAGAATCGGTGAGGACCGTGCCGTGGAGGCGAAGGTTGACGCGGCAATCGCAACCAGCAGGTAGGCAAGCGTGGGCAGCAGGGCACCGTAGTGCTGTCGGGTCGCAATGATGACATGCTCACCGGGGTTGAGTTTTCCGCGCAAACGCATGGTGGTCCTTAGCTGTGCTGGTTGTTATATTCCGGCTGGAGGCGCCGGTTGAGGTGGTGTGGGTTGAGGGGTGCTGCCGTGCCGGGCAGAAATTTTGTGGGCTGAAATTTTAGGGATTGGTTCTAGTGTGCCTGCTGAAAATCTCCGTAGCTACCATTGGCGGGGCGAAGGTGCTCAATATCGCCCACCGCGTAGGGCTCTAGGGCCCCATCCTCGCGGCGGATGAGGATGCGCCCCTGCGCATCGAGGTCTTCGGCGGTGCCTTCTACGGTGCTTCCGTCGGGCAGACTCATGCGCACGCTGGCGCCGAGAGTGGCGGTGGCGGCGCGCGCCTGGTCAAGCAGGCTGAGGCTATCAGGGGTGAGCGGGTCGGGGCGTTCAGGGTCGCCGCCGGCGCGCACGAAGGCGTGGTAGCGGCGGGCGAAGATGCTCAGCAGTCGGGTGAGCACCTCGGAGGAGTCGATGACCTGCCCGGTACACAGGCTCAGGCTGGTGGCAGTGGGTACGGGCAGCTGCTCGGCGGACATATTCGTATTCTGACCGATGCCCACGATGATGCTGCGCTGCCCCTCGGTGGAGCCGCTTTCAGGGACGAGCTGGGCAAGGATTCCGCAGCCTTTGGCTCCCTGCGCGATGACGTCGTTGGGCCATTTGAGGGCGGCATCCACGCCGTAGCCGCGCCAAATATCGACCACGCTGAGCCCGGCGATGAGGGTCATCCAGTGGTAGCTGTCTTCGGGGAGTTCTCGGGCGAGCGGGTCGGTGGAGGCGTGCGGGCGCACCACGATACTCGCGGCGAGGCAGGCCCCGGGAGGGGCGGTCCAGGCTCGGGCGAGGCGACCGCGTCCTGCACTTTGGTAGAGGCTGGCGTAGACGGAGAGTTCACCGAGCTGTTCGCGTTCGGGGTCGCTACCATCCATAAGTAGTTCGCGGGCGCGGGTGGTGGTGGAGTCAACTTCATCGTAGAGGTTGACGCTGGAGTAGCCCGCATCCAGCGCGATGGTGCGGATTCGCGGCGCATCCAAAACCGAATGGTCGCTCTGGGTGTGTGTGTTTCTCTCCATGGCATGTGCCTTTCTGCACTATCTGAATCAGCTCTGCGATACGCCGACCCGCTATCAACTCGCCGCCATAATCAGCCAGTTTCTGCCGAGTCACGCTGATTTCTCACCATATCAATTTCTTACCGCCGGTGATGCCCACCCGGTACCCGAGACGGTACATTAGACAGTGAGGGTGCATCAAGCACCGACCGGCTGCGGAGGTTCCTCCGCCCTGCTCGAAAGAAGACCGCTATGGCTTATTACGCAATTACTTACGTTTACGCTGCTCCCGAGGAGCAGGCGAAGTACCGCCCGGCTCACCGCGAGTACCTTGGTTCGCAGATTGAGGCGGGCAACCTGATCGTTTCCGGTCCCCTGCTGGACGGCGAGACCCCCGCCGGCGCCCTGCTGATTGCAAAGGTTGATTCCGCTGAGGCTGCCGAGAAGATCGTGGCTAACGACCCGATGAACATTGGTGGCGCGGTTCTGTCTCACACCGTGACCGAGTGGAACCCGGTTCTGGGCACCATCTAAGGTCGAGCACCGCTTCACGCTGGAAAAGCTTGAACGTAAACCCCCTTTCCGCCGGCAAAGATTGCCGGCGTGAGAGGGGGTTTTCTGCGCTCTTTTGAGCCGCTCTTTCGCACTTTTCGTTTACTATATACACCTTCTTGGGTACTGAGTGCATAAAAGTGTATCTAGTGTTGATATTCTGGCTTCTCACCTGGCATATGTGCCCTAGTTCGCACTATAGTTGAGGGATATGCACATTGTTCAAGAGTGCTCTTCGGGGCACCTGAGCACCCTATCACCGCAACCACTGGCTCCCGACAATCGGGTGGAGCAGGAACGAGGAATAATGTCCGAGAACCTCCAGCAGGAATTTGATTTGAGCACCACCGCCGGTAAGCTCGCTGATTTTTATGCACGTCGAGAGCGCAGCTTCGCGCCCAGCGGTGAGGCAGCTATCGAGAAGCAGCACGCACGCGGCAAGAACACAGCCCGCGAGCGCATCGAGATGCTTTTGGACGAGGGTTCTTTCGTTGAGTTTGATGCCCTCGCCCGCCACCGCACCACCGCGTTCGGTATGGAGGCGAAGAAGCCTCTGGGTGACGGTCTGGTCTCCGGTTACGGCACCGTGGATGGTCGCCTGGTTGCCGTGTACTCTCAGGATTTCACCGTGTACGGTGGTTCCCTCTCGCAGGTGAACGGCGAGAAGATTGTGAAGGTGCAGAAGTTCGCTCTGAAGAACGGCTGCCCGGTCATCGGCATTAACGACGGTGGTGGCGCCCGTATTCAGGAGGGCGTGGCTTCCCTGGCGATGTTTGCCGATATTTTCCGCATGAACGTGCGCGCATCCGGTGTGGTTCCGCAGATTTCGGTCATTATGGGCCCCTGCGCTGGCGGTGCCGCGTACTCCCCCGCCCTGACTGACTACATCATCATGGTGGATAAGACTTCGCACATGTTCATTACCGGCCCGGACGTCATTAAGACCGTGACCGGTGAGGACGTGGACATGGAGACCCTGGGTGGTGCACGTCAGCACAACTCTGTGACTGGCACCAGCACCTACCTGGCTGAGGACGAGGAAGACGCGTTCGATTTTGTGCGTGAGCTTCTGGAATTCTTGCCGTCGAACAACCTTGCCGAGCCCCTGCCCCTGGAGCACGACCAGGAGCCCGTGGTGACGGTAGACGATCTGGATCTGGACACCCTGATCCCGGATTCGGCGAACCAGCCTTATGACATGCGTGCGGTCATTGAGTCCGTGGTCGATGACGGCCACTTCCTGGAGATGCAGGCGCTGTACGCCCCGAACGTGATGATTGGTTACGCCCGCGTTGAGGGCCGTACGGTCGGTATTGTGGCGAACCAGCCGATGCAGTTCGCCGGCTGCCTGGACATTTCTGCATCCGAGAAGGCTGCCCGTTTTGTGCGCCATTGCGATGCGTTCAACATTCCGATTCTGACTTTTGTGGATGTTCCCGGCTTCCTGCCCGGCACTGATCAGGAGTTCAACGGCATTATTCGCCGCGGCGCTAAGCTGCTCTACGCTTACGCGGAGGCGACCGTTCCGCTGGTTACCGTCATTACCCGTAAGGCATACGGCGGTGCATACATTGTGATGGGTTCGAAGAAGCTGGGCGCCGATATTAACCTGGCATGGCCCACCGCACAGATTGGTGTGATGGGTGCTCAGGGTGCGGTGAACATTCTGTACCGTCGCGAGCTGGCTGCTCTGGCGGCTGAGGGCGGCGACGTTGAGGCTCGCCGCGCCGAGCTGATTGCCAAGTACGAGGAAGAGCTGCTGAACCCGTACCAGGCTGCCGAGCTGGGTTACATTGACGAGGTTATCGCCCCGAGCGAGACTCGTGTGCGCATCATTTCTTCGCTGCGTGCCCTGCACGATAAGCGTGCGGCAACCCCGGCAAAGAAGCACGGCAACATCCCGCTGTAGGCTTCCGCTGTGCCCGCACCATTTGTGGTGCGGGCATTCCCAGGATTTTAGGTTTTCTAAGGAGGCGTGCCTTTGGCAGGCTACAATCCGCTGAGTTATTTCTCGTTCGGCAAGAAGAAGGACAGTTCGGAGGCTACTGAGAGCGCCGAGCAGCTTGAGCGCGGGTCTTCCCGTGCTACCTCTTCCGCCAGTTCTTCTGCGCGCGCGGATACCGCTCCCAGCACCGCGAAGGATTCCGCTCAGTCTTCGGTAGATACTGACGCTGAGCAGGAGCCGCTGCTGAAGGTAGTGAAGGGCTCCCCCACCCCGGAGGAGATTGCCGCTCTAACCGCTGTGGTGGCGATGATGCAGGCGAATGTCGCGCAGCAGGAGCAGAACTCGCTGGTGGGTGCTGCTTCGCGTATCTTGAACCGCGGTCAGCGCCTGGGTGTTTCGTTGCGTCCGGGCCCCGGTTCGTGGAGGCGCGCTCGCCCCAGGTAACGCGAGCTGATAACTCTGCTTCTTATATTCCCGTCACGCCGGTTGGTGTGGCGGGAATATATTGTTTTGCTTCAAATTCAAGATTTATATTGCGTTATTCAACATCTAATGCACTGATTCTTGTGGTTTTGTCATATTAGAAACGATAAAGTCATGATGATACGTACTGATGCTACGATGTATATACCGTCACATTAGTGTTAATAAATTGGCAGGGACCATGGCAAAGATGCTGAATAAAAACCATAGGCCCCCACCGGATGTCTATATCGCGCTTCTGTTGCCGACGCTACGGCGCTTGTCGAAGACTGTGCCTCGCACCGCCGCCTATGTTAGTGAGCAGTTGCGGCAGCAGACTAAGGCATTGGGGTCGAAGAAGAACCTACCCGATCTTGAATCCACCGATTTTGCGGTGGCTGTGCGTACCACCTTGAAAATCTTGGTGGCGCTTCGTTATGCCCAGTTAATGCCTCGTCTAACCCCGTGGGAGAAGAGGAAGTACCTGCTCACTCCTCTGGGTGCCGAGCTGACCTGCACACCGCATCTGCACGGTTCGGTGCCGCCGCGTGTGGTGAAGCAGGTGCATGCGCTGTGTGCTCAGAGTTTGACGGCGAGGACGACGAAGAAGCTCAAGAAGCAGGCGAATGCACTCCTGGCGACTGCGGAGGCGGAGCATCGTCTCATTTTTGGTGCTTCTGATGGTGATGCAATCACCGGTATGGAGCCGTTCCTCCCTGCTACCGATACCGGGGAAACCACCTCCGCCCATAAGGCAACCGGTGCGGAGCATCTTGCACATGCGTTGAATTCTGCGGGTACTGCCGAGACCTGGCCCGTGGGTCAGTCTCCTATGGATATTATTTTGCGTGCCAGCGATTCACCGGTTATTCATGCTCAGGCGGAATTTGCTGAGCACTTTACGCAGGATTTAATTCAGCATATTCACGCGGTGACTCCGGAATATTTTGAGCAGATTGTTGCCGATATTTTTACGGCTCTTGGTTTTAGTACCGAGGTAACCGGCGGTGCCGACGATAAGGGTGTGGATGTGATTGCCCGCTACTCTGACGGCCTGGATTTCGCGCCGATTTATATTCAGGTGAAGCACTATTGCGGAACCATGAAGGTCACTCCTAACGAGATTCAGAAGCTTGCCGGTGCGGTGCTTCTGCACGGCGGTTTGCAGGGTGTTTTGGTGACTTGCGGTGCTTTTGCGCAGCCGGTGCCTGAGTATTTGCAGGGTTTGCCGGGGGCACGCAATATTGCTCTGGTTGATCAGCATCAGCTGGTGGAGCTGATGATTCGTCACCGTGTGGGCGTGCTTGATGGTGAGGGCGAGTGCGGTTATCGCATTGACGAGGAGTATTTTGCCCGCGGCATGGAGTAGCCGGGGGTATTTTGGGGTGAGCGTTTCACTCTGAACGTCTCTGCTCTTTGCACATTCCCACGTTATTTCACTAAATGTATTTTCACTTTTCCATGAGGATATTTTTCATATATCGGCTGGTTTTAGAAATCTAGGTTATTTCTTGAACCAGCCGATACAATGAGAGGGTAATGCGTTATATATTCTTCGCATTATTTCACGAAGTGTATATACCCGTGACGGTATCAGCGCTTCACCCTAATTTATAGCGTTCTTTTCTGAAGTGTTCGTCATTGAAGACGGTACGTGAGCGGGAGGGTCTGAGAAATCTGCCGTTCCTACTTCTCTTCACGTACTTTTCTTCATGAGGGGTTACCAAAGTGTCGACCCAAAAATAAAGATGGTGTCGCCCAATATTGTGTGAATATTTTCCCTCTCGAATGACTGCACTTTATGAAGAATGCCCGCACGATAAATAACACCAGATAAGGAGCCCAGCGTGGCTTTTGTGAATAAAACAATGCTCCATATCGACCATTCCGAATTGCACTCTTTGCAGCAGGAAACCTCGTGGGAGGCTCTACCCGAGGAAGCACGCACTCTCAGCGTTGCGGCGGCTTTCTCTCTGCTCCGCCATTTTGAGCGCGCTCAGGACCGTGGCGAGAAGGTTTTCTTCCCCGATATGTACACTCCCGTAGGTGTGGACCTGGGTTTCAACATGACTCAGCGTTTCATTGCGGTCGGTGACAATGTTCTCTTCCGCGAGGCGCTCAATAAGCTGATTACGGCACTGGTCAACGCTGACTATCTTGAGGTATCCCTCAGCCAGCTGCATCCGGGCAACTTGCACTACACCCTCAGTGAGGCTGGCCGCGAACTGCTCGGCACCCCGAAGGAACAGCAGGCGCAGGCGCTTCTGCCGGTTCTGCCCCTCCTCAGCGGCGTGTACCTCTACTACCTGAAGCAGTTCTACCCGGTTCTGCTCTCGCATATTACGGTGCGTGAGCTTCTGCCCATCGTCCTGAGTGTTACCCCGGCCTATCCCGCGGCGGCTCCCGTGAAGATTCGTGAGCTGGTGCTGCGCGAGTGCGGTTTTGTGCAGGGCTGGTACGGCCTGTCGTACCTGGAGCAGCGCATTGTTGAGCCGGTGATTGCTCAGGCGCTGAGCCTGCTGACCCGTGAGGGCTACCTGCGCACCAAGACGATTCACGAGCACACGGATTCTCCGCTGACTCTGTACTCGCTGTCGCCTTCGGCGAAGGAGCTGGTGGCACGCCACGAGGAGACCGGCGTGCCGGCGAGCGAGCTGAGCTCCGTGCTGGCGTTGGTGAAGGATGAGGGCACCTCGATTACCGCCGAGGATATTTCCGCAACCGATGCTTTGCTGACCCACATGGGTGTTCTTCTGCTCAATACTCTCAACGACCACGGTGCCGATGTGGAGCTGAGCCTTCCGAGCCTGGAGCAGGTCTTTGACCGCGATGAGCGTATTCAGCAGGCGTCCTCAAACCCCTATTTTGCGCAGATTGACGCGCAGGATTACCTCTACGATGTGCTGATTGCCCACCATTACCTCTCCGAGCGTGAGACCGTCTACTCGCTGGGTTCCGCTTTCGCGCCGGCTCTGGCGCAGATGGTTGAGCCGAGCGTTCAGAAGCTGGTGGCTTCAGCTCTGCTGGATCCTGCGGCGGTGGACGCTCTGCCGTACCCGCATCAGCTGCTGCATCCGATTCTGAAGATTGTTGAGGAGAACCCGCGTATCTCCTACTACGACATCTACGATGAGTTGAAGCTCGCCCTGGACATCCCGTACCTGCAGGGTGAGGTCGCTCCGCACCGTTATAAGCTGACCCCGCGTCTGCGTAACCGCTATTCGGTGGCGATGCACGTGCTCAAGGGCGAACGCTACCTGAACGCTCTGCGTGAGGGTACCGGTCGTACTTCCCGTAAGAACCCGGAGCGTTACGAGCTGAGCGAGGCGGGCAAGGAGCTGCTCAAGCGTTTCCCGGAGGGTGCTCCGGAGGCGGTGACCGCCCGCATGGCACCGCTGCCGCCGCAGTCGCTCAAGCACAAGTTGCCTCAGGATATTGCGGCTGAGTTGCAGGCTCGTGAGGAGGCTCTTCAGGCTGCTAAGGAGGCGCGCGCGGCGGAGCGTCAGGCTCGTCTGGCGGCTCGTGAGGGTGCGCGTGAGCCGTTGGCTCCGGTGCCGGGTGCTTCTCCGGCGTTGTTGGCGCGTCCGACTGGTTCGCCGGTGGCAACTACTACCCAGGCGCCCGCTGAGGTTCCGGCGGCACCGGTCGCTCCGGCTACCGCCCAGTCTGTTGCGCCCACTCCTGCTGTTTCTGCGCCCGTTGCAGCTCCCGTTGTTTCGGCAGCTGAGCCGTCGGCCGCTCTGCAGGTTGCTGCCGCCCAGGTGCGTGAGGCTCTGAAGCGTTACCGTCAGGTCTTCCGCCGCGAGGCGCTGGCGCCCGCCCTGGCTCAGGTGTCTGAGGAGCGTTTCCGCCGTATTGGTTTCGATCTGTTCCTGATGCGCGGCTACACCGTGGAGGCTCTGGAGGCTCAGGGCGTGGACGGCGTGGCAACTCCCGCCACCGGAGAAAAAGAGCGAGCATTCTATGTTCGTACTCTGCGCCCGGCAGCTAACGGCGTGCTGTCCGCAAGCGTTCATCCGCAGGATATTACCGCGTTCTTCCTGGCGATTCACGCCCGCGGCGGTCAGCTCGGCACCTTCATCACGAACGCACCGTTCAGCGATGAGGCGTACGACGAGTTCATCCGCTGCTCGACCAAGTACCCGAACATTCTGGTGGACTTGGTCTCCGGCGATGAGCTGCAGGACCGCCTCATTGCGCACCGCCTCGGCGTGGTCGAGGGTACGAATGGCCTGCTGGAACTCAACGACGAATACTTCGCCAGCTAAGTCGCCAGCTAGTAGCTTGTAGCCCATCTTGGGCACGCCCCGGTCTTCCTCTCCTGCACGTTCAGGAGGGAGAAAGCCGGGGCGTTTTCGTATCTTTGCCCCGGTGAGTTGTCCACAGGTGAGCTGTTTTCCTCGCATTCGGTGCCGCTCAGCCCGTAATATTGCCGGTTTAAGCGAGCTAAATCACCGAAAATCGTGGTTGAAGGCACACCCCTGAGTTAGGATATGAACATGAGCACTTACCAGGAACTTCCCAGCATCTACCGATTGAAGCGCTCGCTGACCGACGTCGATCAGATTGCTAACGAATATTTTGAAAAGGTCCTCGACCTGAACCCCGTCCATGCAACCGAGCTTGGTCGCAAAGGCGTAGAGACCCTGTACCCCGACTACTCGCCCGCCGGCGAGAAGGCTTTTGCGCGCCTTGCGAAGAAGACCTTGAAGAAGGTCGATAACGTCCTGCCTATTGATGACGTTGACCTGGTCACCCTGGATGCTCTGCAGGAGCGCCTGAGCCTGTACCGCAAGCAGTACAAGGCTGGCTTTGGTGGCTGGCAGATGAATAATATTGCCTCCGTCCCGCAGGAGGTGCGCTCGGTCTTTGACCTGATGAAGCGCAACACCCAGCAGGACTGGGAGCACATTATTGGTCGTATGCACCGCGTGACCGAGGCGCTGGAGGGTTACATCCAGACTCTTGCGGCGGCTCGTGAAGAGGGCAAGGTCGCCCCGCGCCGCCAGGTGGATATTGTCATTGAGCAGACCGCCGCATACTACGCTCCCGGTGGTTTCTTTGACGAGCTTGCCGCCGAGGTTGCTGAGGCTGTCCCGTCCCTGAAGGATGAGGCTGCCGCCGGTGCCGAGGCTGCCAAGGAAGGCTACCGCCGCCTCAACAGCTACCTGGTGGAGAAGCTGCAGCCGGTCGCTCCCTCCCGCGACGCTGTGGGCCGTAAGGCGTATAGCCTGCACTCCCGTTCGTTCCTGGGTACCACCATTGACCTGGACGAAACCTACGCCTGGGGCGTGAAGGAGCTGGAGAGCATTATCGCTCGTCAGCGTGAGGTTGCCGAGGAGATTGAGCCTGGCGCAAGCATTGAGCGTGCGAAGCAGCTACTCGATGAAGATCCGGCACGTCAGCTACACGGCACCGATGAGCTGAAGGCGTGGATGCAGAAGCTCGCAGACGCCGCCGTGGAGAACCTGGCGGGTAGCCACTTTGAAATTGGCGGCCCCATGCGCCGTATTGAGTGCTGCATTGCACCCACGAACGAGGGCGGTATTTACTACACCGGCCCCTCCCCCGATTTCTCGCGTCCTGGCCGCATGTGGTGGTCGGTTCCCGAGGGTGAGGACACGTTCACTACCTGGCGTGAAACCTCCACCGTGTACCACGAGGGCGTTCCGGGCCACCACCTGCAGATCGCTATCGCTACGGCGCTGAAGGGCACCATGAACTCCTGGCGCACGAACATGCTGTGGGTTTCCGGTCACGGTGAGGGCTGGGCACTGTACGCCGAGCGCCTCATGGAGGAACTGGGCTACTTGAAGGATCCGGGTGACCGCATGGGCATGCTGAACGCTCAGCGTATGCGCGCCGCCCGCGTGGTCTTCGACATTGGTGTTCACTGCGAGATGCCGATCCCCGATGAATGGGCTGAGCAGCTGGGCGTTGAGCCGGGCACCATCTGGACCTCTGAGCTGGGTTACGAGTTCTTGAAGCTGAACCTGGACGAGTCCGAGGGCCACTTGCGTTTCGAGTTCCTGCGTTACCTGGGTTGGCCGGGTCAGGCGCCGAGCTACAAGATTGGCGAGCGCCTCTGGCTGGAGCTGCGCGATCAGGCTCTGCGTCGCGGCGATGACATTCGCGCGTTCCACACGCGTGCGCTTCTGCTCGGTTCGGTGGGTCTGGATACTCTGCGCCGCGCCCTGACCGATGAGATGATGCTTCCTCTGGACACTGAGGATGACGACGATGAGGACGATGACGAGTAGCCTCTAGCCTGCTCGCTCCTCGTCGAGTGGTTTTCTAGAGTCTTCTGAACTGGAGCCTCTGGACTAGAGTCTCTGCATAGGAACTCCATAGATGAAGCCTCTGCTTCAGCTTTGCGGCTGAGGCGGGGGCTTCGCTGTATGTTCGTGTCTTCTGAAGGCTGTGTCTTCTGAAGGCTATGTGCTCTGGGGGCTATCCGAAGTTTGCGGTGCCGGGGTCGGTGGTGCCGAATCCCATGCCGGTGGAGTCATTCATGTCCACCAGGTGCGGGGCGAAGCGGCACCAGTAGTCGGTGAGCGCGCCGTTCGATTCGCGGATGCCCACGCCTACGGTGCGTCCGTCGACCACCCAGACGCCGAGAATGGGGTGGCTGACCGGATTGATGATGCCCTCGTAGCGCGGTGCCGGGATGTACTCCTGGTAGATGAATTCGCTTTCGGGGGCGTTGGCGAAGAAATCGTCATCTTCGGGCTTGATGAAGACGTCGTAGTCGGGGGCATAGATTTCTACGCCGTCGCCTTCACGTCCGAAGATGGGCTTGCGAACCCAGTTGCGCATGCCGCCGCGGTGGCCCGCGTAGGTGGGTACGAGGTTCGGGTGGCCCGGGTACTTATCCCAGAGCGCGGCGAGCAGCAGCTTATTGGAGAGGAACATCTTCCACGCAGGCTCAATCCAGCGGTCCATGGCGCCGTGGTAGGCGAAAAGGAGCTTGTCGTAACCTGCTTCGCTGTCGGTGACCAGGTCTTCCCAGGGGTAGAGCTTGAAGAGGTTGGTGATGGCACGTCCGCGGGCGTCTTCCCAGCTCTTGGTGTCTTCGTTGAAGATGACTTCGTCGATGGGAATCATGTGGGTTTTGATGCCCGCCTGCTGTGCCGAGTAGGCGATGAGCCAGAGGTTGTTGTAGTCCTCGTTGGTCTCGTCAATCTCGGGGGGCACGTGCGCCAGGTGCAGTACGGGCTGCACGCCCGCGGTGATTTCGGGGGCGAAGATGTGGCGCCAACGGTTGGTGAAGGCTTCACCGATTTCACCCCAGTGGGCGTAGCCGCGGGTGTCGAGGCGCTGGTCTTTCGCCCAGGTTTTCTGGCTGACCGCCGCCTCCACTATGCCGGTGGGGGTGTCGGCATTGTATTCGAGCAGCTTCATGGGGTCGCCGGGCACGCCCGAATAGGTGAAGTCGAAGCGTCCGTAGAAGTCAGCGTCGCGGCGGTTCCATGATTCTACGGCGAGGTTGAACGCCGCCTGGGGCAGACCAAGGGTGCCGAACGCGCCGGAGGCAATGTACTCGACGGTTTCCAGGCACATGCGGTGCATTTCTTCCGCCTGGGCGCGCACAGAGTCCATTTCTTGCGGGCTGAAAATGTAGGCGGCGTATTCGTTCCAGTAGTGGTCGGTGTCGTGGGGGCCGTCCACGCTGTAGGTGAGGCCTTCCTCAATGATGACGTTCTCCCAGTCGGGTCGGCCGACGGGAAATTCTTCGCGGCGCATGAGGGGCTAGGCTCCTTCGAAGTAGTGAATGGAAAGCGGTGTTGTTACGTCACCGCGGGTGTGGTTGTTCTGGTGAGGAAAATGCGGGCGGGACCGTTCAGTCCCTGCCCGCATTCAGTGTCATGGCTGATGGCTTAGCCACCGGAGCGGCCGCCACCGGACTTCGAGCCGCCACCGAAACCGCCCTTGCTGCCGGACTTCGAGGAAGAGCCCGACTTGGACGAGGAGCCAGACTTCGAGGACGAACCCGACTTGGAGCCGGACTTCGAGGTGTTCGACTTGCTGTAGGAGCCGGTGCTACCGCTATTGCTGGTGCCCTGCTTACCGCTGGAGACCGAGCCGGTGGTCTTATTGCGCACCGAGGAGGTCTTACCGGAGTTATTGGTGCTGGTTACCTTGCCGGAGGAGACGGTGGAGGACTTCTTCGCGCTGCGGTAGGAGTCTTCGAAGCTACCACCCTTGGAGGACACGCCGCTGTAGACGGTGCCGTTGCTGGGGCGGGTGGTGCTGCCTCCGGAGAGCTTGGTGCCCACACCGGGAACCGTGGGGGTGCCGGTAGAGTTCGCGGCACTTTGGCGGCCCAGATAGTACCAGAGGAACGCATTCGAATTATTGTGGATGGTGGTCGATCCAGAAGAGGTAGTCGAACCAGAAGAACCGGAAGAACCCGACGAGCTCGACGAGCCCGAGGAATCGCTACTAGACGAGTCGGTCGGCTCCTGAACGCCTGCCTTCTCACATTCGCTATCTTCCACGCGCAGGCCGGTCTTCGCGTCCTGGCAGACGCGGGCGTACTCTTCGCCCTGCGACAAGAACGCGTTCTCTTCCTGGTGCATGGAGTTGTAGGCGAAGATGCCACCGCCAACCAGCAGCACGCCAGCGCCAGCTACGGCAATCATCTTAGCGATGCCGGGGCGGGTTGCGCCCAGGTTCAGGGTCTGCTGGGCAGAAGTCTGTGCGGCGCGGGCAGCGAAGTTGGCGACTGCTTCCATGCGGTTGCCGGGCTTCTTCGGGCCGTTGGGGGTGGTGGTTCCGCCGGGGTATTGGGGAGCAGAACTCATGCATCTCTCCTTGAAAGGTGGTGCGTGGCGTAACGCTCAACGCGTACATGAAGCTGAGTGGGTACAGCATCATCCGGCGACTTTCGCCGGACTATCGGTGTGGTTCCAGCATATCAAGCCCTAGCTTTCGGATTATTAGCTGACGGCAAAATCTCAGCAAGCTTCGCCGCATGTTGCGCAGTTGTTTCCTTTCTGTTTGCTTTTGCGGCAATTCCTAATTAACTATCAGCCGATTTAACCGCCTATGGGGGAGGTGGCAACTGGCGGCACTGGTGGCGGCGTTGCTGGTTGGGCTGCGTTGCTGGTTAGACTGCGGGATGTACAGCCGAAATGTGCTACCGGATGGTCACGGTTCGTCACACATCATCTACACTGCACCGGATTGAAACACTTCTTCACACAAACTCGCGCCGGAGCGCGTAAAAGTTCTAGAGTATGCCACATGTCTACACCGCATGCATCATCTCGTTCACGTCTGCCCAAGTGGGCTACGTCTTTCGGCAACCAAATCATTGCTTCCCTCATTCTGGGTATTGTTCTCGGCGCGCTCGCCCTCGCACTGGGCGGGGATGCGAAGAACAATCCCAACTGGCTCATGGTGACCTTGGATACCATCGGTTCTTCCTACGTCACTCTGCTGAAGGCGGCGGTTGTTCCGCTAATTTTCACCGCCGTGGTCGCCTCCATCTCTAACCTGTCGCAGGTGACGAATGCGGCACGCCTGGCGGTTAACACGCTCATCTGGTTTGCGATTACCGCATTCTTCGCGGTGCTCATTGGTATTGCGATGGGCCTGATTGTTCAGCCGGGCGTGGGTGCGCAGGTGCAGGGCAAGGCATACACCGGCTCGACAGGTTCGTGGACCGCGTTCCTGACCGGTCTGATTCCGGTGAACTTCCTGGGTCTGGGTGTCAGCGCTAAGTCCGGTGATTCCGGTATCACCGCCTCGGCGTCCTTCAACGTGCTGCAGATCCTGGTCATTTCGGGCGCGGTCGGCATTGCCGCACTGAAGGTCGGCGAGGCTGCCAAGCCGTTCATTGACGTGGTCAAGAGCGCCCTGGCGATTATTCAGAAGATTCTGTGGTGGATTATTCGCCTGGCACCGCTGGGCACCGTGGGTCTGATCGCTAAGGCGGTGTTCGCGTACGGTTGGGCGTCGATGGGTTCGCTGGTCGCGTTCGTTATCGCCCTCTACATTGGCCTGCTGCTGGTCTTCCTCGTGGTCTACCCGATTATTGTTCGCGCGAACGGCCTGTCGGTCCGACAGTACTTCTCGGGCGTGTGGCCGGCGCTTCAGCTGGGCTTCGTGTCCCGCTCCTCGATGGGTTCGATGCCGATGACCCAGACCGTTGCCGAACGCAACCTGGGTGTTCCCCGCGCCTACGCATCCTTCGCGGTTCCGCTGGGTGCGACCACTAAGATGGACGGTTGCGCCTCGGTTTACCCGGCTCTTGCCGCGATCTTCGTGGCTCAGTTCTACGGTATTCAGCTGGACTTCACCCAGTACCTGCTCATTGTGATGGTGTCCGTGCTCGGTTCGGCTGCGACTGCCGGTACGACCGGAGCTATCGTGATGCTGACCCTGACCCTTTCCACTCTGGGTCTGCCCCTGGACGGCGTGGGTCTGCTCCTGGCGATTGACCCGATCGTTGACATGGGCCGTACCGCTCTGAACGTTGCCGGTCAGGCTCTGGTTCCCGCGATTGTGGCTCGCCGCGAGGGCATCTTGGATGAGGAGCTCTACAACGCTCCCCGTTCTGAGGGCGGCTTCGTGGCTCAGGAATTCTACGATGAGCGCATCGCCGGCGAGGCGCAGCGACTTCACGAGGTGGAAGACAACACCGCCGCGGCACACCGCTAATCTGACGAAGGCTCACGCACGCGGCGCTAGGCGGTACTGCCTAGCGCCGTGTAGCTTCTCCGCTACCCATGCCCCCAGCATGGGCAAAATACATTTGTCAAACGTCATAAAAGTGTCACTATTGATTCTTTTTTTCTTTAAGGTTTGAGAAGAGTTATGATTTTGAACGGCGTGTTCCATCTCCTACGTGGTTGAGGGGGATGGGACACGCTCTTTTTATGCCCGCCGGTTTTATGCCACCTCGTTATACCCCTCGGCTCGACACTCCAGCCCTCCCGCAGATTACCCCCCCCAGATCACACCCCTCCCGCAAATCACACCAAGGCCCCGTGTTCAAGGCTGACGCACCGGCGGAGGCTTCCACCCAGTGACCCTCAATCTGCACCCGAGAGTAAAGCCCCCGACAACGCTCTAAAATAGAACCCATGACTACCAGCGCTTCATCAACCCGACTGATTCTTGCCTCCGCCTCCCCGGCGCGCCGCAAGCTCCTGGAAGACTCCCGCATCGCGTTCACGGTGCGCGTCTCCTCCGTAGATGAGGACGCCGCGCTCGCTACCGCCAACGAACAGGCGCGAGCACAGGGACGTGCGGGACTCACCCCGGCTGAGACCGCTTCCCTGCTGGCGCAGCTGAAGGCGCAGGCAGTTGCCGCTGAACTCGCCGCCGAGGGTGTGCGCGATGCGCTGGTTCTGGGCTGCGATTCGGTCTTCGAGTTTGAGGGTGTTGCCTACGGCAAGCCTCACACTGCCCAGGCGGCACGCGAGCGCATCAGCGCAATGAGCGGCAACTACGGTGTGTTGCATACCGGTCACGCGCTCGTGGATTTGCGCGGTCTGGAACCTGGTGCCGAGCTGTCCGCTACTTCTGTGCTGCCCACTGTTTCTGAGTTGCGCAGCGCCACCGTCCACTTTGATGAGCTCAGCCCCGAAGAAATCGAGGCGTACATTGCTACCGGTGAGCCGCTCTGGGTAGCCGGTTCCTTCACCCTGGACGGTTACGGTTCAGCGTTTATTCGCGGTATTGAGGGCGAGTTCCACACGGTGGTGGGCCTGTCCATCCACGCGCTACGCGATATGCTACGCCGCCGCGAGGTCGCGGTGACCGATTTGTGGCTAGCGCTCCACAATGAGGATTAGATCCAGCGCAATCGTATAAATCTGTCTCAAAGCGCGCCCTGCAATACACATTGTTGAACACCAATCGATAAGATAGAACAGTATGATGCGCGTTATATTCGCCAATCCCGCCGATTCTAGATATCCTTTTCGGCAGGAGATTAAAGGAGAGCTTTAAGTGACTCAGCACCAGGCAGAAGCCGCCAAGAAATTTACTGCAGTCCCCGGCCGCCACACCGGCCCGGTCAGCAAGATTCTTATCGCTAACCGCGGTGAAATTGCTGTCCGTGTGATTCGCGCAGCCCGCGATGAGGGCCTGCAGACCGTCGCCGTCTACGCTGACCCCGACCGCGATTCCCAGCACGTGAAGCTTGCCGATGAAGCCTACGCTCTCGGCGGCGCCACCGCGGCACAGTCCTACCTGGTCATGGACAAGCTCATTGAGATTGCTCTCCGCTCCGGCGCTGACGCTGTGCACCCCGGCTACGGTTTCCTCTCTGAGAACGCGCAGTTCGCACAGAAGTGCATCGACGCGGGTCTGACCTGGATTGGCCCCTCCCCCGAGTCCATTACCCAGCTGGGCGATAAGGTGGCGGCACGCCACATCGCACAGAAGGTGGGCGCTCCCCTGGTGCCCGGCACCAAGGACCCGGTCAAGTCCGCCGATGAGGTTGTCGCCTTCGCGGATGAGCACGGCCTGCCCATTGCGGTGAAGGCCGCATTTGGTGGCGGTGGCCGCGGCATTAAGGTGGCACGCGACCGCGAGAGCATTGTTGAGATGTACGAGTCCGCTGTTCGCGAGGCTACCGCCGCGTTCGGTCGCGGTGAGTGCTTCATCGAGCGGTTCTTGGATTCGCCCCGCCACGTTGAGACCCAGTGCCTGGCGGATGCACACGGCAATGTCGTGGTGGTTTCCACCCGTGACTGCTCCCTGCAGCGCCGTAACCAGAAGCTCGTTGAGGAGGCGCCCGCCCCCTACTTGAGCGATGAGCAGAACGAGCGCCTGTACGAGGCATCCCGCGCGATTCTGCGTGAGGCTGGCTACCAGGGCGCCGGCACCTGTGAGTTCCTGGTTGGCACCGACGGCACGATCTCCTTCCTTGAGGTGAACACTCGACTGCAGGTGGAGCACCCCGTTTCCGAGGAGATTTCCGGTCTGGACCTGGTTCGCGAGCAGTTCCGTATTGCCCGCGGCGAGAAGATTGAGGAGAAGGACCCGGTTCTGCGCGGTCACTCCTTCGAGT
>ERZ772978.230-NODE-230-length-22533-cov-72.6644_pt1 | contig 22533 bp, 9 predicted proteins | sample MGYA00511675_ERZ772978 | MGnify/ENA primary metagenome ERZ772978 (study PRJEB29015, sample SAMEA2738092) | human oral metagenome | biome: human oral; feature: human-associated habitat; material: saliva | place: China | collected 2156 ... | reverse complement strand
CGCGAACCCTGGTTGTGCACCCACCATAGGCCGTTTTGGAATTCAAACACCAAGAATTTGCGGTGCAGGAAGGGGTTGTCACTTAAAGCTAGGTCGCCTTCACGACCCACCGTGAAGCTTTGAGTGGGCTCGACCCGATAAATTTCTCCAGCGAAATCGATTACCAAGACATCTTTGCCGGTTTCGTTGTCGTCGGGCGTGGGCGCTACGCTCATGGTTTTACCTTCCTGTCTACGCGTTTAATAGGTCTTTTATGCAATTGGGTAGCGTGGGCCGGGCGCGCTTAGTGAGCTACTGGCTATCCGGGGTGTCGATGCAGTCAATGACTGGGTCTGATTCACGCCCCGCCTTGTCGCGCGCGACTATCTGCACGCAGGTACGCGGCGGCGTTGGCTTTAGCGTAGCGCGGTGGGCGCTGGTTTCCTGCAAGCCTTGCGGGGTCTGAGATTTTTGCGGAACCCCAGAGTTAGTGACGCTGTAGAGGAACGTGGCGTTTGTGGCTTTATAGTCCCAAGTGGCCTCCACCTGCCCGTTAGCGTAGCTCAGCTTCAGGTTGGTGACAGGCTCAAGATAGCCATTCACATCCGGATCCATGGGCGCAGCAGTGCCTGCGGTGGTTACCGCCGGTTTGGGGTTAAACCCGCCACGTTGTAAGCCTCGGTAGGCCGCAAAAGCTATTACGCCTATTAATACCACCACTAAGGCGCTGATCAGCAGGGTTTTTAAGGATACGCTGGAGCCGTCTTGCGCTGCGCTAGCAGCCAGGGTGGAGCCAGGCGCCTCTGGTGAGCCCTGAGGTGGCTGGTTTGCGCTATTGGCCGGGCCGTTTTGGCCGACGCCGCCGCTTTGGGGGCCGACGCCGCCCGCTCCCGCCGCAGCTGGGGCGCCGTTTTGGGGGTTGAAGGGGCCGCCTGGGCCAGTTCCTGGACCGGTCATGCCTGACAAGGCCGGATAGCCCGTGCCATAACCAGAACCGGTATTGGCGCCGGGACTGGCCGCAGAGCCCAGGGTTGTGTTGCGGTTAAACCCCGAAGTGTTACCGGTAAAAGTGCGCGCGTCGGCTGGAGACTGGTGGGCGTTGGGGTAGTAAGTGCCCGAGTGACTGCCTGAGCCAAGCGAATCGCCCCAGCTATTGGCACCGGCAGTGTTGATACGGGCGTTGGTGTCGGCGGTGCGGCCAGTGTTTTCAGGAGAAATGGACACTACCGGACGCAGCCGGGTGGCGTCGTCGTCGCTGCCATCAGCAGCAATTACGGGCTGGTCCTCCCACACATCAATATTGGTCAGCGGCAAGCCCAAAGAAGACTGGATTTGACGCAAAGCCCGCGCGAACGCCATCGCCGAAGCGAAACGATCGGAGGGGCGCTTAGACATGGCGGTAAACAGCACCCGCTCTAGCGCGGCGGGCACGTCATTGCGGCCAATGGGGGCGATAGAGCCGTGGTGCAGGCGTTTAAGAATAGAGGCCGGGTCATTGTGCGCACCCGGGGTCATATCCACATGCGGAGGCCTACCCGCCAGCATGGTGTAGGTGGTGGCAGCTAGTGAATAGACGTCAGAAGCGGGCGTCAAAGGCCGGTTAAGCTGCTGCTCAGGCGGCGCCCAGTAGGGAGAAAACGCCGAGTCAACCCGCTCGGCGGGAGTGTCTTGACTGATAGCAATACCAAAGTCAGTCAAAACCGGGTGCCCAAAGGCGGTGAGCAAAATATTGGCCGGCTTAATGTCGCGGTGCAGATAGCCGGCGCGGTGGATAGTTTCCACAGCGCCAGCAATCTTAATGGTGATCTCCAAAGCCTGCTCCACCCGCATTGGTGAAGTAGTAGAAAATCGTTTGCCCAGGTGAGGCGGGGGGCAATACTCCATGGTGAGGTAAGCACGCCCATCGCGCAGACGCCCGGCGGCGTACAGTGAAAGCACCGCCGGGTGCGCCCCGAATTTGGCCATCAGGTCAGATTCGGCCTGGAATTTTTGTTTTTGGGCTGCGCTGGCCCCCGAACGGATTACTTTAACCGCAACTTCACGCCGAGGCATGTCTTGGCGGTAAAGAAAAACGTCCGCGAAACCACCCGCACCGAGGAAGCGGATAAACTCCGCCCCCTCCAGGTGCGGGCCTACAGGTTCACGCAGCCGAGCAGCCATCAGGGCTCCACAGACAGAACTACACCGTCACCCAGGTCAATCCGGTCGCCGTAGCGCAGCAGTTCACGCTGGCCGCCGCCCAGGCGACGCGGCAACTGGCCTTCACGCAGCAGGTAGGTGCCGTTAGTGGAGTTCAGATCCTCCAAGTTCAGCTCCCAATCATCAATGTTGATGCGGCAGTGAGACTTGGAAATGGACTTGGTGGGGCTAGCCACCGCCATCAGGTGCACCGCAGTGCCGGGTGCAGCCTTGGGCAGGCGGCCCACAATGACGTCGGCATCTAGGGTTACCGACCCGCCGGTGGAGGCCACCAAAGTGCCCAGGCTGGGGCGCTTTACGTGGACAATCTTGCCGTTTAGTGCCCCACCGCAAATGCGGCAGGAGCTGGCGTGCACCGGGTTGGGGTGACCGTTGACGCAGTTAATTGCCAGTACTTCAGGGCCATCGCTATCGGCGTTGGCGCTGTCAGCTACGGGCGGCGGCGGGGCCTGCACACCGCCGGTGGGGACAGCGATGGTGTAACCATCGTGCGTCCAGGGGGTACCGGGGGCCACGTCCAGTGCGCCGGTGGGGGCCTGCACACCGGGTAATGGCACCGCGTTACCTACGGGGTTGATCTGGGTGGCTTGTGCCTCTAGCGGGAGCTCAGCGGATTGGGTTCGGGGATTGGGAACCGGATCCGACCCCGCAGTGGCGGGGTCACCACCAAAAGGGGAAGAGCTAAAGGGGTTACCCTCGTTGATACCCTGGATCGGGCCGGTGGGTTCCGCTTTCTCCCCCTTTCGGCGTGAGAAGTTCAAGCCTTCGCCTTGTTCAAAGTTGAACTCTAGACCCGAAGCCTCATCATCTCGCAGTTCACGCACGGCAGCGTTTTCTACATCCACCCCAATGGTTTGGCCGTAAAGGTGGCCAAAGTACTGGTCTTCGGGGTTTTGCTGGCTCTGGGGTGCGCTGGGGGCAACTGGGGCAGCCGTAGCGCGGGCAGCGCGAGCGTCAGCAATAACCAGTTCACCAGAGCTAGCCGGGGCGCTAGGAGCAGCCAGCGGGGCACTGGGCGCCACCACTGGAGCACTTGCTGCTAGCGGGGCGCTAGGCACAGCCGGGGCGCTGTAAGCCGCCGGCTCCTGGAAGCTAGCGGCCGGGGCACTGGGAGCGGCCAGTGGCGCGCTAGGCACAGCCGGGGCGGCCGGCACAACCTCAGTGGGGACCGTAGCCGGGGCGTCATCCATGCGGTAGCTGGCGCCCGGGGCCACCGGTGCGCTGGGGGCCACCGGAGCCGGAGCCTGGTTCTTAGCGGCACTTGAGCCACCCAGCATGGCAGCCAAAGCTGCAGCAGCCCTGGAAACCTTGGGTTGAGCCGGAGCGCTAACAGGCTCTGGGCTAGGAGCAGCCTCGATGATTTCCGGGCTGGGGGCAGCCGGGGCCGGCACCGGGCCGGCACCAGCGGGCACATCCAGCAAGCTGGTGGGGGCAAAAGCGTTAGCAGCCGCTGCAGCAGCAGCTGAGCTAGCGCTGGCTTGGCCAGGCAGGTCAACAGCTACTCGGGCGGCGTGCGCACCGCTAGGGGCTGGCGACGGCGCCGAGCTGACTGCCTCAAAATGCTCAGTGGCCGGGGTTTGGGCTACCGGGCTGGGGGCAGCGGGGCTAAAGCTAGCTGGGCTGGGCGCAGCCGGGCTAGCGGTGGCGATCGACAGATCCGGGTTTGGGCCAGGCACCAGCTCAGCTGCCAGTGAGGCACTAGCTGCCACCGGGTTGGGTGCGGACAGTAGTTCCACGCTGGGCGCAGCCGGACTGGGAGCAGACGGCAACTGCGGGCTAGGCTCGCTAAGCGCACTAACCGCAGCGGCGGCGCTAGTCTCAGCGGCGTCAGCCTCCGGGGAGGGCGTGCTAGGCAGCAGGCCGGCTACCGGCTGGGAGCTGACCTCGCTGATAGGAGTGTCCTCTAGCAGGCTACGGGCCGCTGAAGCTTCAGCGGCGCTGGGCACCACCGAGGCGGGGCTGTAAACCGAGGCGGCACTGCCGGCGCTGTAGCCAGAGTAAGCCGAAGCTACAGACTGTGCCGACCGCGTCGCCGGCGCGCTGGCTGCGCTGACTCCGCTGGCTGCCGAGTTTGAACTGTAACCGCTGTAGGCTTGACTTTTGACGGCTCCCACCAGGCGGTTAACCTCACGTAGCTGCCAGTGCAGCATGGAGGCGCGGGTAACCCCGCTGCGTAAAGGTAGAGCCTCAGTACCAGCTCCGTGAGCCTGAATTACCAGGGCGGCGACGTCGTCGAGACGTACTTCCTCCCAAGCAATGGGGTTAAGCGCCGAAACGGTGCGCACGAAACCATTAACCTGAGTGACCTCAGCGGTGATAGAACCACGCAGGGCCAGGTGGACGGCGCCGTCGGAGAAGACACCAGCCACAAAGTCAGGCAGGTGGAAGACGTTGTTGTTGTAGTAACCCGCCAGCACCTGCAGCAGACGCTGCAAATTAGCACCATCTTCAAGCTCGCGCCACAGGTCGAGCAACAGATCGTTGGGCCCCTCTAGGGCAACGAATCCGCTCTCGCTGACCGCACTGAGAGTGGTACCTGCGTACCAATTAACTTGAGTATTCATTCATTGTCCTTGAACATCCATGACCATTGCTCACTAGCAACCTCATTGCCGCCACGCCACGGCAGCGACCTATCCAGGGTGGGAGCATCCGGATCATAGTCCCAATCCTGCGTGCCAGGCAGGCTCTGGTGGGTCAGATCGTCATCCTCCCAAGGCGGATATGCGGCCGCAATATCCACCACGATCACCGAGATATTATCCCGACCGCCTGCGTTCCTCGCCGCTTTCACCAGCGCATCAACCACACCCTCAGGCTCACTAACCACAGCTGCGGTAGCCTCAATGAGAGTGTCAGTAACCATGGAAGAAAGCCCATCTGAACAGATGATGTAGCGGTCTCCCACGCGTGCAGGCAAGACAAAATAGTCGGCGCGTACACGCGGGCCGCAGCCGGCCCCTAACGCGCGCGTAATTACATTACGACCAGGCAGGTGCTGGGCTTGTTCGGCAGAGATGAGCCCGGCATCAATCTGCTCTTGCACCTGTGAGTGGTCTTTAGTGATTTGTTCAAAGCCGTGTTTGCCTTGGTAGTAGGTGCGTGAATCACCAATGTTGAGTACACGCACGCACGGCATAGCCCCATTTTCACTAAGCACCAAGCCGGTCAAGGTAGAGCCCGGCGCGGGCACACCCGGCAGGCCACTGACTGCCCGGGCTGCGCGTTTAACTGCTTTTTGCAGTTGGGAGGGGTCAACCAGATGATCCTGGGTTAGCTCAGAGAAAGCTGCCAGGGCGGTGGCGGAAGCGACGTCGCCCGCCTTGTGTCCACCCATACCGTCAGCCACTAAAAACACTGGGCCGGAAGCTAGGTAGGCGTCTTCGTTGTGTTGACGCACTAATCCCACATCAGTCCCTGCGGCGTATTTGACCGCGATGCGTGTGCGCATCACTCAACCTCCAGGCGGCGGTCACCGAAAACAATTGAATATCCCTTAGCAACTGGAACCATAGCCCCAGCAAGCACATGTGTGCGACTTCCGTCAGGAGCAACCACACTGGTGCCGTTGGTTGAGCCTAGATCGGTGACAAACATGTACTGTCCATCGACGCGCACCGCCAAGTGAGTTTTGGAGATAGAGAAGTTGGGGTCAGCCACAGGCACCACGTCAGCTTGCGCCCACATACCTGCGGGCACCGGGTTGCGTCCCAGCACCACAGCGCTGGTCACGTTAATGACGTCGCCGGTGTCTAGGCGCAGGCACTTACCCACATTGGTTTTGGCGATAGTGACGTGTTCATCCCAATCCGTGCCGCTGATATCCACCTGGCCGGTTTCTTGGGCAGCGGTTGCCTCTCCCATTAGTTCGTCGGGAACTACCACCGGGATGGGACCGCTAAAGGGCTTGTTTGCTCCTAGCTGGCCAGAGACGGGGGCACTGGCAGCGCTAGCTGGAGCCTGGAAGTTGCTTGGGCGCACCGGCTCCATACCAACTTCAGTGTTGGCGCTGGGAACAATGGTTTCGTCGTAGCTGTTGCCTAGCGTCTGGGTGGAGTTGGGAGCGCTAGTACCAGGGGCGGTTTGGGCGGGAGCCTGTAGGTTCCAGTCCAGGGAGGTAATTACCCCGTCGCTGTCACGTTGGCCCCCTTCAGGGCCGGGGCTGGTTAGCTGGGGCTGGGGAGGCTGATTGGCTTGGTTTGCGCCAAAGCCGCCACTTTGATTGGCGACGCCGCCGGCAAAGTTGGTACTGGAGGCGGCGGGGGCCGAGGCGGAGCTGACCGCGCCATTAGCTACGGCGCCCGCAGGGGCACCGCCCGCACCGTGAACTCCACCGATACCAGCGCCGGGAGCACCGGGCGAGCTAGCGCCAGGGGCGCCATTGGCATACCCGGCGGCGCCAGCGCCGGGGTTGAAAGCACCATTTGCCCCCGGGGCTGGGGGCATGGTGAAAGAATTTTGGGCCATCTGCGCCGCCGCCTGCACTCCAGGTAGCTGCGGGTGCAGCCCGAACTCGTCCATGTCCCCTGCCCCAGGCCCGGTTTGGGGCGCGAAAGGCTGGTTGGGAAGAGTCAGTGGGTTGCTTTGCAGACGCACCGGGTTTACGCCTTGGCGCACATTAAGCACAATCACGCCGCTAGCGCGATCAAACCAAAACCGGTTCAGGTGGTCGCGGCTAAGGGCGTAAATAACTAGGTTGCCAATCCCGGCAGTAACTAGGGACACCCCTAGCTGCAAGGCTAGCTTGTTGAAAGCTGCCCCACGCGGCGGGCCACTGTTTTTAAAACCGGCCCATGCTAAACCCAGAATCCGCAAACCCGGAGTTTGTCCACTGCGCATCAAAGCCACTAGGTAACCAACACATAGCAGCACAGTTAGCGCGATTGATACACCTAGGCTAATCCAAAAAGGGGTGCGGTTAGATTGGTTGCCAGCACCAAAAAACATCACGGCCCCGCTGCCGCCGCCAATGACTAGAGAAAAGATAAGCGAGTCAATTAGACGCGCAAATACCCTGGGCCAAAGCGCAGCAAGCCGGGTCCCCTGCAAATGCGCAGGGACCGGGGCCGGGCGACTATTTAGGCTCATTTCTTTCTCCTGAAGTTAGCGCGCATGGTCTGCAGCCACTGCGGCACACGCATCCCTAATGAAACTGGAGATACCGCAGCTAGCCATCGACGCGTGCGTCGCCTACTGGCACCAAGGTGCTGTTTAAGATTTTGCATCTCTAGCCATAAGGGTTCCTGGGAATCAGCTGAAAGTTGCTGCTCAGTTAGCTCCAGATTGGCGTTATTTGAACGTTTTTTAGACTTTTGTTTATCTGCAAAGCGCCCCTTGCGTTGCTTACGGCCCACTTGGGGTGCTTCGTAGCCACTTTCGTGCCCAACTCCCTGGGGATCTGGCAGTTTAGCGGGGTTTTGGGCGCCATCAGCGGTAGTTAGGCTCGCCTGCCCCGACTGGCCGAAAGCTACCGCGTTGACTGACAACGCAAAGTTACGCACCGAGCCTGGCGGGAAGTTAGAGCCAAAGACCGGCTCTAGCGCGTCGGTTCGTGCCTGCGCTAGGCGCTGGGAGCGTTCGCGAGCGCGGGCCCACTTGGCTTTAAGGGCCTTAATGGGGTGACGACGGCGCTTTTGGCGTCCCTTTACGGGCACGTATAGGGGCGCCGCCAGAGCACCGCTACCTGCGCCGCCAGGGGCTTGACCGCCTGCAAACTGGGCACCACCTGCCAAGCCGTGGGCGCCGTCGTTAGCGACGCCGTCGCCACCAGCGGCGTTAGCGGCCGCAATGGCCTCGGCGCCACGCAGTTTAGGCGCCAAATCAACCTGCCCACCCAGTGCCTGGGCGTTACGTTTAGCCTGTTGCTTGGCGCGTTTAGCCTGCGCCACCTGGGCGGCGGCGGCGTCATAATCAGCCAACGCAATATCCAGGTAGCGTGCCATCTGGGTGCGGGTGGCGTTAGCGGGCAGCTTGATGCCATAGTCGCGCATCCAGTCTTCCAGCTCCGCCCAGGCACCCAGGGCACTGCCAAGCTCGTCACGGTTACGACGCCGGCGCCCACGCACCGCTTTAAGCGCCAAAATCAGCGCGAACGGGGAGCTAACCAAAGCGGCCACACCCAGCCCCTGCCCCACCAGCAGCAGGTAGTGGGCCCAGTCAAAACCATGCTTTTTCTTAGTGTCGCGGTCGTCAGACACGTCCGGGGTTAGGTCAGCCTGCTCCTGCGGGGGCGGCGGTGCCTGCAACACCTGCGGACGCGGCTTGGGCTTGGGCTGCGGCTTGGGGTTAACCAGTTTCTTGTCGCGTGGCGGGGTGGGGTCAAAAGCCACCCAGTCGCCGTCGAAGTTAACCTCCACCCAGGCGTGCGCCATAGTGCCCTTAACCTCTAACGTGCCCTTGGAGTAGTGCTCAGGGTAGAAACCCAGCACCACGCGGGCCGGGTAACCAGCCTGGCGGGCCATAAGCGCCATAGCCACGGCGTACTGCTCGTCATCACCCACCATGTAGTAGTTGGGTTCTAGCAGCTCATCGATGCGGGCGGTGCGGTGACCGGGGCGCGCCATCGAGTCTGAGCCGTCAGAGTAGTAGCCCTCATCATGGTATTTAGTGGCCATGGCACGCACACGGGCCAGCGGGCTGTTAGCGTTACCCACAAACTCACGCAGACGCGTAGCCACCACAGCTGGCACATTAGTGTCTGTGCCATTTGCTACCTTCCCAAACCTACGCTTAGATAGCTGAGCATCCGAATAGGTAGGCACACTCACCACATTTACGCTGTAGCTGTCGCCTTTAACCAGGGTACGGGTACTAAGCAGGGCGCCCAGATTGGATGAATAGAACAGATCCTGAGTTAAACCCTGGCCTTTACGCGGGGTGAAGCTACGCACCTGTCCCCCACCTGGCAGCCAGTTACCCTGGTAATCAACCATAGTGAAAGTCAGGTTATGGGTTTTAGCGCCTTTAGGTAATACGCGCGTATCAACCTGGGCCCCAACCCGCTTAAAACCCTCACCGTTGTCTGACGTCCCAACTCGCATAACGTTTCCGTCATAGGCGTCCATTGTGGCGACACGGATACGCTCACCATTTTGCAGCCCCGAAACCGTAAACAAAGTGGTGTCTTTTTGAGTATCCACCCAGTAGTGCAGGCGCGTAAGCGGAGCCTGATACTCGGCAATATTCAGCGGCGGCGTCACATAGCTACGCAAAACCTCACGGTTATTAGCCCCCGTCACCTGCGGACCCAGCACCGCCCCCGCAGCCATGGCACAAGCCAGCATCAGCAGCGTGCCCAGGCGGGCTCGACGGCGCAGCCGCCCCGCCCCCAAAGCGATCAGCCCGCGCTGACCCCGGCCGTGACGCTTATTAACCGCCCAAGCCGCCCACGCCAGCGCCACTAGCACCCCCACCAGCGCACTATCGCGCCCATAAGGAGCCTCAAAACCACCAAATAGTGCCCCCAGGGCAAACATCAGCCCAGCCGGAAGCAGCGCCCACAACTGGCCGCGCTGATGGCGCAACACAATCGAAGCACCCAAGCCAGCACACACCATGGCACTCAAATACGGCACCACCGTAATACCCGCATAGGCGTTAGCCGGCGGCGCCAAAGTCAGCAAGTCACGCCAACTAGTCACCGCCCCCAACACCAGGGTTTGCACCATCTGCAAAGACGGAAACACCTTAGCGCTAGCCAAATTCGGTAAAGCCAAAGCCCCACCCAACAGGTAGGCAATCACCAGGGCCAAAATAGTTTCCAGCCGCCGCAACCCCAACGCATAAGCGACGCCAGTAACCACCACAGCCAGCAAAGTGCCGCCCATGGCCGCAATATAGCCAGACCAGTCCCCAAACACCGCCCCATGGCTAACACTGGCAGCCAACATCAGCAGCGTAAAAGCAACCAGCCCCAGCCAGTTAAAAGCCCGGCGCTTACCAACCGTCTCAAGCCCATCAACACTCATAGCGCCGCCTTTCGCAATAATGCCGGAAGCTCACTAAGCGCCCCCAAGTGCAGCAAATCCATTGCCCCCAAACGGTTACGCCCCGCCCGCCCCGGGCTCACCCGCAACACATAAGAACGCGCCGACACCGGCAGACGCACCCAAGCCCGCTCAATTAGCTCCAAATCAGCCCCTGAACCAGTAATCAACACCGCCACTGAGGCACCCGGACAAGCCGCCACCGCCTCCTTAGTCAACTCCGGCAAGTCAGCGGCGCGCCCATCCATCTCCACCAGGCTCAACGCATCCAAAGCCCGCTTAGGGTTAGGCAGCGCCGGCACCCCCGCCTGAGTCACCAAAGTAACCTCACGGCTAGCCTTAATCGTGGCCACAATCAGCGACGCCGCCGCCGAGACAGCCACCTCAAACTCAGCCTCACTAGCCCAAGATGCCGCCCGCGTATCCAACACCACCAACAGGTGAGCCCGACGCGTCTCCTCAAACTGACGCACCATCAACTTGCCGGTGTGAGCCGTAGACTTCCAGTGAATATTGCGCCGATCATCACCGGGCACATACTCACGCAAAGTATGAAAAGACACATCCGAGCTAGACAAATCCCGGATCGTAGCACCCTCAATATCCTTAATGAAACCAATGGCTTCACTTTCCAAAGCCACCGTACGCGGATGCACATACAGCTCAATGCGCTGACTCCAGCGGCGCTCGCGGCGCACTAGGCCCAGCCCGTCACCGTTAACACTGCGCACTGGGCCGATTGGCACCAGGCCGCGTCGGGCGGTGGGGATAGCTAGAGGCTGGCTAATCATCTGGCCGGCGCGCAGGGAGGGCACCAGTACGTCAGCGGTGGATTTACCTACCGGTAGTTCCATCACGGCTTTGCGGGTACGCCGGGTGCCGGCGTTGGTGGCTTGTAGCTCGCCGTAGGCGTTATCACCCACCACCACTCGCTCGTTTTGCACATACAGGTTGATGTTGTGTTTACCCAATCCCAGGGCGCTTAGCGGGGATAGTAGGGCCAGTACGCCTAGTACCAGGCCGATCACCGCCAGCTCCACCCAATGCGTTAGCAGGGCTAGGCCCAGCGCGCTTAGCGCCACTGCGGCCACGCCCCACCACAGGGGGGTGAGCACCTGGGTGGCGCGGGCGCGCAGGCGTCGCCAGCTAGTGGGTTTTTGGCCCTTTGCGCCAGGGTTTAAGTCGACGCCGCCGCGTGGGGGCGTAGAGCTAGTTTTAGCGGTCATGGTTTAGCTGTGTGCGGTGGGCGCGGGGACAGAAGCCAGAATCTGCTCAATGACACCTTCGGCGCTGGCGCCGGAGAACTGGGCGTCCACATCCAGCACCAGACGGTGAGCCCACACCACTGAGGCCAGTTCCCTGACGTCGTCGGGAATTACGTAGTTGCGCCCCTGAGCGGCAGCCCATACGCGCACCACGCGGGTCATGGCGATAGCGCCACGGGTGGAGACCCCCACGCGCACCTGCTGGTGTAGGCGGGTGGCTTCAGCTAGGGCCGCAATGTAGTCCAACACGGCGCCGTCGACATAGTTAGTTCCGGCTACATCCGCCAGCTGGGTGACCACAGCAGAGGAAACCACGGCCGACAATTTAGCGGAGCGGTCGGGGTTAGCTGAGTCAGCCAGCACCTGGGCCATGGCCCCACGCTCGGGGTAGCCCACGGAGGTTTTCATCAAGAAACGGTCCAGCTGGGCTTCGGGCAGCGGGTAGGTGCCGGCCTGCTCAATGGGGTTTTGGGTGGCGATAACCATGAAGGGGCGCCCGGTGGAGTGAGTTTTGCCATCCACAGTAATTTGCGACTCTTCCATGACCTCCAGCAGCGCCGACTGGGTTTTGGGGCTGGCACGGTTGATCTCATCAGCCAGCACGATAGAGGCAAATACCGGGCCCTTGTGGAATTCCCACTGGCCGCTGCGCTGATCGTAGATGGTCACCCCGGTGATGTCGCTGGGTAGCAGGTCAGGGGTGAACTGGATACGCGAGTGGGTGCCTTGGATAGTGGCCGCCAGGGCGCGGGCCAGGGCGGTTTTGCCAGTGCCCGGGGCGTCTTCGAGCAGCAGGTGCCCCTCAGCCAGCATGGTGGTGACAGCCAGGCGAATTACCTGCTCTTTGCCCAGCAAGGCCTGCCCTACGTTAAGCACCATTTTGTTAAATAGATCAGCAAACTGGGCGGCATTAGCCTGGGTGAGCGACATGGGTTATTCCTTTCAAAACTTTTCGCTGACGCTTATATACGGGGCAGTTTTAGGGCTGCAAAGCTGGTTTATTGGTGTGTGCCAGAATCGCATTGCAAGGCGGCGTTATCTTCGTTTTCTTCCGCCTGGGTAATGCTGGTAGCAACATACAGGGTTACTCCACCGTCAAAGGTGGTGTAGCGTTTTTCGTCTTTACCAGCAGCGGGGGCCATCGTGTAGGTTTTGCCCGCCCAGGTAATGGTGCACTTGGTGGTGGTGCCGTCCTTCCAGTCCCACAGCTTGACGCCGTAGCGGTAGCAGTTGGGGCTGGTGCTGCCGCAGCTGCCGTTTACTACCTGGGAGCGGTCCACAAAGCCCTGGTAGTTGTTGGCTGGCTTGGGTTCTGCCGCCGACGGCGCCGCTAGGCTTTGGCAGCGCGGTTCAGATTCGCGGGTGCCGGCCTCGCTGGTTACCTGCTTGGAACTGGTGCAGATTTTTACTTCTTTACCTGCTTCAACCCCGTTTTGGAATTCCACAGTGCCGCCGCCTGCCGGCGGCTCCTGCTTATTGGTGTAGGCACCTGCACCAGTGCTGATGTAAGCCGAGCTGGTGGCGGTGCGCCCATTGCCGTTAGCGGGGCCAACTTGGCAGCTGACCTTAGTGCCCTCAGGGCGAGTGCAGGCCAAAGTGGGCGAGATTGGGGCGCCAAAAGGCGTCACCTTACCGGCCACTACTCCTTCAGAGCACTTACCTGAAGAGTTACAGGCGCGCACATAAATAGTGGATTCTTTACCGTTAGTTAAGCCGTTACCTGTTTTATTGGCTACCGACTGCCAGGTGTTCTGATCGGTTGACCATTCCAGGTTCTGGGAATTTTTGTCACCGCTGGTAGCCGTGAAGTCTACAGAGTTATCGGCGCCAGTAGCCTTGGGGGCTGCAGACACTGAAGGAGCAGATACTTTACCCTCCAGCTTCATAGTGTATGAGACTTCCTCAGACGTGCCGCCGTGAGTTACCGCTCTGACTGAGAACTTCACGGTCCTGTCTACGCTTGTATCAATTTCATAGGGCTTACTTAACCCATAAATCACTATGGCACTAGAGGCCGTAGGGCTATCGGTGTAAGAAAGGAGGTAGTGGGTAATCGGCAGCCCACCAGTGTTGGCTGGCGGGTTCCACGACACCAGCACCCTGGTGGTGCCATCTGAACCCTGGCCCTGTTTGACTGCCGTCAAATTAGTGGGCGGACCAGGCTTACCGTAGGGAGTCACTGGCTGGCTGGCAGCTGATTCCTGACTGGCGCCTTGGGCATTAACCGCGCGCACGGTAGCCGTATAGGCCGTGCCGTTGGTTAGGCCCGTAAAGGTAGCCGCAGGTTCGGTTACGTTCTGGCTGAGCCCACCTGGGGAGAGCGTAATTACGTAACCGGTGATACGTGAACCTGGCGAGTTAGACCTGTTCCACGTGAAACTAGCGGTGCCGTCACCAGCCTTACCAACGGGGGCCCCGGGCGCCGTCGGCACCACACTGACCTGCACACTGGCGGTATTAGAACGCGGGGACTGACCCACCGCGTTACGGGCCACCACATAGAAGGAGTGGGTAATTCCCGGGGTGCGGCCGGGCATAATGCAGCTGGTGACCACACCACAGTCAAGCAGGTCGCCCTGCACCGTGTCGTGGACGGTGAAGTTAGTGATGTCGGCGCCGTTAGAAGCCCCGGCGGTGAAGGAAACCGTCACTGCGTCGGAGCCGTTAGCGGTGGCGCTAACCCCACTGGGCGCGTCAGGCAAGCCGCGCACACTCACCGCAATGGTGCCCGTAACTTCACGGTCGGCGTCGTTAGTTTTATCGCCCACCCGGTAGGAGATGTTGTAGGTGCCGTGCAGGCCTTCCCGGGCGCTAATGGTTAGGGACGTGCCCGAGGCGCTCACGCTAATACCATCGCTAGAGCTAGGTGAGCCCACCAGGTGAATCGGGGTGTCAGTAAAGGGGTTAGTGGCGTAGTTGGCCACGTCAACCGTGGTGGATTTACCTGCATCCACGCTCACCTGAGCTTGGCTTAGCTGCACCAGCGGCTCTTTAGCGCCAGTGACACTAACCGGAATTACCGCTTTAGTGCTGGCTCCCTTAGCGTCGCGCACAGTCAGCGCCAAGTTAGCGCTGTTGCCGCGCTTAGCCCCCGTGCCGGCCTGCACCTTGAGGGTGTGGCCATCAACGCTGGCTTGGATGCCGTTGGTGGCCCCCGAAACCGTGTAGGTCATGGAGGTGGGGTCGTCGCCGTCGGGGTCACTAACCCAGCTGCTCATATCCGCGCTGACGCTTTGACCACCCACGGCCACCTCAATGGCGGTGGGGCGCACCTGCGGGGGACGGTTAGCGGTGCCCGGATCCACAATCAGCGGGATCGTGAGCGTGGCAGACAGGGCCTTATCGTCGCTGCCGTCAGTTACCGTAACCGTGATTGAAGACGGGCCCGAATAGTCAGCTTTAGCCCCAAACTCCAAGGTGGCAGAGTCTTTAACTAGCGTTGAGCCATCCCAACCGGCGGCGGCGCTAGCCTGCCCATCTTTCGGCACACTGGCGCTGCGGCCGCTACGTACACGCACATAATTCTTTAGTGCGATAGCGGTTTTAGTGCCGGCTTTAACGTGGATAGGAGTCTTAGACACATTCAGCTCAGGGTTAGTTACCTGGTTGCCAGGCACCCACACCACAGCTGAAGCAGACAGGGAGTCCTTGTCGGTAACCGTGTAGAGCACGTAACGCCCCTGCGTGGCCGGCTCAATTAGCAGATCTTTACCCGAAACTTTCACGCCCGGGTCAGAGCTGGTGACGCGGTCAGATTCAATATCGCCGTCGGGGTCTTCATCATTATCAAGCACAGACACTTTCACGCTGCCTTGGGCGGCGCGTACCTGCTCAACACTGACCTCGTCGTCGCGCGCAATAGGCGCAACCAGGGCGGCGTCGGGCGAAACCACCACGGTGACCAGGCCAATTACCGGCTCAGAGTGGCCGTCGCTGACCCCGTATTGCAGTGAATAGGTACCGGCTTTTTCGGGGGCCTTGAACACTACCCGCGAATGCTCAGCGCTGACCTCAATTGAGTCGTCGCTGCTGCGTACATCGTCTGCCACTAGTGACAGCGGATCCCCATCGGGGTCAAGGTCGTTAGACAGCACCGGTACCGAGACTTTCACGCCCGGACGCACCCGCACCGAGTCAGAGATAGCCACCGGCTGCTGGTTAGTGCCAGCTACGGCGCTTACCCCCACCTTGACCTGGCCGTTAGCGCTGCGGCCCAGGCGGTCGGTGACGGTGTAGCTAAACACGTCCGTGCCGGCCGCGCCGTTGGCGGCGGTGTAGGTCAGGTAGGTGCCGCTAACTTCAGCGCTACCCAAGGTGGGTGAGGTGGCCAGGCCCGTTAAGCTCACCGAGTCACCTTCAGTGTCAATGCCCTGCAGCGGGATAGGAATAGTTACCTTCTCCCCTGCCACGGCCCGTGCCTGCACATCTTGCGGGTGGGGGGCAGTGTCGTTGGCAGGATCAGAGCCCACCACCGTCAAGTTCACGGCGGCACTGGCCACGTTCCCGGCGGCGTCGCGCACAGTGTAAATAAGCTTGCCTGAGCCAGGCTGGTCAGCGGCGCGGAAACGCACCACATTGTCAGAGACAAAAGCTTTACCCAGGTTGGCTGACACAGAGCTTTGCAGGTCAGGCTGCACGGTGAGTTTGAGCCCGCCCGGGGAGCGGTCATTGTTTAGCACTGAGATGCTACCCACGTCGCCGACGCGCACCACCAGGTTGTCGTCGTTTAGCTGCGGGGGTTTAGTCATGTCAGCTGCCGGGGTGGGCACAACCCGGATAGTGCCCTGGGTGGCGCCAGACTGGTTGACGGCGGTGTAGGTCAAGCTGGCCGGCTCGCTTAGGCCGCTGGGCGCCGTGATTTTCACGATCCGGTGTTCCAAAACTGCCGCCACCAGCGGGGAGCCGTCAGGGGTTTTAACTGACTGGACTGACAGCACGCCCCCGGTGGGGTCGGTGTCGTTATCCAAGGCGGCTACCAAAGCCGAGCCGCCTTCAGGCAGGGAAGTGACGTCGTCTTGCACAATTGGCACAGATTTTTCTGCGCTCTTAATGGCGTCAACCCTAATAAAGCCCGAGGCGGTCTTGGGGCCGTTAGAAACCTGATAGTTCAGGTAGTAGGTGCCTTCCAGACTGGGCGTGAAGGTAAGCACCCCGGTGGGCAGGTCACTGGTTACTGACAAGCCGGCAGGGGCATCAGATACCTGGGTTAGGCGCAGGGTGCCACCGTTGGGGTCAGAGTCGTTATCCATGGGGGTTAGCTGCGCGGAAACACCCACCGGAGTGACCAGGTGGTCACCGTTGGTGATGGGATCGAGGTTGCCCGGGGCTTTAACGGTCACATTCAGGCTACCTTCGCCGTCAGCGCGCCCGTCAGAGAAGATAACTTTCAGGCTTACATCGCCAGGGGAAGTGCCGGTGTCTTTAATGGTGATAGTGCCGTCAGCGCGCCAATTGACGTTCATGGTCGACGGCGCCTGCACGCTCTTGATGTAGATCTGGTCCCCATCTGGGTCTAGCCAGTCGTTAGAGACGTTGATTTGGCCCTGCGCCCCGGTGGCCAGGGTTAGCACAGAGCGGTTAGTTTGCTTGGGAGCTTCATTAACCGAGTCAGGGTGCACGGTTAGCTGCACGCTGGCTTGGGCGTTGGCGCGTCCGTCACTGAGGTCATAGTTGAAGGTGCTAGAGCCGGTAGCGCCGGCATCTACCCGCACCTGCAGGGCGGCGCCGTCACGCACCGGGGCCACATTCCCCCAGCTGGGCTGGCTGAGCGGGGCTGCGGTGAGCACGTCGGCGTCTTCATCAGTGTCGTTGTTGATTACCGGCAGGTAGGCGGTGCCACCTGCGCGCACGCCGTACTCGTCGTTATTGGCTTTGGGCGGGTGGTTTTCGTCCTTGTGTTCTTTGGGGGCGTTTTGGTCGCGCTGATTGGAGTCGTCTTCCTCGTCCTCGTTTTCCAGCTTGGATTTGACCTCTTCCCAACCCTTTACCTCAACCATGTCCTTATCAGGCAGCCACAGCCCACCGGTTTTGACGTCGTTGAGTACGATCACGTCGCGGTTGGTGCGAAACACTGCCTGGCTGGCCTGGTTCAATGTGGAAACTTTACGGGCCAGGTCATTTTTGGTGCCGGGGCAGTCACGCAGGAAGCTACCTTGCCCGCTCCAGGCGCTGTAGACGCAGCCTCGGTGCAGCACCGGGCGCGAGGGGGAACCCTGGGCGGTTTTGGCTTTAACGGTGGTGACTTTTTTGTCATCCAGGTTTACTCGCAGCAGCGCCCCGCGCGCGCCCACCAGCACGTCTTTAGCTTCCGGGCCAGCTTCTTGTAGCTGCAGGTCGGTGCCGTTTAGGTGGACGGCGTCTCCGCTGGGCAGTACCAGCGTGTTGTTTTTGGTGTCCAGCACCACCGCCTGCTTACCTACCGCGCTGACCTGCAATTTGGCGTTGTTGGCGAGTTTGGGCAGTTTAGTTTCGCTTACGTCTAGCTGCTCACCTGCGGGAGTGAGGGTCTTAATTTTGCCGGCTTTTAGGCTTACTACGTGGGCGACGCCGTCGCTACCGATACTTAGCACCGCGCCGGGCATGTCGGTCACCACCGGGGAGGCGGTGGCGGGGTTGAAACTGGCGGCCTGAGCGGCGTTAGCTAGCCAAACTTTGCCGGTTTTAGCATCCGCATAGCCGATACGTGAGCCGCCCATCTGGATTTTGTCAGCGCCAGCGAATTTAATGGATTCTTTTAAGGCTACGCGGGCGGGATCCACACGGGTAAAGGAGCCGCCATCAGTGTTAGCTACAAACACTGTGGCGCCGTTTTGGCGTACATCAAAGTTAGTGGAGTCGGTGCGTACGCGCCCGTCGAGGGCTTGGGCTTGGTAAGACAGGTGCCCAACCAGGCGCATGTCCTGGTTAGTTACCCACACGCCGCCGTCGTTGAGGTTTACTTCTTTGGAAACAATGCCCGGGTGGGCTACTGCCAGGGCCACCACGGAGGCAGTAGCTACGGCGGTGGCCGCACCGATGAGGTTGCGAAGTTTAATTCGGGCTCCCATGCCTGCGCGTAAACGTGTACGGGCAGAGCTATCGGCGCCTTGGCGCTTGGAGCGCACCAACTTGGGCAGCTTCAATTTTTAACCTCACTGAAAATTTTGGAGCTGGCAGCCAGAGTTCGCGAGACTCTCGCTGCCGGCCACTGTTCAGCCTGGTATGGCCGGGGAATTGTAGGCTTTTATTGCCACTATCGTGCTTTGAGGGCACAAGCAGGGCAACAAACACCCTAGGTCTAGCCTTCACCCTAGCGCGATGGGGAGCCTTCCCCATAAAACCTAGGTATTTAGTTAGCAATCTATCAGGGCATTTTTGTGCTTTGTCACCTCCTTTAGGGGCAGCCTTCGCAGCCTTCAGCGCCCCCTAAGTGCAATCAGCGCACCTCTCAGCGCTACCTTCATTGCATCCCTCAACACACCCCTCAGCGCAGTCTCAATTTTGTCCACCAGATAAACTGGTGATTGCACAGCCGCTCAGATGTGTTAGCATCAAACCACTATGAGTGTTTGGACCGAATTCGAATTCCCCCAGCGCATGCGCGTATGTGGATCGATTCGTGCTCGAATGTGCAGCTGACACTGTTGTCCGCCATTCACTGACCATTCCTTCGCACTAAACCATATTCATTAGTCTCACCATAACTACAGGTATATCTGTAGCTACCAGGCGCCGCAACCAGCGCAATGCACTTATGCGAAGGCACGGTCACAAACACGAAAGTTTCTATAGTGCCTTTCTCTAACGACATTTACGCCTGCCCCTGTACCCACGACCATGAGCCCACCTTGCTCTCCTTTGAGGTTATGCCTCCGCGCAAACCCTCTCTGGAGGCCCCCTTCTGGCAGACAGTGGATCAGCTGCTGCAAGTGCGCCCCGACTTCATGTCTGTCACCTACGGGGCTGGTGGCAAGGACCGCTCAAATGCCCGCGCCACCGTGCACCGCCTGGTGGCAGACACCCCCATCCAGCCCATCGCCCACCTGACCTGCGTGGGTAACTCCACCGCTGAAGTGGTTTCCACGGTTTATGACTACCTGGACTCTGGGGTGCGTACCTTCCTGGCTCTGCGTGGTGACCCCCCAGCAGGCGAAACCAGTTGGGAGCCCGGCCCTGACGGCGTCGCCAGTGCCACTGAGCTAATCCACCTGATCCGCACGGTTGAACAGCGCCGCTGCGACGCCCACCCCGGTGAGGCGCTGCGCTCAGCTTTTAAGCCCCTAACCATTGCGGTGGCCGCCTTCCCGGCTGGCAACCCGGCGGCTGGTACCACCCCCACCCAGGAGGTGGAGCGGCTGCTAGTTAAGCAGGCAGCCGGCGCTTCTTTCGCCATCACCCAGCTGTTTTGGAATGCAGAGGTGTACGCCTCCTTCGTGGAACGCGCCCGCCGCGCCGGTGTACATATCCCGATTGTTCCCGGTATCCTGCCGGCCACCGACCCGGCGCGTCTGCGCCGCGTCCAAGACCTAACCGGCATTGAGGTGCCCGAACAGCTGTTGTCCACTTTGGCCGGCTACCAGCACCAAGAACAGCGTGACGCTTTCGGCGCGGCTTTTGGCTCCAAACTGATCCACTCGGTTTTGGATGCGGGCGCCCCTGGCGTGCACCTATACACCTTCAACAAGGCCAAACCGGTACTAGACATTTTGTCTCTAATGGGTGTGGAGCCTAGCGCGCACCACTCCCCGCTACTTGCGCGCTAAAGCAGCGCCGTCGTCGTCAATCCGTAACCATCAACCATTAGCTACCCACTAGCGTGCGTCTACTTTCGTGCGCGCTAATCCAAGAAAATCAAGGAGAACACCCATGTCTGCTGCAACTACGCAGTTCCCCACCGCCACCATTTTGGCCTATCCGCGCATTGGCCGTCAGCGTCAGCTAAAGCGCGCCCTGGAGGCCTACTGGGCCGGGCGCAGCAGCGAGACTGAGCTGCTTGAAGCCGCCAGCAAGCTACGTCAGGAGAACCTGGCGCGCCTAGTTGAACTGGGTTTGGGCGCCTCTGACGCCTCCCTGGCTGACGCACCTTCTTTTTACGACCAGGTGCTAGACGCCACCGTTTTACTGGGTGCTATCCCCCCGCGTTTTGCCGGCCGTGAGGGTCTAGACCTCTACTTCGCCCTGGCCCGTGGGGATGAAAAGGTGGGCCCCGAGGAGATGACTAAGTGGTTTGACACTAACTACCACTACTTGGTCCCCGAGATTGGTCCTGATACTCCGCTGCGTTTTGCCGACGACGCCGTCACCCGTAAGTTCGTGCAGGCCCGTCAGTGGGGCTACGTGACCCGCCCGGTGCTGGTGGGCCCGCTGACCTACCTGGCACTAGCTAAGGCTGACCCGGCCACCCCCGACTTTGACCCGCTAAGCCGCCTTGATGAGGCTGTGGCCGCTTACGAGCAGGCCCTGGCCTCCCTGCACGAGGCTGGCGCCCCCTGGGTGCAGCTGGACGAGCCGGCCCTAACCTCCGACAACCTCTCGCACCCCCGCGCTGAGCTGGCCAAACTGGCTGTGGGTGTGTATGAGCGTCTAGCTAAAGCCACTAACCGCCCCCAGATCCTGGTGACCACCCCCTATGGGGACGCCTCCCAGGCTGTAGGCGCCCTAGCTAAGACCGGGGTGGAAGCTATCCACGTTGACACCCTGCGCGGCAGCCTACCTAAGGACGCCGACCTGTCTGGGGTGACCCTGGTGGTTGGGGCTGTGGACGGCCGCTACATTTGGCGCGCCGACCTGGCTGCTCTACGCCAGACCCTAACCGCCGCCCAAGCCCTGGGCGCCGCCAAGGTGACTGTGGCTACCTCCAACTCGCTCCAGCACGTGCCTCACGACACCGCCCTGGAAACCTGGGATGACCCCACGCTGAACGAAAACCTGCACGCCTGGCTGGCTTTCGCCGACCAGAAGGTGCAGGAAGTGGTCACCCTGGCACGCGGCCTAGATGAGGGTTGGGAGGCCATTGACGCTGAGGTAGCCGAGGCGACCCGCGTCCTAGAGCAGCGCGCAGCCGCCCCCGGCGTGGTACGTCCCGAGGTCCGCAACCGCACTGCCGCCCTGACCGACGCCGACCGCGCCCGTGAGCCCTACCTGGAGCGTGAAGCTGCCCAGGCCCAGCGCCTGCACCTGCCTCCGCTACCCACCACCACTATTGGTTCTTTCCCGCAGACCACTGAGATCCGTAAGGCTCGCGCCGCCAACGCGCGCGGCGAGCTTTCTGACGCCGACTACCAGGAGCGTATGCGTGAAGAAATCGCTGCGGTAATCAAGCTGCAGGAAGAGCTGGGCCTAGATGTGCTGGTGCACGGTGAGGCTGAGCGTAACGACATGGTGCAGTACTTCGCTGAGCTGCTTGATGGCTTCGCCGCCACCCGCAACGGCTGGGTGCAGTCCTATGGTTCGCGTTGCACCCGCCCCTCGATCCTGTGGGGTGACGTGTCGCGTCCGGCCGCCATGACTGTGGGCTGGACCAGCTACGCCCAGTCGCTAACCGACAAGCCGGTTAAGGGTATGCTCACCGGCCCAGTGACCATCATTGCCTGGTCTTTCCCGCGTAATGACCTGCCTCTGGGCGAAATTGCTGACCAGATTGGTTTGGCGCTGCGCGACGAGGTTAGCGACCTGGAAGCTGCCGGCATTGCCGCCATCCAGGTGGATGAGCCGGCTCTGCGTGAGCTGCTGCCCCTGGACGCTGAGCGCCACGCCGACTACCTGGACTGGTCGGTGGGTTCCTTCCGCCTGGCCACCTCCTGCGTGCGCCCAGACACCCAGATTCACACGCACCTGTGCTACTCCGAGTTTGGCCAGATCATTGACGCTATCAAGGGCCTGGATGCGGATGTAACCTCCATTGAGGCGGCCCGCTCCAAGATGGAGGTTGTCCCCGAGCTGGCTGAGGCTGGTTTCGACCACGGCATTGGCCCTGGTGTGTGGGACATTCACGCCCCGCGCGTGCCCAGCAAGGAAGAGCTGGCACAGCTGATCGGCCTAGCTGCCGACGCCGTACCGGTTTCTCGCCTGTGGGTTAACCCCGACTGTGGTCTAAAGACTCGTGGCTACGCCGAAACCAAGGCTTC
>ERZ772978.219-NODE-219-length-23356-cov-26.6971_pt1 | contig 23356 bp, 14 predicted proteins | sample MGYA00511675_ERZ772978 | MGnify/ENA primary metagenome ERZ772978 (study PRJEB29015, sample SAMEA2738092) | human oral metagenome | biome: human oral; feature: human-associated habitat; material: saliva | place: China | collected 2156 ... | reverse complement strand
TGCCCCACCCGCTTGAGTTCCAGCTCTACTACGATCTGTAAACCACTGGTTGACTGGGCGCCCCTAGACAGTTACTAGTCACTGTCTAGTGGTAGCTGCTAGGACTGCTCCGACATGTTCCGTTTAGGAACTGCCCGGAGCAGTCTTTTTACGCCCCCGCTACCTTTAAAGGAACGACTACGCAGGGGCCGACGTCGATAAGCGCGTTCCCTTTTTAGAGGCAGCCAGCGGCGCCGTCGTTATCAAGAGCGAGAGCACCGTCATCAGCAGCCTCGGCAATGCCAAGAACAACTACGACGCCCGGGCGCCGTCGAGGGCAGTCAGGGACGGCGTCGACCATAAAACCTAATCCCACAAGCAGTCTCCCTTTAACTTTTTCTCCAGGCGACTAGTTAAAGCATCAGCGTATTGTTCAATACCCTCAGTTAGCTGCGGAGTGTAGACGCGAATAGTTTGGATCCAACCAAGCTTTTGCTCCAAAAATAGCGGCGTCAGTTCCCGGTCAGTGACTGTAGCCAAATTGGCCCAACGCTGGCTGTCCATAATCAAGGCAAACTGCCAGTTTTCCTGGCCCGGTTTACGCAGCGCAATATCAACCTTATAGGCGCTTAACCCATAATCACTTTCCACTTCCCAGCCTCGCTTACGCAAAGCCTTAGCTAAAAGATCACGAAGTAGAATTTCCTGCCTATCGGCGTGCGTTGAGCCATTTAATTTAACCCCATCCCTGGCCAGCAGCAAATAGTCACGTAAATCTTGCAAACCCTGGGCAGAGTTTTTAGTTAGCTGCATGTCTTCAGGGTCAAATGAAGCAAATACCACCACAGCGGTGCGCGCACGCGTTACGGCTACATTCAACCGTCGCTGACCACCTTGACGGTTAAGCGGCCCAAAATTAAGCGGCAGACGATCCTTTAGCGGAGTCTTTGAAAAACCCACACTCATTAAAATTACGTCGCGCTCATCACCCTGCACGTTTTCTAGATTCTTAACGAAAATAGTTTTATCTGGAGCCACCCCCTCCCCCGGCATATGCTCGGCAATTAAAGGATCATCACTTTCTTCAAGCAAAGTGGTGATTAAATCCATCTGCTTGGCATTCATAGTTACCACGCCCAGGCTTTGATCCTTAGTAAGCGGATCGTTTAGGCGTCGCGAAATTTCCTCAATAATCGCTTTAGCTTCCACCTCATTGGTGTTTAGCTTATTGGCTTGGTAGTGGGGGTCTGCTTTACGCATGAAGTGGCCATCTACCCGGCGCCAGAAAATACCCGTGCCCGGCATTTGCCCGGCGGCAGGCAAAGTGGCCAGCTCATTGGAGTAGTAGTGCTGGTTTGAAAAAGCAATCAAAGATTCTGTCTGGGAACGGTAATGCCAAGTCAACATCAGGCTTGGCAGGCGCACTTCCATAGCTTCGTCCAAAATTGACTCTAAATCATTAATGGTTTCGATATCTTCAGCCATGTCATCGTCTTGATTGGCAGCAAAAAAGTTAGTGGGAGGCATCTGTTTGTTGTCACCCACAATCACTGCGGCTTTAGCGCGCCCAATCGCGCCCATAGCTTGAGGCACGGTCACCTGTGAAGCTTCGTCAAAAACCACCAGGTCAAACATGAGAGCACCCGGCTCAATGTGGGTGGCTAGGCTGGCAGGCGAGGCCATTACACACGGAGTGGCGTTTAAAATTTGTTGTCCGTATTTGGAAAACAGGGTGCGGATAGAAGCCGAGTTACGTTTAGCATCAAGCTGCATACGTAGTTGCTGCGTGTCTTGGTCTGGCTGGTTAGTCCAACCTCTGGCCTCAAACAGTTTGGCAGGTAAAACTTGGCGGTACATCTCGCGCACCTGCCGCCAGTTTTTATTGGTTTTTTGCGTTAGCTCTTGCTGCTTGACGGCGTCGAAATTATCTAGCTCAAAAGCCGCCAGTCGCTCCTCAATTGACTGAGCACACAGGGCCAGCTCTAGGGAAGCCTCTACTTGGGCTGGAGTTAACTGCTGATGTTTGAGGTGGTCAGCAAGTTCATCTAAACCTTGACTTTGCAAGGCTTGGATAGCTTTGTTTAGAGTCGCCACTTGGCGCAGTTTTGCTAGATCCTGTTCTACCTGCTGACCGCGTTGTATCCACTGGTCAATGTGGGTTTTTAGTTCCTGGCCGCCGAGATTGCATGCGGGGGCCTGGGTTAGCTCACGCCAGGTGCGCTCAGAGGACTCTAGCCGTTTAAGTGCTTGCCTTAGCTCAGCCAGTTCACCCGCATCCCACAACCAAATCGGCAGCTTTTCTTGTAGTTCTATCGAAGTTTGGAAATCTTCCAGATGCTGCACAAAATCGTTGTCCCAAAGCATCAGGCGCTTTTTTAACTCAGGTAGCTGATCGAGTTGGTCAAGGATATAGGCCATCTGGATACGCAAGGCGCGCATCTGCCCTACCGACTCCATAACTTTTTTAGGCCGGTAAGTTTTGACGAGCTTTTTTTGCGCAGTTACCGCAAGTTCAGCTTGCAGGGCGCCTGCAAGTATGGAGGCAAAGTGGCGACGACGTGCGCGCCTACCCAGCTTCCAGCTTCTAGCCTGGGCGGCTGCCTGTTCTAGCTGGTCAAGATCACCGATTTCAATAAAAGCTTGCGAATAAGCAGCTAGCAGGCCTTCGAGTAGGTCTTTAAGGGAGTGAGCCTGACTTACCACTGTTTTAATTAGCGCCAGCGTATCTTCAACTTCTTCGCGTTGAGGGCGGCTAAGTAACTGTTTTTGATTAATAGCCAGGAATGAGTCTAGGTCCTGCCTCGTCTTAGTTGCGTTAAGTTCACCGGCAATGAGCTGGTCAAAAGCGCTAGTTTCTGCCAGCTCAGCGCAGGCGGCAGACAGGTTTAAAGCAGCTTCTTTAAGACTATTTAGCGAGCCGCTTAGATCAAAACCCTGCCACCTAGCTAGTAGCTCAGGCTCAACCCAGTTTCTAGCCACATCCTCCACTAAATCTTCAAGCTCGTCTGGGCTAGGGCTTGGATTTTGGGCATAACCCCTTGGCAGGCAGATAAGTTTTGCGTCATCATTACGCTTAATATCTTCACTTAGCGTTAATGCTCCCCAAAGTGATTTATTAAGTTTATTTGGGGTACGGATTGCCGTTGAGTATTTTTGTAATGCCTCTATATCCCTAACTAGCCTTGACTTACGCAACTGCCAGCGTTCAGGCTCATAACTGTATTTAGCGTCAATAGCAGCTTTAATTTGATTGCGTACAGCCTTGTTAACATTGCCGGTTCCGTGCATATCCAGCACAAATTTGCTTAAACCTATGTCTTCCAAGCGAACCTTGACAACGTCTAGTGCTGCCTGTTTTTCTGCCACAAATAGTACCTTTTTGCCAGCCATTAGGTTGGCTGCAATTAGGTTAGTGATGGTCTGGCTTTTTCCGGTTCCAGGCGGGCCTTGCAGCACAAAACTACGGCCACTTGTGGCAGCTACAACTGCTTGCAGCTGCGAGCCATCAGCGGCAATTGGCAAAATATTTTTAGTTTCATCGGTCTTAAGAGTGCTTATATCGCTGTCCCCATTGGGATCTAGGAAAGCGCGCCCGGGACTGGTGGCAATATGGGTGAAAACTGGGGAAGCCATAAACTTTTCCCAGCGCTCACTCATATCTTTCCACATGTTAAAGGTTGAGAAGTTAGCGATGAACAAGTATGCCGTCTGCGACACTTTCATCTCGGCGCTAGTCTCTACCAGCTCGCGGCTTATCGCCGTAAACACCTGTAAAATGTCTATCTCACGGCTATCTTCAGGTAGCTCATTAAGTGTAGCCAGCGTTAAGCCGTATTCTTTTTTCAGCCATTCAGATAGGCAATAGTTAGGAATTATTTCACCTTCACCATCGCATTTGATTTTGAAGGGGGCCATTTTAGATGATCGTTCCAGCTTAACTGGAACTAAAAATAGTGGAGCTTTGTTGGTTCTACCTGCCTTAGCGTAGGTTAGCTCCCCTAAGCTTAAGTATAGGTTAGCGTTGCCGGTTTCTTCAGCTAACGTCAGTGATTTTTGTTTTAGACCTTTTAAACCGTTATCGTAGCTAGAGCGATTAGTGTCAATGTGAACCTCATGCTGATCTGATAGTTTGTTATAAAGAACACGATCTGCTAGCTGCGTGGCGTCCTTAATTCCTTTAACCCGGTCAATTGGGTCAATTTTTTTCATGTCCTTTAAGGACAGACTGTGACCGGCGAGAATTAACTGTTCTAGTTCAGCTAGCATGCCTTGGCGTAGCTCTAATTTATAGGCGCTATTTTTAAGACTTAGCAAAGGGTTGGTTAGTTTTAGGTCTAGCAGTCGCCTCTGCCAGTCTTGCACTCGCTGCGGTGGCTCAGCAGGGCTATCAAACTTTGTCTCTTGCGCTAGGACTTCAATTTGCTCTAGAACCTCAATATTTTCAGCAACTTTACCCTGTTTTCCATCATCATCGGCCAGAGTCACAACCTCGGCAGCTACTTCAGCTGCGCCGTCGCTGTTAGGTAGGGCGCAATTACTGGCTATAATTTCCTCAGCATAAAAGCCCTCGATAGATTCATTGATAGGTAACTCTGTAACATGGTTTGAAAGCTGCAAGCGTACATCTACCAGTCCCTGTGCTAACTCAAAATATTTTTCAGCCTCCACAACGGCTTTTTCAAAAGGTACTCGATTAAGTGCCTGTACCGGATCAAAGACCAATAATTTTTTACCGCGCAGATAATTCTGCGACTTCATTTCGCCTTGCACTACTGCAGAATTTAAGGGGCGTTCTAGGTTTACTGCAGCTAGTAGTCTACCGCGTGCTATAACTAATACCGGTTTTAGTCGGCAAGCTGCGGCTAGAGCTGAATATAGCAGGACTAGTTCCGAGGCCGTGGCCGTGCCTTGTCGCAAAACCTCACCTGAAGTTCGCAGACGCACTACTGGCACTTGCCAAGTTTCTTCTCCAGCAGTAATCAAAATGTTTGTTGCTGCTGTTGAGTTAGCACTGTGATCTGGTTGAAATTCAAATTGGCCAAGCACTCGATAACAGGCTTCAGCTAAATTTTTCAGCTCTTGACGCCCTGAACTTGCTGGTTGCGTATTTAGTAGTTCACGTACTTGTTCACGCAATAGCTGTAGAGCCGGGTCTTGAGTTTGTACATAGCTGGCAAGCATGTCCCAAAGCTCAGGTAGTAGCAAAAATTCTGTGTTGGCCAGGATTTTAAGCGGGAACTCTTCGCTAACACTCTTACCCAAGGACTCAACGGTTACTACCAAGGTGCCTTCGCGCTGCTCAGGTAGGGCACCCAAAGCCTCAGGGTTCACGTGGGATTTAGAACGCAAATCCCATTGATGAGCACGTTCAGAGATCTTTTTCGCTATAACAATTGGCGTAAATAACTGCTTACCTTGAAACTTAGCACATATCGACACTTTGGCATCTAAGGCATCGATCCCACTACCATCAGCTTTACTTAGTTCCACACTTGCAACCAGCCCTAGGTCAGCCCTAGACATTACTCGACTAGTTGCCGGCATGTAGCGCAAAGTGACATCAAGCGGACCGCAGTGTACTTCAACCTGTTGATAGTGCTCCATTTAAACCTCAATGTAAGCAGTGTTGATAAGCTCCCCTATCTTACATATGCCAGTTGGCGGCTTTTACGGTTTTCTTTTATTTCTAAGATCACAGTTTCATGAAGACAGTTAGATAACAGGTGCACAAAAGTCTACCCAGCCCTCTAGAGGGGCTGTGCTGACGCCGTCATCGAGTACATCTCTAACCGACTACCCCCTAACCGATTAGCTCTCTACCCGATTCAACATTAGGGATAGACCAGAAAACCGAGTGGAGGGATTGGCGCGCGAGAGTGCAGGGGTTTGGTTGGCAGGAGCATCGCTTGGTTTACAGGAGCATAGGGGCTCCGCAAAAGCTGACAAAACCTAGTACTAAAGATGACATGTAGACCGAAACATGCAGATCGACAGAGGCTCATCAAAGGGCTGTGGCAATTTTTCTCAGTTTCTCAGGTGATACAAGACACATTAGTGCAGGTTTTTTGATTTGCCTGCGAGATCTAGCCCGCAGATCTAAAATATTAGGCATTACTAAACACAGTGTATAGCACTCCAACAGTATGGGGTGTTATGTACCATGCTTTGTAATACTTCCCCAACACTCCCTTAAAGCTTCATCAGTGTAGATAAACCATGGGGGAACACAATGGGGGCCTCAACAAATAAACGGTATCTGCAGGCAGCACTGGCCTTAACTCTGCTGGTCTGCTCTGGGTTGAGTGGGTGTAGTGACGGCCAAGAACAAGGCGGTTCAAATGCTGGCGGTAAGGCCGCCGTCGCCACGGCACACACCAAGACACCAAATACCACACCCAAGGGCAGTGGCACGCCTACCGCAACCGCCACACCCCAGGGCACTGGTACGCCCACAGCGACTGCTAGCCCAACGCTCATCATGACGCCAGAACTGGTGGAGGCTAAAAAGCAAGCCTTAGCTACTCCCCCGCCACCCAAACCAGAACTGATCACTGTCAACAGTGACGACGGGGCTATCGCTACCGCTAAGTACTGGGTGCAACTGCACTATTACATCTACACCACCGGCAAAGTAGATGAATACAAAGCACTCTGCCCAGGCAATAGCGATACAGCTACCAAACCTGTAGAAAAAGCACAAGAAGTACACGGCAAAGGAGGGTGGAGTAGCCCAGTCACAATTACATTCATTAACGCTTTCCGTAGATATGATTTTAAAGATGGGATAGTAATACAAGTAGATTTTGAACGCGAAGGCGTAACACAGTATAACAGTGACGGAAAAATTGACTATGGAGAGAAACAAACGCGCTGGGCAGCTGTAAAACTTGAATATAACGGAACACAATGGGTCGTAATAGGGGCTACCAATCGTGAACGCTAATCCTTTGATTTGTTTAATAATTCCTGCGCTTGCCATATCTCCGCCTTCAACAATTTGGGGAGACTCTGACGATCACGGAGTAGTTATAGGACATGATGAAACTACGACTAGTCCTGGTGGTTTTTCGTCTGTGGCTGAGCCAGCCGGGCCGGTAGATCCTGAAGCGGCTAAACGAGCCGCTGAAGAATACGCCCAAAAATGCCTACTGCCAAAAATACTAGCAATCGCAACAATGGGGTTGGCCCCAGGGCCTCCCCAAGAATGCACCGCCCAAGCCAACACCGGTGCGCCACTGGCTGCCGGGCCTACCACGGTCAGTAACGAACAAGTAGCCCGCCTCATCCCACACGGCTCTGGTATAAACCGCTACCCGAGCGGGGAAATATTCGTTATTTTCAAACAACCCATGATGGTGTGGACCAGCCCCAACAAACAAACCTTCAACATAACTTTGCTAGGCACGGCCGTTGAGGTTGAGGCTACACCCGTGTCTTTTAACTGGGACTGGGGAGACGGCCAATCCTTCGACACCACAGACCCCGGCACGCCATACCCTAACTACACGGTTAGTCATGCCTATGAGGTTACTGGTGACGGGTATGTGATCAAACTACGTACTTCCTGGTCGGCCCGCTGGCGTATAGCCGGCCAGGCCCAGTGGCACCAAGTCAACGGCACAGTCACCACCACTGAAACCTCGTCACCGTTCAACCTCTACTTCGCTGACTCCTACGGCACTACTCCATAAGTTTGACCTAGCAGCTGTAAAAGACAGCTTTAAACTAGGTAAATTTAAGCTACGGCGACGGTGGTGCTAAGCCCTACCTACATAAAATTTCAGGTGCCATAGTGTAGGTGGGGCCGCGCCGCCGTCGTCGTTACCCTAAAACCCACAAAACAAGAGACTAGCCCTAGAGAGACTACCCCCAGGTCAGGGTATGGGCAGGGCGGCATTACTGGTGGCTTGCTAGCTTGTTGAAGCCAAGTTTGAAGCTAAGTGTCGCCAGATTCTAGTGAGGGTTGGTTCTCTAGTTAGGGTTGGCGCAATCACCCTTAGGATCTGGCGCCAGGGCCAGGCAAGTAAAGGACAAGGATGCAGGGGGAGAGTCTTACAGATACGGGGTTTTCGTCCGTTGCCTATAAAACCCCATGAAAAAATCATAGGGAAGGGACGATTTTGCCTGTAAATGCATAAAAAGACTCTCTGAACTTAGAGAGTCTTTGATGGTGTCCGAGAGGGGACTTGAACCCCTACGCCCGTTTAATTAGGCACTAGCACCTCAAGCTAGCGCGTCTACCGATTCCGCCACTCGGACTTGGTGCTGCCATTCGCAATGTTTAATGCGATTGACTCGTGAAAATGTATCACGTTCAGATGGCTAGCACCAACTAGCTAACTATGGTTCACGCCACAACTGCAATTTTTTTAGGTCAGCTCTGTAGCCACACCAAAACCGCAAGCGCATCTGCGCAGCAGCCAGGGCCGTCGTCGTCCCTCAAAGAACCGCACAAGCTAAAACCGCCACAAACTCACTCCAGCTACAGATTCTCGACAGATAGCTTCATAGAAATACTGAAACTCTCCCCCGGCTCAAGCCTGGCGGCATTTTCGCGAATGCGACCAGGCTCTACGCACAGGAACTGTACCCACTCGTCGGGAGCCATGTCAGCAAATTCGGCGGCGCCACGAGGGCCCGGGTTCCACACCACAGTGTTAGGAGCGTCGTACTTGGTAACCACAATGGTGCGGCGATTGCCACTGTCGCGCACGCGCACCACATTGCCAGCCTCGCCAGTGGTGAAAATACGGTCGCAAGAACCGGCCACCTTAAGCTCATGTTCCTGCTTAGCACGAGTGGCGCCAGGCTCGTTATCAATGTACTCGCCTCCAGCCAAACCGCTAAGATCCGTTGCGGTCAGGTCATATAGGCGCAGGTAAGTGTGGAAGGTAAGCTCGCCGACAACCGGCTCGCTTTGCACATTGCGCAGCGACAAGTTCAGTTCCAGCTTCTCCCCCACGGTTACCTCATATAGGGCGTAAAAACCGTTCTTTTCCAAGCTTAAAGTTACGCGCACGCCGCCGTCGTCAGTAGTAACTACGCTGCGCAGCCGCCACACGCTGTTGCGAGCCCAGCCGTGTGCGGGCGGAGCTTGGTGTAAGGCCCCTGCCCCAAACCAAGGCAGGCACAGCGGGATACCGCCGCGAATGGCTTTTTGGCCGTTAAAGACCGCGCGGCTTGAAGTGAATAGGACTTCCTTACCGCCGCGCGGCACCCAGGAAGTGATGTGCGCACCAAACAGATAAATTTCTGCATATCCCGCAGGGGCGTCGATCAGGAGGCGTTCCAAACCGCCTTGACCAGGGGTTAGGGCTACACATGCAGGTAGCGAGACTGCGTGATTAACTTGACCGGTAGGGTTAAATAAACTCATAGCTACCACGTTAGTAAGATTGAGGCTGTTAAGGGGCAGTTTCAGCAAACGAACCGCCAAGATTTATAACAACTAGAGGCTGGCATGGCTGAGAACGCTGGACACAAAGACACACAACCACAAAAACCTATCTCCACCCAGTATCGGTGGGTGACTAACACAGCTGGAGCCATACGCAAGGCCCGCGAACAGCATAGGCGTTTCATGGACTCGCGCCAAAGCGAGCCACAGATGCCGCCGATCCCTACCACATACGTGCTGGCCAAGCCGGCCCAAACAGAGAAACAAAGCGGCCTAGCGCTCCTGCCTGAATGGCTGGTACGCGCAGGACTTAGTTCGTGGCTGATTTTGGGTGTATTGGCAATCGTGTGGGTGGTTATTTTTGCCACCTCAAAGATTGTCCCGGTTTTTATCGGTGTCTTTTTGGCACTGGTTATCACCGCTATTTTGCACCCGATCGTTAAGCTTTATAACAAGGTGCTGCCACGTTATCCCGCCACATTCTTAGGATTGTTGACGGTGCTGGGCATTGTGGGCGCCATGTTCACTTATGTGATTACCTCAGTAACCGGACAATGGGATTCACTGGCACAACAATTTACTAGTGGCGCCCACACCATTGTGGATTTCCTTGAACATGGCCCTTTGCCTTTCCATATTTCTCAGCATGATTTAAATATGCAGGTAAATACCGCCCTAGATAGAGGTCAGGCGTATTTGCGCTCTAACGCCCCTTCACTGGCAGAGCAGTTATTGTCTAATGCTTCGGCATTGGGCGAGGTTATGGCCGTGCTGGCTTTGGCACTGTTCACGGCAATCTTTTTCCTGGGTTCAGGTAAAAACATGTGGCGTTGGTTCCTAAATGAATTACCAGAAGAACGTCGTTACCGCACCCATCGCGCTGCTAGTGCTGGTTGGTTCACTTTCTCTGGCTACGTGCGCGGAACCATGATGGTGGCATTAACGGATGGCATTTTTGCTGCGATCTTCTTGCAAATGATTGCGGTGCCTTTAGCCGCTCCCCTGGGGGTGCTGGTGTTTATGGGTGCTTTTATTCCGATGGTTGGTGCGCCGATCGCCATGTTTGTGGCCATGCTGGTGGGCTTAGCTTCTGGCGGTATCGGCAAGTTCTTGCTGGTGGGTGTTGGTGTGGCAGCAATTGGTCAGTTTGAGGGGCACATTTTGCAGCCACTGATTATGGGTAAGCAGGTTTCTTTGCACCCGGTAGTGGTAGGTATTGCGGTAGCTGCCGGATCATTTTCTGCCGGTTTGCTAGGTGCGGTAATTGCTGTGCCCCTGGTCAGTGTGGCGTGGGCGGTATATTCCGAACTGCATGTGCGTGACACACCTTTGGATGATGAGGCTATAGCTAAGCTAAATCAAAAAGTTGCTGAAGATTTAGAAGCTATCGAATAGTCAAATACAGGCAAAATCGTCCGTCGCCTATAATTTTTCCGTGGGGTTTTATAGGCAACGGACGATTTTTCAGTATTTGACTACGACGACGCCGTCGGCCCTTAGCTACCACTAACCGGCGCTGGCTGGCTGATAACCCCACCAGCAAAAGGCGAGCACCGAAAAGTCTAACATCAGGATCAGCCTCACCTATGGTTCCTCCACACCCTACCCTAGTTCCCCAGGGATCTACCGCCTCCTGGCAAGGCCACAAAACTTAGGCCACTTGTCTAAACAAAAGCTGCGTCTCACTTTTCTGCACTTGCCTACACAAAGCTCACTCTCCCTTGCTTCTCTTCAGGAATCGCTTCAACCGATTTCCCAATATTTGACCCAAATTGTCCAGCATTTGACCCGACAAATTTTTACCCGGTTATTTACATACAAAATCGTCCGTTGCACATGATTTTCCGCTGTATTTTTATAGGGAAGGGACGATTTTGCCTGTATCTGCAGCAAGCTTTCACACAAATTTTAGTTTGGGCATACTATGTAGGTATCCACCATCGTCAAGAACCCACAATGTAGTCACAGAACCAAACCCACTAATTCCATACCCCACAGGAATCACCATGAAGTCAGACTTTTACCGGCATCGTCGCTGGTGCATCGCGTTAAGCCTGGCCTTGTCTATGGGCGCGGCAGGCGGTTTAACCACTGTCTCCACTACCCCAGCTCAGGCCGCTAACGTAGGCACTACAGCGCATCAGCCCCTAGCTCCAGCGCTAGGCCAAGAAACCAGCCAGCCGTCGTCGGGAGAAACTTCCCCCACCACGCCCTCAGCTGAGCCCACCACTCCGGCAGCCTCGCCCTCGCAGCCAGCAGCTCCGGCCCCTTCAGAAAGTGCCGACCCGGGCCAACCCTCACCCGGCCAACCTAACCCGGGCCAACCGGCCGATCCATCTCAACCGGCCGATCCATCTCAGCCAGCCGATCCATCTCAGCCAGCTGACCCACAACCTAACCCCATCCAACAACCCAGCACTAGCCCAAGTGCCCCGGCCACCTCAGCTACTCCTACGAGCCCGGCCACTAAATCACCCAACTCGGCTGCGGTTACCCCACCGCGCACAGACGTACCAAGCATCCCCGACGCTGACCCTAAGGGTTACTGGCTCAAAGATTCCAAGGGCTGGTGGTGGCGCAACTCTGACGGGACCTGGCCCAAATCCCAGTGGCTGCGTATTAAAGGCACCGTCTACTACTTCAAGGCTGATGGCTACCTGGCCAGCGGTTGGCTGAAGCTAGACAAAGACTGGTATTTCCTGGCCGGCTCAGGTGCTCGGGTAACCGGCTGGATCAATATTGGCGGCCGACGCTACTACCTAGACCCTGCCAGCGGGGTTATGGTACAGGGACAAATTAACCTCTCAGGCAAGTACTACTACTTCTACGGCCTAACCGGAGACATGGCCACTGGCTGGACCAAGCACAACGGCGTGTGGCACTACTACGACAAGTCCACTGGCGCCGCCGTACTTGGTTGGCTCAAGGATGGCGGTAAGTGGTACTACCTAAACCCCTCCACCACCGTCATGCATGTGGGCCCGCTCAAGGTGGGCGGCAAAGAATATTTCATGCAGTCCTCAGGCGCAGCCTTTGTAGGCTGGCTTAAGGTAGGCGGCAGCTGGCATCTGTACGGTAGTGACGGTGCCCGGGTAACTTCGGGCTGGGCTAAAGACGGCTCTGACTGGTACTACTTCAACCCGGCCACCGGCAACTACGTCACCGGCAACACGGTAATTAACGGCACGACTTACCGGTTCTTGCCTTCGGGTAAGTGGATTGGTTACACCGCCCCCGGTGGTTACCTCCAGCCCAGCCAGTCAATCACTTCACTTGGCAGCCAAACCAATACCCTCACCTACGGCATGAACGGGGTGAAGGTGCGCATTGTGCAGCAGCGTTTGGGTTTGTGGTACTCCACTAAGCTGGCCAGTGTTGATGGCGCTTTCCAAACTGCAGTGCGTTCTTTCCAGCGCCGCATGGGGCTAAGTCAGACCGGTGTTGTTGATAAGACCACTTGGGATGCTATGCAAACCGGTTACAGCTGGTATGTAGACCAGTATCAGGCCGCCCCTGTGTCTATTTCTGCCACGCGTTCAGAGCGCATTGAGGCCATGATCGGCTACGCCTACAACCAGCGCGGTTCTTCCTACACTTGGGGCGGAGCTGGCCCTTACGGTTTGGGTTATGACTGCTCGGGCCTTACTTTGCAGGCGCTTTACCACGCCGGTATGGATCCGCAGCCGATCAATGTGGTCAAGCATGGTTGGCCTAGCTACCGTACTTCGCAGGAGCTTTACAAATACTCTAAGTTCCAGCATGTGCCACTCTCTGCACGCCAACGCGGTGACCTGATTTTCTACACCAGCGACGGAGTGGTTACCCACGTAGCTATCTATCTCGGTGACGACCAGGTGATTCACACCGACTGGATGGGTAGGCCCGCCCGCATTGAACACATTACGGTCTCTTATGGTTGGGGCAATATTGCCAGCCAGGTGGTGCGTCCCTTCCCGTAAACAGCACCTTTAGTCGTATTGTTTACGACGACGTCGCCCGCCTAGTTTCGCAACTTAGGCGGGCGATTTTTTGTGGCTGGGACTAATTTGTGGCTGGGACTAACTAGTTAGTGAGCCTAGGGGCTGGTGCTCTCTAAAGCCTGAGCCCACCTAGAAGGCTATCAGTTGAGCAAAGCTGGTAATCCAAAAGCCGTCAGCCTGGTGCTGATAGAAAGATCCCCTTTTAAATCCAGACACCTGACAGCGTCTAGAAAGTTACCGGCCAGTGCGGCATACATTTAGCTAGGGTTGCCCCAGCTTCAGCCAGTTGATTAACCGCCTGCACATAAGTGGGATTAGGGGTGGGAGTGCGACCTATTTTTAGATCTGCCTCAGCTTGGGTGGGGTCAGCGAACTCGCTCAGCTTGCCGTCACTAATCTGGGCAGAAAGTGTCGCATAGGTACCCAGCGCTCCCAGGGCCGCTTGGGCAGTCTTATCTTTAGCTGCGGCTTTAGTAAATTTCGCACGGTAATCCGTATTTAACGTAACCGTGAAAGCTTGCCAGGAGACTTGCTTAACTTCCGGAGAAGCGTCTTTAGGCAGTGAACTAAAAGTTTTACCAGTACTGGATTCTTTGAGGGCACTGACGTACACCTTATCCATGGCAGCGCAGCCATCGGAGGCCGGTTGCGTGTTCATGGTTCCGGATTTAGGGGTTCCTGAACCGCAACCAGTTAAGACAGATGCGCAGATCAGCGCCATTACTGATGCAGTTGCAATAGGCTTAAACATACTTGCGATTGTATTGCACTAGCTTGGCAAATGTCGGGAATTTGGGCCCTGAACTGGCTAAAGTAACAAAAAATGGCGATTTTGTGTCCTAAACTTAGGGCGCACCCTAAGCACCCTTCAAATCCCCATACCCTAGAAGGTTAACAAATGATACGCCCTAGTTGCAATTCGGTTATCACCACACCTTTGGTGGCTTGTCTAGCTCTGATAACTCTGGTTTTGGTTAGTTATCTGTCTAAGCTGGATTATTCCGTACGCAACTGGGCATTGGCTTCACGAACCCACACCGCTACTCGCATCTACACAGCCATTACCACCTTGGGTAATACGCTTACTTTGACTGTGGCCACGGTTTTGATCTGCCTGGTACTGCTAGCCATTAAACAATGGCGTATGGCTATTTTAATTGGTGCTACCATGGCGGTTTCTTCAGGTGTAAACATGAGCTTGAAAGCGCTGGTGGGGCGTGAACGCCCGCCGCGTGCTCAGCTATTGGGGCTACCTGAGCACAGCATGTCTTTTCCTTCTGGACACACCCTGTGTAGCTTGGTGTTTGCAGCCTTGCTAAGTTTTTTGATCGCTACTTTTTGGCCTGAACGCTGGCAATCTCCTCTGAGTAAAGTAGCTTTAGCGGTTCTTTATGTATTGCCCTGGATGGCGGCTTTAGTGGTTGCCTATAGCCGCATATACTTGGGTTATCACTGGCCCACAGATCTGTTAGGTGGCTGGTTGGTGGCCGCACTGATAATTATGTTGGTGCAGTTACTATCCCCCTGGGCCGCGTTAGTAGTAAACCCGTTCCAGAAAAACTCTACGACATGAGCACTCTTCCGATCGCCCTAGTTACCGGTGCCACCAGTGGTATTGGCCTAGCCACTGTCCAGGCACTAGCATCCGACCACCATATTATTGCGCTAGCCAGGAACCGTCAGCGCCTAGATAATTTGGTGGCTTCACTTCCTAGCGCCCAGGCAGTTTCTGTGGATCTTAGCGACGCCGAGGCGGTAGCTGAGGCTGTAAACGAGCTAGGGCTTGAGCGCCTGGATGTATTGGTTAATAGCGCCGGGGTGGAAGCTGCTGGAAGGCTCGAAGAGCTCAGTGTTTCACAGTGGCGCCAGGTACTGGATTTGGACTTGGTGGCCCCCGCGCAGTTAACCACCCTGCTGCTGCCAGCTTTACGTAAAGCTCACGGTTTAGTGGTGATGATAAATTCTGGTGCAGGCACACGCGTATGGCCTGGGCAGAGTTTGTATTGCGCCGCCAAGCATGGTTTGCGGGCGCTAGCTGATGCACTGCGTGAGGAAGAGCGCGGCCGTATCCGTGTCACCACTATTTACCCAGGTCGCACCGATACTGCTATGCAGCAGCGTCTACACAATTTGGGAGCAACCGCCGGTTCTGGCAAGGGCGGGGATTACTGCGCCGCCGACCATATGCAGGCCGCCTCGGTGGCTAAAGCTATCCGCCTGGCGGTAGATATGCCGCTGGATGCCACTATTGAGGATCTACATATCCGCCCCTCTGACCTGCCCCAAGACTAAAGCCAATTTCCTCTGGCTTATTTCAAGACTCACCCAGGAGAGAGTATGGATTTAACCCGCCCTCAGGCCCCCTACCCCTACGATTTACTACCTAAAGTTCCGGCTACTTTCACTATCACTAGCCAGGACATGGAAGACGGCAAACCTCTAGCAGATAAGTTTGCGGCCCCACATGAGAACATCTCCCCCGCTTTAGCTTGGCATGGTTACCCCAAGCAGACCCAGTCTTTTGTAGTGACCTGTTTTGACCCTGACGCCCCCACACCTTCAGGATGGTGGCACTGGGCGGTGCTTGATATCGACGCCGCCACCCCATATTTGGCACAAAATGTGGGCCGCAGCGATCTTTTCTTGGAAGGCGCTTGCTTCCACGCCCGTAACGACTCGGGCACCTGGGCCTACTATGGTCCGTACCCGCCTGCCGGCGATGGCCCACACCGCTACATCTTCACGGTCTATGCCTTGGATGTGCCCACGCTGGAACTTGATGGTGACACTTCAATCGCAGCTGTAGCTTTCCATGCACTGTCACATACCTTGGCGAGGGCCGAGCTGACCGTCACCTATGAAATCAAGGCCTAACCAAGCCTGAAGTTTTCACTAACCAAACCATAGTTTCAGATGGTTGACTTTCCAGAGCTGACCTAATATGCAGGCAAAGCCAGTCTTAAAAAACTAAGCTTATGCAAGGTAAGCGTGGGGATCCTAGATATTGTCTAGGATCCCCATTTTTTACATCATATGCAGCTAAACCTAGTTCACTCCCCAATGTTCACTACTGTCTCGAAACAATCAAGGTTAGAACGTGAGTGGAGTACAACCACAGCTTGCTTACCAGTACGACATAAAACCTGCTTCATTGACTCGATCTCACTACGTTCTTCAATAGGGTTAAGCCCCTTCAAAGTCTCGTCAAGTAAAACAAGCTGCCAAGCACCATCTTCTAGCACAGAACGCGCAAGTTCTAACCCGCTTAAGTCAGATACTTCAACAGCTAACGGATCTACCTCAGGGATAACCGTAACTTTATCCTCACCATAGTTACGGTAAAGCGCATCAAGCATGACAGACTTTCCAGCCCCAGTCGACCCAATCAAAGCGATTAAAGAACAACCTGAATCGATAAGACTCTTCAACTGCTCCAACTCACCATGACGGACCGGAACCTGAGAACGTTTTGTTTGAAAATCTTCAAGCATCCTCACACGCTCAGCCGTCAAACTGACCACCCCCACTTCCTGTAATGTCTCCACCACAGACTGCAAGCCAGACGACAAGGTCAACGCAAAATAAATCACGGCCGCAGGAGCTATCAATACGCTAACTCCACCGCTCAGTGAAACTAGAAGCACCGCAGAGATTTTCAAAGTCAACACAAGCAACTGAATAAGTCCGCTACGAAGAGCGTAGGCATCAGCTAACTGAATAGAGCTAGCAACATAGCTGGTTTCTGAATCAACATAGGCACGCTCTCCTGCTTGACGCAGACCAACACTAACCGGCGCAGTATGCGCGCTAGCCTGCGCACTAACCACCCCAATAAATTCCCCGCGCGCGTTAGCACACGCCGTCGACGCCGGAAGAATCCATTTAGAGCCCTGACGCCCAACAAGCCAAGCGAGTGGAGCTACCGCACAAACTACAACTATGAAGAGAGGTGCGCCGGCCACAGCACCAGCAATAAGCAGAGCAGACTGCACCCAAACTAAAAACACTGACCCCACAGCGCCAGGCACAGACATTTGTAAATCAGAGAAATCTTCCCCTAGCCTCCCTACAACCGCGCCACTAGTTCTAGGAGATGCGAATTGGTCAAGCCTATAGACAAGTCGCTCATGTAGCGTAGTCAATCTAGTAATTGGTGCTCGATAAAGTGCCCCAAAAAAGATGATAGAACCAAGCACTGCGGCCAGTATGCAACCTAGTGAAACTCCCACAATCTCAAAGTGCAGATTGTTTTGAGCTACCGTAAGCGCAAAAGCAACCGTGGACCCGCTAAGCAATAACGCGCCTAGCCCTATCCAGACAATATGCGGCCCAAACAAAAGCTTTAGTGTTCGCTGGAATGTTGCCTTTTCTGTCTGAGGATCAGGCAGGTCGACTACTTCCTCCAAGCTCTCCAGTTCTTGGCTTGTTATCTGCTCAGCATGTAACTGACCAAGTGACAGCTCGCGATGTGTTAGGGACAGTCGATTAGCTAGTGCGTCTGGAACATACTCTTCAGAGCTCGCTAAAAGCGTACAGTTCGGCACACTGGCTAAGATTTTTTTAGCGACGATTTCTCGCATCGCTGGGTCTAGAGCTGCGAATGTGTCATCCAAAATTAGCCAGTTAGGCTCATCAGCCAAGACAATAGCTACCGCAGCCCGGTGTCTTTCCCCTGACGAAAGGGTTTTCACGTCCCGCCACAACCGTGAGACCACCTCTTGGTTAAGTCCCATAGCCTCAGCCAGTTCAGCAAACAATGATACTTGACGCGGCGAAGCGCCGGTATGCCAGGCAGATAAAATTGCCTGCGATAGCTCCGGGTTACGTGGAACAAATGCAGAGCCTGTCACGCTCACATATTCGCGTAACTTATTAGCTCGTTTAGAATCAGCTGGGATAACCTCACAGGTGCCTAGAGCTTCGATTGCAGTCTGGTCTTCTACAGTGTTTTGAGAGCTTTTCTCTAACTTATCAAGTTCACGCATCATCGGCAGAGCTAGACGGATAACTCGATAGTTAACGACGTTGTTTTGCACTGCCGCATACAAGTAGCGAGCTGCCAGGATAATTCCCAACCCAAAACCAGCGTTCGGCCAGAGCCAAGCAGCCACTATTGCCACCAAAGCAAGCATGGTGGTTAGCGCGCCTTTCTCAAGAAAACCGTTTAGAACCTGCAGTCGCACTCTTGCGTGTAAGAGTTTTTCTTCGCTACTTCTGATGCTAGAAATCTTGTCTAACGCTGCGCCCCAACTGGGGATATAGCGTCCTCGGGGTAATGAGTCAGCTACCTTCTGGATCCAGCGTCTGCGTTCTCCTTCAAAGTCAACGTATTGTTCCCATAGGCGACCAATTAGGTTGATAAGCCGAAGACTGACGATTACCAAGGCAACGATAAGCAGCGTGGCAATGACACCGTTTGCCCCGTAAAGCACAAGTGAAGCGATAACAAAAATAATAATTTGAACTGTTGAAACAGCAAAATCTACAACATAGGCAAACTGGCTGATCTGTCCAGGATAGGTTAGAACATGCTCACGAGCTTCGGCTGTAGAAGCTGAAGTTTGAAACAACTGTCGGAAACGACGATAGGTTAACTGCCGCACTACTACCGTAAGCAGCATTTCGTAACGGTCTTTGACCCAACAACTCAGGGATTCAACTAAGAAAGCTAAGATCAGTAACCAAGTTACATAGGAGACGCCTTCCCTAGTAGCTGTCACATGATCTATACCTGCCGTGACTACCAAGGCCCCAGCCACGTTCAATAGACCAGCACTAAAAACGATAAAGCTGATACCTGCTGGGGCGAACACTAAGGCAAACCAACGCATACACCTCGGTAGACTCTGAGCTAATCGCTTGTAACGCTTATACAAAGTCTCTACGGACAGGACTTTCAAAGGCAAAATATTAAGCTCTGACACCGATTCGTTTCCTTGCCTATAAATCATCCTCACCCATCTTAAACATACAGCACTGGATTCAGGCCTGTGCTTGTTTCAGCAAGGCCGTCGCCTGAAAACAAGCTGGGCTCGTAAGTCAAAGTTAGTACACATTGCTGCTGAGAATCTACAGCAGGCTAGGATTTAGGTCCTAGCTAGACGTTGAGATATGCCTCCTGTAAGAACCACAGAGCCCCTAGACAATGTCTAGGGGCCCCACGGCTTGCTAGTTGTGGCTATTAGTTGGGGTTAGTCCAACGCTGCGAGGCGCCACTGTGGCAAGTCCACAGGTGTACTGGCGCTCCGGTTTGCTTGGAGTCGCCACTTACACCAAGGCACTTACCAGTTTCAGGGTTACGGTATTGGCCTGCAGAGGTGTACTCCCACTTTTGTGACTTCAAAGCACTGTTGCACTCCCAGGCGTGAATACCAGTCCCGTCAACATTACGGTGTTCCTTAATATCCACGCACATGTTCTTACCGGCCAAACGCAGCTGACCGTCAACATACTGGAAGTTCTGGCTGTAGGAATTGGCGTCGCAGTTGACCTGCTCTACCTGGGTTCCATTAGCCAGCTTGCCGTCACGCACGTTCATGCACAGGCCAGAGTTGGCGTTAACTACGCGAGTGTTAGCACCCTCGCCGTTACCCTTAATCATGTAGATAAAGTCCCACACCTTCAGGCTAGAAACCGTAAAAGTAATGTAGGTGCCCTTGGCGTCAGTACCCTTGGTGAAACTCAAGTCCTTGGCGGCGCCACCGTCAATGTCGGGGCTGACCAGGTTGATGCGGGCAGGTACCCCATCTTGACCTACGTAATACTTAACCTTGAGGTTACTTTGTTCCTTAATCTCTCCGGTAGCGTTACGCCACTTGCCGTCGTCGCCCTTAAGGTTAATCAGGTGCAGTACGTCACCAGTGGAGTTACGCATGGTGTTAGTCCAAATGGTGTTAGCGGCGCCGTCGGTAGAAGTGGGCTGACCCTCAATCGAAACCGTGCGCCCCGTGCTAGTCAACTGCGGGCCGTAAAGTACCTGCTCGTAGGCGGTAATTACGTTGTAGTAACTGGGCAGCCAGTACTTAAGGTCATCCTGCATGTAACGGTTGCGGTCAGGGAAGTAAGGCCCTTCCAGCATCTTGGTATAGTTACCAGGCTTTACCTGCGGGTCACCATTTTGGCCCAGCTCCAGGTGAGTGGCACCGTTAGCGGCAAAAGCGGCATCAGCAAGCTGCACTGAAGCAGTGTTAAAGGTCTGCTTACCCTTACCGTCATCGATGTTCTCACCCTTGTTCATATAAGCCGCAATAATCGCAGGCTTACCGTGCGAATCAATACGCTGCTGCTGCAGATACTGCTTTACCTGGGCGTTAGTTTCGTGAGCACCCCACAGTTCGGTGTAGAGGTAGCTAGCGTTTGACTTAGCTAGCTCGCTAGCACCAAAACCATCAACTGCGTTAAGACCTACCGGCTTACCAGTGGCTTTGGCAGTATCGTTAACGAGCTGCGCAAAACCCCAAGGCAAGTTAATGACCTCACCGCGACTGTTAGTGAAGGTGGTCTGAGCCCCAGAACCAAGCTGGTCGATGTGAGTGCCCTTGAAGCCTAATTTAATCTGGTCATTGAAGCGAGGCACAATCAAGTTGCGCCAAGCAGCATCACCGACGTCGACAATGTGCTCTTCTGAACGCCACTTCTCTACACCGTTTTCTTTGTAGATGAACATGACTTCGGTGTAGGGCTTAGTTTCCATCTGCCCGTTGTCATTGGGCTGGGTGCGGTTGATCAGCCAGCTTTTTTGCACGCCGTGCTGTTCATAGTCATCATTGAGAGCTGCATAAGCCATCGAGTAAGGCAGGGAGGCTATGCGATTAGTTTCTGCGGACTGGATAAACCCCTGCACCACACTTTTCTCAACGGGACGATGCAGCCAGTCTTGCCACCGGTCAGCAACCTTACCGTTTTCCGTTTTTACTGGATCGTCGTGACGCCACATCCAGTCATAGAACTGCACTGAGTTGATGTGGTACTTCTGAGCCAACTCACCCATGGTTCCCAGCTGTGCTTGGCTAGAAACTGAAGAGCTGTAATCGCCCACGTAACCCATACGCGGGTAGCTGGTCCAGCTCTTGGAAGCATCAATGCCGGTGTAGGCGTGACCCCCACCAGCCTCAGCATCTACCAGGTAACCACGGCCGTCCGCACTTGGCACAGTAAATTCAATGACAGCAATGCCCTTGCTATTGGCGCGAGCTTTGTCTTTGGCTTTGGTTGCACCCAGGTTAGAAACCGTGAAGTTAACTTCCACATTTGGCTTAGTTTGAGCCCAAATCTTGATTTTCTCACCGGGCGTGGCCATGGCGGTGTTAATCCAGACGCTGTCAACATCTGGTTTAGCGTCTTCAGCATAAACCGCCGGCCCGGCCAGGCCCAGCATCGTAAAGGCACAAACCCCAGCCAGCGCGCCACGCAGAGCGCGAGGTTGAGTTTTCATTTAATTCCCCTTAGTGAATATCGGCGGCATCCTTGCCCACCAGGAGTCTTAAGCCTGGAAGACTGGACACCATCTACGATGCTCACTTACAAAGCTGGGAATTAGCCGAACATACTGGCAAAACAACCTAAAAATTTTGGAACAGTCTCTCGCATTGTGAGACAGCTACGACGACGTCGAACCCTCCAGCTAGTCAACGCTAGTAGCAGATTACTCAGTGGCCACCAGCAAAACCCAGCTGACGCCAAGCCTCATACAGACCGATAGCTGCAGAGTTGGCTAGGTTTAGCGAACGATTGCCATCCACCATCGGGATACGCACCAAATCAGTTACCCGTTCATGGTGCATGATGTGTTCGGGTAAACCGGTAGGTTCGGGACCAAACAGCAAGGCGTCGCCGTCGATGTAGTCAACGTCTGTGTACAGCAGCTCGGTGTGGGCAGTAAAAGCGAAGATACGTCCTGGTAGTTGCTCTAGGCACTCTTCCCAACTGGCGTGAACCACGGTATTAGCAAGGTCGTGGTAATCCAGACCCGCGCGGCGCAGCTTCGAATCTTCCATTTCGAACAACGGATCCACCACATGCAGCATAGAACCAGAGTTGGCAGAGAGCCTGATTGCAGCCCCAGTGTTGCCCGGAATCCGTGGCTCAAAGAAAACTACATGCAACATGCTTATACCTAACTGCTTAAGTGTTTTGCGTGGCCTTAGCCGGGCTCTACCTTATCAGCCTTGGATGTCGGCCGATTCTAGCCCCTTGTTCAAACTTCCATATGCAGTTATGCAGTGACCATAGAACATGTCGTCATCACCAAAGAACACACAGAAACTACCATCTGGTTCCATGGTGATTGAGCCCATGGGTATCCTTTTAGCAAAAGTTTCCTCAGTGATTTTAGCTGCGTCTTCCTCGGTTTCGCTCCAGTCACGCGCTAGCTCAGTGAGCTCTTTAGCAGCAAAGCTTCGCAGCTGCGCATCCCACTTGTCTTGGTTCGTGACCATGCTTCTCATGGCTTCGCGTGCCAGCTTTATGCCGTCAGCATCGCCTTTCTCTACCTCAAGGCAGATACCAATCTCCTCCCCTAGCCAGTCCACGCTGCCTTCAAAGAAATCGAACTCGCGAATATAGTCCAGCTCCCCCAGCACGTCATCTTGTAAAACCACTGGCTGCAGATACTGCGCAAGTATTTCTTCTAGCTGTGGACAAGGTGCCTGCTCATCCAAAGTTTCCACAAATAGTAGTTGGTTGTGCAGCTGCGGAATAAATTCTTCTACCTGCCAAGGTAGCCTAGGGCGTACTTTTAAGCGATAAATTGTTTCAGGTTTAAGATGCAGGTAAGAGATCTTATCAGGCTCGTCATCAGCCACTGGATACACTATGCGACCAGGTAGATTGTGTAGCACTCCGGTTTCACAGTCTACATAGGCCAAGAAATGCACGATGTTTTCCCAAAAACCGTTTGACTTGGCTGCCCCACTACTTCCTCCGGCGATGAGCACCAAAACTTCGCGCGGCTGGGCTTCGAAAAGATTTTCCCATTCTTGCTGCGTCGGGCTAGTGACGG